>Ga0182030_10006447_pt1 | contig 24759 bp, 24 predicted proteins | sample 812S3MmetaG_FD_121299 | JGI IMG/M metagenome (GOLD analysis project Ga0182030, IMG submission 121299) | Permafrost microbial communities from Stordalen Mire, Sweden - 812S3M metaG (Illumina Assembly) | ecosystem: Environmental > Terrestrial > Soil > Wetlands > Permafrost | place: Sweden...
GCTGGCTCCGCAAGGGGCGTAGTGTCTCTGGAGGCCGGAAAACGGGCCTGCAGAGATCAAACAGACAAACAGCGGCGCGCATTTTTCGGACACACGCGATTCAAGAACGAAGAAATCAGACGTGAATACTTCGTCGTTGCAAAATCAGGAACCTACGCAGAGGTTCCCTAGGCGCCGCATAGTCACTTTGCGGTAGACTTCTGTGAATTAGCCTTCATCTCGAGGAGCGCATGAATATCATTGGCGCCACGGATCCAGATCGCGCGTGGGAAGAGTTTGGGCAGGAAGAGCCCTATTTCGGGGTTATTACCAGTTCTAAGTTTCACAACTCAAACTTGAACGACGAATCGATCGAGGAGTTCTTCCAAAGCGGCGAAACTCATGTGGAGCATATTTGCCACACCCTTCGGTCGAAGGTCAAGCCGTCATTCAAATTGGATCGGGTCCTCGACTATGGCTGCGGAGTGGGCCGGCTAGTCGTTCCCTTTTCGAAACGCTGTCAAAGCGTGGTTGGCGTAGACGTGTCTCCGGCGATGCTCGCGCATGCACAGAAGAATTGCGAGCGGCGCTCGATCAACCATGCCCAATTCGTCCATGCGGCCGACTTGGGTTCGCTAGCTCCTGGAAGCTTTGACTTGGTGCATTCCTATATCGTCTTTCAGCACATTCCCATCGGGCGCGGCGAACGGATTTTCAGGGACCTGATCGGCTTGATCGCCGAGGGCGGAGTCGGCGCGATTCACTTTACGTATGCCTACGACTGGCGGACTTTGCGCCGACTCTTATACGAGATACGGGCGCGCTCCGGCATCGTCCACTCGCTATTGAATGTTCTGCAAGGAAAGAGATTTTCAAGGCCGTTCATGCAGATGAACATCTATTCGGTCAATCGGATTCTTGACATCCTCTACGGCGCGGGTTGTTTGAATCTGCATGTCGAGTTTTCATGTCATTTCGGCTGGCGCGGGGCGATGGTCTATTTTGAGAAAACCTCGGTTGGGCCCCCTGTGAACCCCTGCATGCTTTCCCTCAACTAATAAGGGGACTGCCGGGATCATCTTTGGCAACGGTATCCGCTTCTTCCCGGCCTTCGCAGCCAAAGAGCATTTCCATCGTTTCGTGGTCAAGCGAATCGCCGTTATCTTCAAAACCTGAGAAGAGCAGATGCTCCTCGCGCTCAAATGAGTCAATCTGAAGTCTCATTAGCGTTAAAAAGCCGGCCTTCCGAGCAAAGTTACTATAGCGAATTCCGCACTTGGACCGGTCTGGACTTGGTGAACGGAGCGCGCGTGACGTAGCAAAATCATCGAGTGAACCGACGCTCGGATTTCAATCTGTAAACCCGGTTGACGGACGACCGGAAAACTGGCCCGCCTGCCCTTTTCACCAGTTGAGTTCAAAGGCCCCCATTCGCTAATCTCTTCCCTCTATTCCCTTTCCAGTGCTCACTGCGCACTCTAAACCAAAAAGTTATTGGACGCGCACCTTCCCTACGGCAAGTCTCTTCCACCAATTCCGTCCTATCTCTCCGAACCTGAAACACTCGGAGATTTTGTTGAATCGGTTCCGCCTAACAAATTTATCGCGCCCATGGACGATAAGGGGTACGACTTCAAGGTTGATCTTAGTGACCTCGACCTGTGCGCCGCGATCAGAGACAACCAGAAAGTTCTTTGGGCTTTCGGGCGGATTGTTTACACCGATGGAATTTCGCCTGTTCTCAGGGAAACACGCTTCTGTTACGAGGCCACGGTTGATGTGAAGTTGGAAACAAACATCGACATGAGCGGCCCCGGAGCCTATCGACTTGAGACCTAATGCGGTTATCGGTGGGACCGGGCCACCAGAGGCTTGTAACTGCGAGGTCCATACAGCGCAAAGGAGCAGACTTAACGCCGTATGCCATGCTTTCTGGGGTAAAAAGATAGGTGTCTCGCTAACACGAAGAAAGAACGGAACTTCCTCCCAGAGTCCGGGGGAGGGGGCCTATACCGCCGCGTACCGCGAATTCCAAGCTAAACCGGCAGAGATCTTTAGCCACAACCCATTCATATGAAATGGTTTATCGTAAGTTATTGATTTCTTAAACCCAATAGAATGAGATGTTTCCCTGGAAAGAGGGGAGGGGGTAGGCCTACGGCACCGCGTAGAAGCTCTGCATCCACACCTGCAGGATGGCCGGGAAGACACCCATCATCACCACCCACAGCGCGATGAACACCAGCGCAGTCAGAGTCACCGGATGCACGGTGATCTTCGAGTCATCCAGCGCCGGCGTCACATACGCGCGCTTCAGCACGTGCAAGTAGTAGTAGAGCGACACCGCGCTCATGGCGAGAGCCAGCGCCACAAGGGCGAACGGCACAACCCCCTTGGATACGCCGAGCACCGCCGCAAACAAATTGAACTTAGCCCAGAAGCCCACAAGCGGAGGAATCCCAGCCAAAGAGAGAAACAGCACCAGCAGGATCGCCGCTAGGATCGGATTGCGCCGGTGCAAACCCGCGAACGCCTCCATCTGATCGCTGCCACTCGCCCGCTCCACGGCCCCAACCACGCCAAAGGCCCCAATCGTCGTCAGCCCATACGTAAGGATGTAGTACAGGACAGCCTGTGCGCTGACAGGAGTCCGCGAGAAGTATGCCAATGCGAGCAAGATATATCCGGCATGGGCAATCGCCGAGTAGGCCAGCAGCCGCCGCACACTGCGCTGCGCCAGTGCGGCCAGATTTCCAAGAACCATGGACGCGACAGCGAGTATGGTGAGAGCAAAAGACCAGGGCGTCGCGAAACCAATAAATCGCGGCGTACGGTCCGCTTGAATCGCAACCACGAACCGCGCCACATGCGCATCGCCAAAGACGTGCAGCGCAGCGGCGCTTATCGAAATGAGTAACGCGAAGCTCGCCACCTTCGACACAGACGCAATGAACGCCGCCGCCGGCGCAGGCGCGCCTTCATACGTATCCGGCGCCCAGAAGTGAAAAGGCACCGCGGCCACTTTGAAACCAAGCCCCGCGGCAATCATCACCAACGCCACGTAAAGCAGCGGCGCAGCATTGATCGCGTTCGATCCATACATCGCCAGCATGATCTGGTGCAGGTTCGTCGACCCAGTGACGCCATAAAGATAACTGAATCCGAAAAGGAGAAACGCCGCAGACATCCCGCCAAACAAGTAGTACTTCATTGCGGCTTCCGCACTCTTGCCGGATTTCTTCGCAAACGCAGTCAGGATGTAAAGCCCCAGGCTCAGCAACTCCAACCCGACGAAAATCACCAGCAGATCCTGCGCCGCGGCGATCAACAATCCGCCCGTAGCAGCCATGAGCGTTACCGCAACAAACTCGCCCACATTGCGCGTAAATGTGGAGTCGAACAGGAGAAGCAGCGTCAACACCGTCAAGGCCAGGATTCCAACCTGCGCCACCGCAGTTGAGCCACCAGCCGCGAGCAAGAGTTGATCGCTGCCTGGGAACTTCAATCCGCCCTGCGCCTGCGACGGAATCATCATGAGCGCCACGCCGCAGCCGATCATGCCGAGCAGCGCCGCCGCCGCCACGCGCATCCGCAGCGAGCGCCCACGCACCACACCCAGATCGAAGAGGAGAACGATCAGCGCCGTCACTTCAAGCACAGTTTCCGGCAACGTCACGCGGAGGAGGTCAGCGTAATTCATTGGCCACCTCCGGCAAGCATCGCCTTCACTGCCGGCTCAATCGCATCGAGCAAAATCTTCGGATACAGCCCGACCGCAAGACTGACAGCGACCAGCATCGAAACCCCGGCAACTTCGGGCCACGTAATCGCTGCCAGCTCGTGCCCATGCTCGTGAATGTGCGTCGCAGGATGCGCGTCGCTGAAAAACGCGAGTTGCATCGCGCGCCAGGTATAGGCCACGCCCACCACGATGCCCACACCGGCAGCTCCGGTCCACCAGGGATTGGCGGCCCAGGAGCCGACCAGCACCTGAAACTCCGCGACGAAGCCGGAAAATCCCGGCAGTCCCATTGAAGCGACTCCCGCAATCACAAACGCCCACGCCGCAAACGGCAGGCGCTTCGACAAATGCATTCCTTCGAGCTCAGCCAATTGCCGCGTATGCGTTCGCTCGTACACGATGCGCCCCACAATGGCGAAAAGCAGTCCTGCAATGATCCCATGCGAAAACATCTGCAGCACAGCGCCGGTCATGCCGATCTGGTTCAGTGTCATCAACCCCAGCAGCACAAATCCCATGTGGCTCACGCTGGAGTAACCGATCACAAACTTGAAATCGCTCTGCACCAATGCCACCAGCGCGCCGTAGACGATCCCGATCACTGCGAGTAGCGCAAATACATCGCGCCACGACCCGATCCCGAGGTAAGAGAATCCCCACGGATCCATTCCGTGAGGGAACAATCCCATCGCAACGCGAAGGCAGCCATACGCGCCCAGCTTCATCACCACGCCAGCCAACAGCATCGATGCAGCGGTTGGCGCGGCGACGTGACCCGTCGGTGCCCAGGTGTGGAAGGGCCACATGCCTGCCAGAATTCCGAAACCAACGAACACCAGCGGAAATGCCCACATCTGGAAGCCGACAGGGAGCCCGGCGTGTGCCAACTGAACCAGTCCGGTGGAGCGGCTTCCTGACGTGGTGTACGCGGCCAGCAGTCCAATCAGCACCATTGCCGAGCCAACAAAGGAATAGAGCGCCAGCTTCATCGCGCCGTATTCGCGCCGTGTCGATCCCCAGATCGAAATAAGAAAGTATTTCGGAACGATGGCAATTTCATAAAACACGAAGAGCAGAAACAGGTCGTAGCTGAGAAACACCCCATAGACGCCGCCGATCAGCGCCAGATAAAACGCGAAGAACTCATTCGTCCGCAGCTCGATGTTCCAACTGAACAAAACGCCCGCCACGGCAGCCAATCCGGTGAGTAGAACCAGCACGAGACTGATGCCGTCGGCAGCCAGCGTGAAGCGAATTCCCATCGATGGAACCCACGGCACATCGGCGATGACGACGCGACCATGACCTAGACCTGCCGCGAATCCGAGCACCGCCAGAATCAATCCCGCCAAAGCGACAGCCAACGCGGACCATCGCGCAAGAACGGGCTTGTCCTTGGGCAGCAATGCCTCAAGCAGTGCACCGGCAAACGAGAGATAGATCGTCCAGGCAAGCATGATTCTCAAAATCTCCAGTGCGCCAGCAGGTTCATCACGGTTGGGTTGATACTGTCCACCACAAGTTGCGGCAGCAGCCCAAGCAGGAACATCAATCCAATTACTGGCGCCATTGCCAGCCGTTCGCCGCCATGCATGTCAGGAAAGCTCGCCCACTTCTCCGGCACGGGCCCGGTGAACACTTTCTGGATTACCGTCAGAATTACAGTAGCCGTCACCAATAGCCCCAGAATCGACACTGTCGCTGCGATCCATGACAGCGGAAAAACTCCGCGGAAGATCAGAAACTCGCCGACAAACCCATTCAGCCCCGGAAGCCCCAGCGACGAGAACAGCACAATACCCATCATTCCAGCCAATACTGGCGCTGGTTTGCGCAGCCCGCCAAAGTGGTCGATCCAGCGCTCACCACCACTGCGCTCCTGCATCATAGCGATAAACCAGAAAAGAGCCGCCGCCGTGATGCCGTGATTGAACATCTGCAGGATCACGCCATTCAATGCCGCAGCCTGACTGGTCTGCGTGGCCGAACTCTCCGCTGGAACAGCGAGCGCGAAAATCCCCAACAGGCAATAGCCAAGGTGATTCACAGACGAATAGGCGAAGACGCGTTTCAGATCTTTTTGTGCCGCTGCTGCCCACGCTCCCATCACCACGGTCACTACAGACAACACCAAAAGAGGCGTTCGAATCTGCGCAATTTGATGTCCAAAAATTGGCAGCGCAATTCGCAGGAGACCGTACACGCCCATCTTCGACATTGCCCCTGTCAGGAGCATCGTCACGGGCGAAGGCGCCTCGGAATAAGCTGCAGGCAGCCATGTATGGAATGGAGCCATCGGTACTTTGACCGCAAATCCAGCGAGCACGCCAATCGCGAGACCCATCATGACCGGGCCAAGGTGCGCCGTCACCATTTTCTCAAGCGAACCCGAGGCCGCCAACGCCCCAAGCTGGCCGAAATCCATGCTTCCGGTTGACAGGAATATGGCTAGAAACGACAACAGCAGAGCCACGCTTCCCGCCATCGTGTAAACGAAAAACTGCGTCGCAGCCGGCCCGCGCCTGGCTCCGCCCCATAACTTGATCAGGAAGAACGCCGGAATCAGACTGAGTTCCCAAAACAAAAACCAATGAAAGAAATTCAAGGCCGTGAACGACCCGAACAGCCCCGACTCCAGCATCAGCACAAGTGCGAAATAGAGGCCAGGCTGCTTATGGACACGATGTGCCGCATCGACGCTCATCAGCGTCACAATCGCCGACAGCACAAGCATCAGGGCTCCCAGCGCATCGACGCCAAGGTGATATTCGATGCCAAGCGAGGGCGCCCACGCCGTGCGTTCGATCAGACCAATTGATCCATCGGACGGCAGCTTTGTCCACACCAGCAGAGCCAGCGCCAACGCGGACAGCGTCGTCACCAACGCCACGGCGCGTGCGTGTCTGCCCGCCAGCAGCGCAATCGCAGCCCCGACCAAGGGCAGAACAGTCAAAAGCGTCAACAGAGGAATTCCGTTCATCCTCGGCTGCTCCAAATCAAAATCGCGGTCAGTAACACGACGGCCAACGCAAGCAGCCGCAGATAAATCTGCACCCGTCCGCTCTCGATCCGTGACATGAGTCCGCCGCCGCTCGCCAACTCCTCGCAGCCCTTATCGAAACCGCCGTCAACCCAATTCATATCGAACAGCCGGCTCAACTGCGCACCTTCACGGAAGAGCCACGCCACGGCGGTCACGATGCCACCCCACACGCGTCGATCCAGCCAATCCGCAACACGCGCCCACCACGCGTAAAACGCGATCACTGTCGCACCATAGAGCTCGTCGATGTAGAACTTGCCCTCCAGGAGCGTCCAAATGGTGGGCATCGCGCGTTCCAGCGCATCCGGATCTTCCGCCTTGATTGGCTTGTTTCCATAAATCCGCCAGGCCACAACAAGCCCCAACAAAACCACAATCGACGACGTTGCCATTAGCGCCAAGAATCCAGGCTCGCTAAATCCGGTCACGCTGAATCCCGCCGCGTGCCCTTCGAGAAACGCTCGGAACCACGGCCACACCGGAGTGCCAATCAAACCGAGTGCCATCGCGAAGAACGCCAAAATCACTAGCGGCAGCAACATCACCGGCGGGCTCTCGTGCGCTTCCTTGTGGCCGCGATAGTTTCCGAAGAATACGTAGCTCACCTGCCGTGTCATATAGAACGCAGTCAACAGCGCACCAAAGACGAGCATATAAAACGGACTCTTCGCGACACTCCAATGCTGGGCGGCTTCAAGGATTCCGTCCTTGCTCCAGAATCCGGAGAAAAACAGCGGAAACCCACAAAGTGCCAGCATGCCCACTGCATAGGTGATAAAAGTCCAGGGCATGTCGATTTTCAAGGCACCCATGCGTCGGATGTCTTGCTCCTCATGGCAGCCGTGAATCACCGAACCCGCACCCATGAACAGCAGTGACTTGAAGAAGGCATGCGTAATCAAGTGAAACATCCCCACGGCGACTCCGCCCATTCCCAGGCCCGCCATCATGTAGCCAAGCTGCGATACGGTCGAGTAGGCCAGAATGCGCTTGATGTCGTTCTGAGCCACTGCGATTAACGCCGCGAATACTGCGGTCCCCGCTCCCACCCATGTCACGACCGTCAGCGCCACTGTTGATCCAATCGCTTCGCCGGAGGCCGACAACTGCACGCCGGCCTGCATCAGCGGATAGACACGCGCGATTAGGTATACGCCTGCGGCCACCATAGTTGCCGCATGAATCAGCGCCGATACCGGCGTCGGGCCTTCCATCGCATCCGGCAGCCACACATGCAACGGAAACTGTCCGCTCTTCCCCGCCGCCCCGGCAAAGATCAATAATCCGATCGCACTTGCGGCCGTCAGTCCCAGGCCAGCTGGCGTTGCCAACAGACCACCCAGCTTCAGCGCCTCCATCGATCCCATACCGGCGTTATAAAAAAGAAGCGTGCCGGTCTGCGCAAACAGCCAAACCATTCCCAGGAGAAAGAAAACATCGCCGATTCGCGTCGTCAGGAAGGCCTTCTTTGCCGCCGCGGCAGCCGATGGCTTCTGATACCAAAAGCCGATCAATAAGTAGGAAGTAAGTCCGACTAACTCCCAGGACATAAACAGGAGCAGCAGACTATTCGCAATCACCACGCCCAGCATCGCTCCCGCAAACAAAGACAGGAAGCAGAAGAATCGTGTGAAGTTCTCATCGTGGGCCATGTAGCCGGTGGAGTAAATGAAGATGAGGAGTCCGACAAAGCAGACCATTACCAGCATCACCGCTGCCAGAGGATCGAGAATCCAACCCAGATCCACATGAGCTGTACCTACCTGAATCCATGTGAAGTTGACGGTCTCGCGCACCGCCGCTCCGCTTGCCCAGCCAACCAGCACATGTCCGAAAGCAAACAGAGAAAGCAGCAGCGAACAGCTCAGCGAACCAATGGCCAGCGTTGCTGAGAGTTTGCGCATTGGCTGCTTGAGCAAAGCGATGATGCCGGAGGCGACGATAGGCAAAGCCGGAATCAGCCAGAGAATTCCCGATGCCGTCGATTCGGCAATTTGCGGAGTGAACGCAGTTCCCTCTTGAATCACTGGCTCACCCTTTCATCCTGTTCATCTCATCCAAGTCCGTCGTCTTTGCGTGGCGATGAATCGAAATCACCAACCCCAGTCCCACAGCCGCTTCCGCCGCCGCAACGGCGATCGAGAAAATCGCAAACATCATCCCCGTCAACGCCTCGGGATGCGGCATGTAGCGCCAAAACGCGATCAGATTCAAATTGGCCGCGTTCAGCATCAGTTCGATGCCGATCAGCACCAGGATCGCGTTGCGGCGCGTCAGCGCTCCTGCCAGGCCGATGGCGAACAACAGCGCGGCCACCAGAAGGTATCCTGCGAGAGGCGTGGCAAAGACCGTCACTTCGCATCCCCCTTTTCGTGCATGGCCACGATCACTGCGCCGATCATGGCCGCCGTCAGCAGCAATGCCACAATCTCGAGCGGCAGCACATAACGCCCCATGAGCGCGTTCCCGATCAGTTGCACAGTCACATTCGGAACAGCCGTTTCGTGAGGCAATCCAGTTTCACTTTGCAGCACCGCCCAGCCCAACACCGCAAACACAGCTGCGGCGATCACAAGACCCACACCCCATGTTCGGCTAAACACCCCACCGTCCTTCGGGGTCTCCGAACTACGCGTCAGCAGAATCGCAAATACCACCAGGATGGCGACCGCCCCGACGTAAACCAAAATCTGCGCAAACCCGGCAAACTGCGCGTCGAGCTGAAGAAAGAGAAATGCCAGGCCGGTGAACACAACGGTCAGCGCAAGGGCGCAGTGCACCAGGTTTTTCAGCAGTACCGCAGCCAATCCGCCGGCAACCGTAATCGCCGCCAGCAGCCAAAATACAAAGCTCATCGCAGCGCGCGCCTTTCTCTATGCGGATGCGGCCACGCCGCACCTTCGGGACATGGCTTCTGTCTCGTCTCGCTCCCGCACGAAATGAAAAGACGATCACTCCGCATAACGGTAGGTCCTCGGCCCAAAATGCTCCCTTCGCATCCCAACACGTCCTGCTCCGACATACACCAGCAACAGAATTGCGGAGCAGGCCACCCAGCGTGCCCAGCCGTCGCCCATAAACCGCCAGAGCGCCGCGACCATCAGGTTGAGCAGCGTCATCGGCAGCACGAACTTCCACGCGAAGTTCATCAGCTGGTCTTGCCGCAGCCGAGGCAAAGTTCCACGCACCCAGATCAAAACGCAAATCGACAACATCACCTTGGAGAAAAACCATATCCACGAGGGAACCCAGTTCAGCAAGGCAAGAGGCGACGACCAGCCGCCGAGGAAAAGCGTGGTTCCCAGTCCGGAGATCGACAACATGGCCAGATACTCGCCGAGGAAGAAAAGCGCAAACTTGAATCCTGAATACTCGGTAAAATATCCAGCAACGAGTTCCGACTCGCCTTCCGGCAAATCGAACGGCGAGCGGTTGGTCTCCGCCGTCGCCGCAACCGCATACATCACAAAGGCCGCGCATCCCCACGGAGTGAATATGTACCAGTGCGGCAAACCCCAGGTGTATTGATTCTGCGCCTCGACAATCTTTACCAGCGAAAGCGAACCGGTCATCATGACGATCACAACGCTCGACAAAAGCAAGGGCACTTCGTAGCTGATCATCTGCGCAACCGCGCGCATAGCGCCCAGCAGCGAATATTTGTTACGGCTAGACCAGCCGGCCATGAAAATGGAAACTTCCGTCGATGCTCCCATCGCAAAATAAAAAAGCAAGCCGGAATCCATATTCACCAGGACCATATTGCGGCCGACCGGAAGCACGGCGAAGCCCATGAACACAACCACCACTAGGAATACCGGCGCAAGAAAGTGGACGACTGCATCGGCATTCAACGGCACAATGTCTTCCTTGGTCAGCGACTTGATTGCATCGGCAATCGGCTGAAGGATGCCGAAGGGGCCGACGCGATTGGGACCGAGGCGATTCTGCATTCGGCCCAGTCCCTTGCGCTCGAGCACCGTCGTGATCGCAAACAGTCCAGGAAACACTGCGATAATTCCGATCACACCGAGAACGACGCCCGCAGCGCTTCGCCATCCCGGAGGCAGAAATCCCACCAACCAATCTCTAAGAAGAAGGAAGACCTGATCGGCTTTCTCGGGCATCGCTTACTCTCCGCCTCCGGCTGGCTTGGGAGCAGATGCAGCCTCCGCAGGCTTGGCTGCAGGCGCTTCCGGACTAGAAACCGAAACAGCAGTTGCCTTTGCCGGGACCGACGGATCGGCGGCAGCCTTTGCAGCGGTAGCTTGAGCCGCGGCTTTCGCCTTTGCCTCGGTCTTCGCTTTCTCCTCGGCCAGGCGCGCGTCCACTTCGGTGGCTTCCGTGGGATGAATCTTGTGGTAGTACTCATTCGACCTGGACAGTTGCTCGCGGTCATACAGCAGTCCGCCGAAACGATCTGTCGTGCTCAATTCGAATTCCGTGTCCATCTTGATCGCTTCAAACGGACACACCTCAACGCAAATCTGGCAGCTCATGCAGACCGACACATCGATGTCGAACTTCGCCGGATAAATCTGCATCTTGCCCACGAAATCCGGCTTCTTGTCTTTGCTCTTTTCGATGTAGATGCATTTGGGCGGGCATTCTTTCTCGCAAATTTGGCAAGCCACGCAGCGCATGCCTGCTTCCCAATCGGCGCCGTCATACACCAGGAAGGGGAAGACGCGCGCATTTTCAGCCGTCGGTATCCGGTGCTCCGGATATTCGACGGTTGTCAGCCGCTCGGCAGAGACAAAGCTGCCAACGAAATTTCTCGCCGTCTCCGTCAGCCCTTTCAATATGCCTTCACCCAGCAAGTCACACCTCCCGAAGAGATGATAGATTGCAGGTTACAGATGACAGTCAATCACTGTGACCTGTCAGCTTAATAACTTGGCCCGCGATCCATGTTTATAACTCAAAGTTACAGGCCGATTCACTAACTGCCATCTGCCATCTGTAACCTGTCATCTGTTTCACCGATCCACTTCCCCCAGCACAATATCGACGCTGCCAAAAATCAACACAACATCGGCTACGTTATGTCCCAGACACATGTCTTCGAGAACTGTCAGATTGATCAAGCTTGGCGGCCGTACCCGGTACCGGTACGGATTCGGGCTACCATCGCTGATCAGATAAAAGCCTAGCTCGCCCTTCGGCGCTTCAATGCGTCCATATGCCTCGCCTGGCTTCGGCCGGAATCCGCGAACCTTCGCTTTAGGATCCATCACCGGTCCGCCTGGAATCTCTTTCAATGCCTGCTCCAGAATCCCAATCGACTCGCGAATTTCGAGCATGCGGATCATGTAGCGGTCATAAATGTCCCAGTGATCGCCAAGCGGCACGCGAAATTTGAAGCGGTCGTAGATTCCGTAATGATCTACCTTGCGGATGTCATAATTCACGCCGGAGGCTCGCAGCATCGGCCCGGTCACACCGGCATTCACAGCCAACTCGGGCTGCAGAATGCCCATACCCTGCATCCGCGCCAACAGGATCTCGTTCGTCCGCAGGAACCGTTCGAACTCATCTACGAATTCGGGAATTCCGGCCACAACTTTGCGCGTCGCATCGAGCCATGCAGGCGAGGCATCGACACGACAGCCGCCAAAACGCATGTAGTTGCACATCATGCGCGATCCCGTCAGTCCCTCGAACAAATCCAGAATCTTTTCGCGCTCGCGAAAGGCATACATCAGCGGAGTTCCGCTGGCCCCCATCTCCTGCAAAAGGAATCCAATCGACGAAGCATGATTCTGTATCCGCGTCAGCTCGGCAAGAATCACGCGCAGATACTCGGCGCGTTCCGGAACCGCCTGCCCCACCAGCTTCTCCACCGCAAGCGCATAGGCCCAGTTATTGGTCAGCGAACAGATGTAATCCAGCCGGTCCGTGTACGGCATTGAAGCCAGGTAGCTTTGTCCCTCACCGAGCTTCTCGTGGTTGCGATGCAGGTAGCCGAACACCGGCTTCAACCGAATCACGCGTTCGCCGTCCAGCGCCAAGTCCATGCGGAAGACACCGTGCGTCGAGGGATGGTGCGGCCCCATGGCCAACTCCAGCAGTTCGCCCTCGCCATCCGGTTCAATCGCCGGCGGACGATTCCAGCCCTCCTGATGCGCGGCCTTGAACGAAATGTTAGTTGGCGGCGCGCTCATTGTCCTGCTCCTTCCAGCGCAACAGCATCACCCGTCGCGATCCTGCGCGCCTGCGCCCGGGCTAGCACCTCATCGTGCGCCGTCGGCTCGTATTCGAAGTCATCGGGCTCTACGTAATCTCGCCGCATCGGGTGGTCTTTAAATCCGTCCCACATCAGAATCCGCCGCAAGTCTGGGTGTCCGGTGAAGACGATTCCATAAAGATCGAAAATCTCGCGCTCCTGGAATTCCGCAGCGCGCCAAATCGGCGTGAGGGACGGCAACTCCACTTTGTCCGTCCGGTTCGCCGTCCTCATGCGGAAGACCACCGGCCCGTGTTTCTTCTCCATCGAATACAAGTGGTATACGGCTTCCAGATATCCCGGCTCAATACGTTTGCGCGTTTCCTCCACCATCTCATCGACGGTCTGCTCCACCCCGTCGATGGCCTTCAGAACCTGACGCGTCACTTTAACTTTTTCCGAGATCTCTTTGTCCGGCCAATCCACGCCGGTGACATTCGAGAGAAAGTCCAAGGCGAGCTCTTTGTCGTCGCGCAGAAAGGCCGCCACCTCGACGGCCTTCTCCTGCCGCAGCACCAGCGAGTGCTGTCCGCTCGGCCCGGGGTTCTGCAAAATCTCCACCCCGGCTCCCGGCACAGCCGCCTCAATCGCCACCTTGATTTCTTCCACCGTCTTCAATATCTGTTCCCTGTTTCTGCCGGGGTCCCCACGGACAGGTCTTCGTTCGTGGGGTGGCTATTCCCAGTTCCCTGCTACTTGATCACCAACGGTACAGGCCAAACGCCCACATTCGATGTCGGCTCCAGATCGTGCTCGCCCTGCGCCGGAACCGGAAACTCGCCTTGCGCCTCGGCATCCAGAAAGCGCGGACGCCCCGGGCCGGTCAACGGCTGCCCATCGATCTTCTTTTGGAGAGTCATCAGCGCCTGCAGCAACGCCTCGGGACGCGGCGGGCATCCCGGGATGTGCACATCGACTGGAATGTATCGATCGATGCCCTTCAGCACGTTGTAGCCCTGCTTGAAGGGCCCGCCGGAGATCGCGCACGCGCCCATGGCAATGACATACTTCGGCTCGGCCATCTGGTTATAGAGCCGCACCACCTGCGGAGCCATCTTCTTCGTTACCGTGCCGGAGATGATCATCATGTCCGCCTGCCGTGGCGACGGACGAAAGATCTCCGCACCGAAGCGCGCCATGTCGTAGCGGGCCATGGTGGTCGCAATCATCTCGATTGCACAGCAGGCCAGCCCGAACTGCATCGGCCAGACGGAGCTGCGCCGTCCCCAGTTGTAGAGTTCCTGGAGAGACGTGACGAATACGCCCTGTTTACCCAGTTCGATCTTCAGTCCCTCTTCTACAGCCATGCGCGCTTCGCTCCTTCAGTTGACAGATTGCAGATGTCAGTCAAATGCAATCAATTCCTTGCTCCAATGTTCCTGGTCCCTAAAGAGCTGTCCTCAGTGACCTGTCATCTGCAACCTGACTCTCACGCCCAAGTCAGAATGCCCTTCGCCCAAGCCCACGCCCATCCTTCAATCAGCAGCAGGACAAACACCAGCATCGCGAGGCAGGCCCCCGCACCCAGCCCCGTAAACGCAACCGCAAACGGAAGCAGAAACACAGCCTCCACATCGAAAATCAAAAAAATGATGGCATAGAGATAGTAGGCAGACCGGAATTGCACCCAGGCGTCGCCTTTGGACTCGAGGCCGCACTCATAAATCGCGTTTTTGATCGCATTCGGTTTCGCCGGCGAAAACACCTTTCCCCAAAGCCAAGCCATCCCCAGCGGGGCAAGTCCAAACCCCAGGGCAGCCACGAAAAGAACAGCCAGTGAAAAATAAGGATTTGACGCCATTTTCTGAAAACAACCTTCTGCTTCAACGTACCAGTTTCAGGTGTCCTTTGGCTAAACCGGAGTGACGCGGGTCACGCGAATCAGTCCCGTTTTTTACCCATTCATCCCACGTTATGAACCGTTCGGTGGGAATCCTCGCAGTTACTTCGTCGTAGCCCTCCAAACTCAATACCAACAGAATTGCGCCTCGATCGGCGAAAATGGTTTCAATGATCCCCTGGCCGCGCAATCTCCGCATTCTCCTGATCCGAACCTTGTTGACGTTGACGCTCGCGAGCTCGGTCGTGAGCGAGATAACTGTCGTCCGTGCACAAAGCATTCCCATGCTCCCGGGCTACCTTCCGGAAAAGAAACACAAAATCAAGGACAAGTTCCCCGAGGGGCCCAGTCAGCCGCCGTCTTTCACAATTCCGGTTCGCCCGCTTGGCTACGCGACGCCAGGTTTCACCTACCTCGGACGCGGATACAGCCTGGTCAATTTAAGCTTCCTGGATGAGAACCGGCTGCTCTTCAGCTTTCGCGCGCCGGGTCTGCTGCAGCGCGGAACCGCACAAGACGAGCCGGAACACGAACGCCAGATGCGCGCCGTGGTGCTGAAGCTACCTGACGGGACCAAAGAGTCGGAGACAGTTTGGACTTTGCCCGACTTGAAGCCTTATCTGTGGATACTGAAGGATGGTCATTTCTTGCTGCGCGACTTGAACGGCATCGAAGAGGGCGATGCGAGTCTGCAAATGAAGCCGTTATTCCGCCCCACGGGACAATTCCTTTCAATGCGCATCGATCCCGCAGGAAAGTTCCTGCTCGCAACCTCCGTCGATCCGGAGGCTCACTTCGACCCCGACCCTCCAGGTACGAGAAAGGTTCTGCCCCTCAAACCCCAAATCGGGGAAAACACCGATCCCGCGAACGTCGCCACTCGGCTCGTCCAGATCGAGTCCGGCCATGTTCTGCACACTAAACGTGCCGTCTCCGCTGTGCAGCCATCCATCAACTCCGAGGGCTACCTCGAAATAGCCCATGACAAGCTCGATCAGTGGACTTTGAAGTTGAATGCCTTTGAGGGAGAGAGCAAGGCGATCGGTCACGTCGAGTCGACGTGCCTAACAAGCTCTCTCTTTCTTTCAGAGCACGAGATTCTGGTGGCCGGTTGCGATCCGGACCATCGATGGAAGCTGACGGCAGTTACCACCGACTGGCGGCAGATGTGGGAATTCCCTCTGCCAAACCTGGTCGTTCCACCCCTGTTCCAAATTGCGGCCAACGGCTCTAGGTTTGCAAGAGAAACCATCGCTTTGAAACAAGCGCCCCAGGCAGGCTCAGAAACCCTGTGGGTCAAGGATGTGAGAGGACAGGTGGTGCGCGTGTTCGACGCAGCCGATGGGAAGCTTGTGTTGGAGCAGCCTGTCGATCCGGTTTTAGACGCGGGCGGTAATGTGGCGATCTCCCCGTCGGGCCGGCGCGTAGCCGTACTCAACGCTGGCGCAATCGAAGTATTCGACTTGCCCGCGCCAGCTCCGCTTCCCGACGACGTGGCCCACTGACGTTCTGCCAATACCACGTACGAATCATCGCTTCAGCGCGCGTACATATCGCCCATTGCTTCAACCGGCAGTGCCGCCTCGCCAGGGGCGACAATTCCATACTTTGCGCCGAGGAACTCCTGCAACGGTTCGGGAAGAACGACAACCAGCTCCTGCCAAGTCAGCACCTTTAACCGCACCCGCATCGCAGCTGACTTTACCGCGCTCATTACCTCGAACCATGCCTCGCGCAGATCAGGCCGCCGTGCATCGTGAATGACGCAAAAGCTCGCATTCTGCGCGTATGCCGCGAGAACATTGCGAATGAGCTGATAGCTCGCGTATCCGGAAATGAACTCTCTCTGCATTTCCGAGATCTGTGGTTGCCATTCGTCTGCCGGAACGATGATTTCCTCCTGAGAATAGTCTTCAGGAAACTCCGCTGACGCCTTCGGTCTCCCAATCGGAATCTGCGCTCTCGGGAGAAGTTCGCGCTCGAAGACCACATCAAGATCCCGGTAGGGCTCGATCACCATCGAGTGGCAGTTCTGAAAATCCGACTCGGTCAGCTTCGCCTCAACCAGCAATCCACCCCAGCGCATGTCCACTTCTGTCCGATCGAATCGGCCATTGGCAAGCGGCACGCGCGCCTTCCAACCAAAAGCCGGCATCCCCCGTTCCGACATCTCCCCTTCCGGTATTTCTGGGACATCGACGCCTAACAAGCGCCGCACTGCGGGCGACTCGGTCACCTCCGGCGCGCAGAACACATTCATCAACAGGGCATCCGAACTCATCGAAGAGTCAAGCTCACGCCACTTTCTCTCCGCCTTCGGCAACGAGCGTGACTGCGCATGAATTTTGCCGAAGCGCCTCGACCATTCTGGCCGCGCCGCAATCGCTGCGTATGCCGGATCGAAAAAGTTGCCATGCCGCGTTTCTTCTTCTGGCGCATAGACGATTACCGGCGGATTACCGTAGCTCTCCACATGCAGCCGGCCCCGTGCATGGAGCCGGTTGCGCGCTCCCAGTTCCATCCTTAGCTGTGAAGCAAACAGGCTGGACGCCTTCACCATATCCCTACCTTAACCCGACGGCAGGCAGGATTAAATCCGCAGCTTGGGTCAAACCCCGCAATATTCCAGTAAAGCAACCGTGATATCCAGTTGTTAACCTTTGATCCACCTTGCGTTTCGCCATGCGAAAATACTCGCAGTGAATCCACGCCTTCTTACTCTGACTGTCTTCCTGGTCGCCGGAATGTTCGCGTCTCCGGCACTTGCAGCCAACCGAAAGGCCGATGAAATGGCCGGCGCGGTCTTATTTCGGGATAACGGGTGCGCTCGTTGTCACGGCCCTCATGGAGAAGGCACACGAAAAGCGCCAACGCTCGTGAATATCCGCAAGAACAAGCTCTGGACGCCAGCTAAAATCACCGAGCAGATTCAGAACGGCGGACAGAAGATGCCGCCCTTCTCCGATGCGCTGACCGATGCGCAGACGGCACAGGTCGTCACTTTCCTTCGCGCCAAGCACTGGCCCGTTCCGCCACCGGCCCCACCTGCTCCGCCAGCCAACTAGGCGACCACCGGCCCGCCGCTGCGGGCGTTTGCCGAAGTGAATTGACCTCAGGTCAAAACTGGGACATTCGCAACACCTGCAGTGCCAAAAATGCGGCGATAGCGCTTGACCTCCGACGGCGGTCCCATAGCCTTCGAGTAGTTGTCCGATAACTTCACCGCAGGACGCCCGTCCACCTCGCTCAGCTTGCAGACCAGGCTCACCGGATCAAATCGTTCGTCTCCGTGTGGATTGCAATTGCGAAAGTCGTTGGTCAGCAGAGTGCCCCAACCGGCACTGAACCGAATGCGGCGGTTCGGAATCCATTTGCGCTCGTCAAGAAAGTCTCTGGCATGTCCGAATTCAGCGGGAGACGCGCCATTGAGAAGCGTCCCCCCGAAGTACGCATGCAACGCGAGGATTGCATCCACATCGAGAGAATCGGACGCGATGAGGCGCTTCTTGCGAGAATCCCGGCCGCGTTCTTCAAGCCATGAGATGTATTCGTCTCCAGCGACGAAAGGATCCTTGCTGTCAATGCGCTGGCCCGTCCACTCTGCCACCCAGTCGGGTGCTCCACGCAGAAACTGCGTCGTGCCAAACGTGTCCGGCAGCAGAATCAGGAGTTCTCCCTGATAGGTCTGCTGCCAGAGCTCAAGAAAACGGTACTGCGCCGTTTTCACTTCGTCGTCGGTGTTTGCCAGCGCCGCGAGCGCCATGGGCAATTCGTGGGCGTTGGTGCCGATCGCCTCAAGATCGTGTTTGTAGGCCAGGAACGTGTTGGAGCTGCCGGAGAAATTCGCGCCCAATACATCTGCCATGGCAGTCACTACATACTCTTGCCAAAGGAAGCTGTGGCGGCGGCGCGTTCCAAAATCGCTGAGATTCAGCCCCGGTACATCCCGCAGGCGCTCCATCTTCTCCCAAAGCCGGGTCTTCGCGCGTGCATAAAGAATGTCGAGCTCAAGCTCAGAGAGACGCTTGAGGCTGTCGCGGGTTTTCAGTTCGTCGATCGCCGAGAGCGCGTAAATCTCCCACATCGTCGTCTCGGTCCACAGACCATCGAACCGCAGAGAGATTTGTCCTTCCTTGATACTTAGATCGAAGTCCGAAAGACGAAAGTCCCTCTCCAGCCATTCGAGGAATGCTGGCTCAAAGATGCCACGCTTTCCATAGAAGGTGTTGCCTGCAAGCCAGATCAGTTCGGATTTATGGAAGCGGAGTTTTCTCGTCGCCTCCAATTGCTCGCGCAGCTCGTCGATGTTGACGATGTGGCCCAGAGAAACTGCGGACGTGCGATTCACGACCGTGAAGGTGGCCCGCGTTTTAGGGAAATGCTTCCAGATAAACTGCAGCATCAGCAGCTTATAGAAGTCCGTATCAAGCAGCGATCGCGTGATCGGATCGAGTTCCCAGTTATGGTCGTGCGCGCGTCGGGCGAAGTTAATGATCACGATGTCTTTACTGTAAAGCAGGGACTTGCCGGGAGTGGGCCGTCCAGGCAATGGCTTTGCGTGGCTCGTTCGGGCTGCATCGTCACGCGAAAATTGTTCCACGTGGAACAATTGAGGCATCTGTCACAGGTGTTGAAGGGGATTTGCGAAGTATATGAACTAGCCGTATCGGCGGACGCGGCCGGTGGCTGCGCCCCTCAGCTTGCTTGATTCACAGGTCTGCGTAATTTTCTGCAACCCTGCGCGGATTCTGACGCACGACGGTTAGTGCCGCATTCGTAACTCCCATAGGGGGGTGGGGGGTACGGGGGGGTATAAACCGGGGGATCTCCGACAGATTGAGCAGTACCGCCCAGAATCATTGTGCAACAGCCGCCTTCATTCCTATGCAATTGGAACCTGTTTCTCACGATGCAACGTTTTCTATCTCTGCGCTCAGGCCGGCGCGCACAGCTACTGGAAGCGGCGGCATGGCTCCCGATTGCGAAGCCACCCATGCCCCCCAACGATTTCCCGCTTCATTGAGCGTGAGCAGATCGGCGCCTCGAAGCAGATAGTGGGTCATGGCCGCTGTAAACGCATCGCCTGCGCCGATCGTATCCGCAACCTTGACGGGAATGCCCGGATGCTGGCGCCATTCATCGCGCGTGACCAGGAGACTCCCGTTGGGACCGCAGGTGATGGCAATCATCTGCAGCGTGGGAAACTCGGCCAGTAGTTGCTCCGCACCAATGCGAAGCTTAGGTGCACCTGGCTCTTCAACCGGCTGAAGCCCCAGCAGTGCCAATACCTGCGGCACCTCGGCATCATTCATCTTGACGACAGTGGCCAGTTCCAGCGACTCCTGCACAATCTCGCCGGAATAAAACGGCGCGCGTAGATTCACATCGTAGATGCGAATACAGGCCGGAGAGGTCTGCGCGGCCAGCGTCTGAATAGTCTGGCGTGACTCCAGGCTGCGTTGCGCAAGAGAACCGAAACAGAATGCGTCTGCTCGCTCGGCCATCTGAAGCCATTCATCCGACAGCTCAAGAAAATCCCATGCCGCCGGTTGATGAATGATGTACTCGGGTTGGCCATCTTTAAGCGTAACGGTCACGCGGCCTGTTTCGTGCACCGGATCAACTTGCAGGTGGCCCGAATCGACGGGCAGCGGGTCCAGGATGTTGACCGCATTCCGGCCTAGTTCGTCGCGCCCAATCCGGCTCAAAATGACGGCATGGTCGCCGAGACGTCCTGCCATCACGGTAAAGTTTGCCGGCGCTCCGCCCAACAGCGGACCCTCCGGCAACACATCCCACAACAACTCACCAATTCCAAGGATCAAATGCGGCGCTTTCACGGTCGTGCTCCGATGCTGCCTTGCGCAGTTCCAGCAAGACAACAAGATACTCTCTTCCTGCGAAGCGAAGCCGTCAATCCTTGGGGAAAAAATTCTTTGCGAAGAGAACCTCCGGCAGCGGAACTGGTGCCGTCCGTCCAAGCCCGTGCTCAGCCGGTCCAGCGCCAAATGGAACAGTCCTCGAAATTCGAGGAGGCGTACTCGCCGTCGGGTTGATTGGCGAGTATGGCGTGGTCGGCGATCGCGTCGGCGCGGGAGCGGGCAATTTGGCCAAGGAACAGGCGACGGAAACCGCGGTGGCGTTCGATTTCAGCTTCCTGCTCGTTGTTGGCGTAGACGAGATCGAGCTGGCCGGGGCGGTCCGCGAATTCCCGGGCGATGCGCTGGAGCAGGCGGCGCAGGACGGCTTTGCCGAAGGGATTGAAGAGGAAGAGCAGGCAGGGGTCTGCGGGGAACGGAAACTCGACCGCATCGCAACAATGGATCCGCGTGGGCGCACGGACCCGGTCAAGCGCGCGCCAACGCTGCAGATTGCTGCGAGCGATGCGTGCCAGAGTTGGATGCAGTTCCACACCGACCACTCGATGAAACGGCATTTCGGCGGCCAGCAGGACGGCGCGTCCCATGCCCGCGCCGACGTCCACGAAGGTGAATTCGCGAGCAAGCGCGATTGGTTTCGTTCGCCGCCATCGATTCAAGAGAGCGCGAAAGACGGAAGGAGCGACACCATAGTAGGCCGTGGCGTGGCGGTCGTGGCGATGGCCGCTCTTGAGATGGCGACCGGCAATGAGGCCGCTGGTGCGCACGCCGTTGGCTGGGTCGAACGGGTGCCGCATGAATCCGTCGGAAACGGTGAGTCCTGGCAGGAGGCGGCGGTTTGTTGCGATGGGCACGATTGGACGGTAGCACATGGGGATTCTCGGTTTCCCACCCATTCCGCAGAAACCAGCGGAAAGGATGGGGCACGGAACGTTCGTCGGGAGTGAAACATTGAAAAACATGTCGATCAAGGGCCGTGCTTTCCCAGGTCTCCGAAGCGAGACCTGGGGCACCCATGATCGTGAGGATTGGCGCTTCGCCGTTGGTAGGGATGCGAGCGGTGATCTGGCGAGGGTCGTGCTTTCCCACCCAAGCGGAGCTTGGATGGGGCACCCTCGGTCGTGCTATTTGACGGTGTGCTTTGAATTGCGGTGGGCGCGCGTGCGGACTCCGGCTCCGTCGTCGAGATCGAAGGCCGCATTGACCAATGCAATATGCGAGAAGGCCTGCGGGAAGTTGCCCACGAGTCGCTTGCGTTCTGGATCGTATTGCTCGGAGAGCAGGCCAAGGTCGTTGCGCAGCGCGAGCAGGCGTTCGAAGAGAGCGCGTGCGTCGTCGATGCGGCCAATCGCCTTGAGGCTGCTGACCATCCAGAAACTGCACGCAAGAAAGACGCCCTCGCCGGGGGGAAGTCCGTCGTCTACTTTGGCGGTGTTGTAGCGCATGACGAATCCATCGCGCATGAGCTCTCGTTCAATGGCTTCGACCGTACCGACGACTCGCGGGTCGGAGGCCGGCAGGAAACCGACGAGCGGCATCAACAGCAGCGCGGCATCGAGTTGATCCGATCCGTAGGCCTGCACGAAGCTGTTCTTTTGCGGACTGAATCCACGGGCGCAAATGTCGGCATGAATTGTGTCGCGCAGCGACTTCCATTTCTCGACAGGCGCTTCGCACTGGAGCTGCTCCGCCACCAGTACGGCGCGATCGAAGGCCACCCAGGCCATCATCTTCGAATAAGTGAAATGTTGTGGGTCCCCGCGCACCTCCCAGATACCTTGGTCTGGCAAATGCCAGATCCGCTCGAGATGTTCGAGGAGCAGAACCAGCACCCGGAAATCGTCTTCGCAGTGGCGGTCGACGCTGTGCTGCGAATGGAAGAAACAGTCGAGCATTTCTCCGTAAATATCCAGTTGCAATTGGAGCGACGCAGCATTGCCGACCCGCACCGGCCGCGAGCCTTCATAACCCTGGAGCCAGCCGACCTCCCATTCCACAAGCTGCCGTTCGCCTTTGATGCCGTACATGATTTGTACCTGGTCGGGACTTCCGGCCAGTGCGCGCAGCAGCCAATCCTGCCACGCACGGGCCTCGTCAAAATAGCCTCCGTTCGCGAGCGCGAGCAGCGTAAAAGTCGTGTCGCGCAGCCAACAAAAACGATAATCCCAGTTACGCACGCCTCCGATGGCTTCAGGCAGAGAAGTGGTGGCGGCGGCGACGATCCCGCCGGTGGGCCGGAACGTCAGGGCCTTCAGCGTGATCAACGAACGCTCGATGGCCTCGCGATAACGCCCTTTGTGTTTCAAGCGGCCAGACCAGCGTCGCCAAAACTGTTCGGCGACTTTCAATGCTTTTTCGGGATCGATCTTTCGCGGCTCCTCTTCGTAGGACAGTCCGTAGGTCAGCGAGAAGTGAACGCGCTCGCCTCGGCTGACGACAAATTCGGCAACGGTAGTCAGATTCTCTCCGCGAACCGGAACTGAGGCGTGCAGAATGGCGAGATTCGGACCCGCGACCGCACGCACCCCGTCAGGGATACCCGTGACCCACGGAATCGTGTGCCCATAATCGAAACGCAGGGACAAATCCATCCGCATTGCAACCTTTCCGCGAATGCCCTGCACGATGCGAAACACGTCGGAATGAGTTCCGCGTGCCGGCATGAAGTCAATCAGCCGGACGGCTCCCTCGGCGGTCTCAAAGGTGGTTTCGAGAAACAACGTGTGGTCGCGATAGCGGCGCGTGGTGCGGAACTCGCCCTCGGCGGGCGCGATCTTCCAGTAGCCGTTTTCTTCCGTTCCTAGCAACGCGGCGAAACAGGCGTCGGAAGAAAAATCGGGCCAGCAGAGCCAGTCGATGGAACCATTGCGGTCGACGAGAGCAGCAGCTTCGCAGTCCCCGATGATGGCATAATCTTCGATTCTTGCGGCCATGTTGTTTGGAGCCTCTGGAACGGTTCTTCTTTGGCTCGTGCTTTCCCAGGTCCCCGAAAGCGAGGGACCTGGGGCACCCATTTTCGTGCGGACCGGTGCGTTTTGTTGCGCGATTCACTGCTCGCGATAGTTGCGCATGAGCCCTCCGTCGACGACGAAGGTTGAACCGGTGATGTAGGCGCCGTCGTCGGAAGCCAGAAATGCGACGAGCCCCGCGACGTCCTCGGGTGTACCCATGCGGCCGAGCGGGATGTTGGCAAGAAGCGCGTTCAGCTCAGTCTTGTTCTGGAGGAGCGACTTGTTGATGGGTGTGGCGATTGCGCCGGGGGCAACGTTGTTGACCGTGATGCCGAGGGGGCCGAGCTCGACGGCCAGATCGCGCATCAACATGCGGAGACCGCCTTTGCTCGCACAGTACGTCGCGAAACCCGGAAACGCCATGTCCTCGTGGACGGAACTGATATTGATAATGCGGCCGGGCCTCTTTGCATCGCGCAACCGACGCACGAACGCCTGCGCAAGGAAGAACGGCCCGCGCAAATTGACGGCCATGACCTTGTCGTAGTCGGCCTCCGTTGTGTCCCAGAAATCCGACTTTTTTTCCATTCCTGCATTGTTGACAAGAATGTCCGCGGAGCCGAAGCGGGCCCAGGCTTCTTCAACCAGGTCGCGGTCGGCGTCGATACTGGTCACGTCGTCGAGGACGATCTCGGCGTCGCTGCCTGCGTCCTTAATCGCGCGCGCGGTTTCTTCTGCGCCTTCCGGCTGCCCAACGTAGTCGACGATGATTTTGGCGCCTTCGGAGCCCAGCCGTTCCGCAATTCCCTGCCCAATGCCGGAACTGGCGCCGGTAACGATTGCTACTTTTCCTTGCAGACCTTGCATCTGCTCTCCTCGATCCAGGAATTCTTTGTATTCCACAGATTGGATGCTGCAAACTTGAAAGTACTGTTACAGCGGTGACCGGCGAGGTTCCGTCTCGTGACATTGATAGCCTGATCGCGGTAGGCTGTGAGATATTCGCGCAAGCAAACGAAGGAGCCTTCACACCCACATGCCTATACAAACAACATCGAAAATCTGGCATAACGGGAACCTGATTCCCTGGGAGCAAGCC
>Ga0182030_10006448_pt1 | contig 24758 bp, 25 predicted proteins | sample 812S3MmetaG_FD_121299 | JGI IMG/M metagenome (GOLD analysis project Ga0182030, IMG submission 121299) | Permafrost microbial communities from Stordalen Mire, Sweden - 812S3M metaG (Illumina Assembly) | ecosystem: Environmental > Terrestrial > Soil > Wetlands > Permafrost | place: Sweden...
AAAATTAAACTTTATCCATCAGGACGAGGGGAAAGATTTTCTTCTTTCTCCTTTGTCTTGAAAAATATTATTAATTTATTTCCCTCTAAAAAGTTGCATTAATTACTTGAATTTTGGATATATAGCCACTTTACCGGCGGGGTGATTTATCTTTAATATCTTTATTTAGCTATATAATTTTGTGTTTTTATATCTTCAGGATGTCTTTTCATCCATTCTTTTGGAAATGATGAACCTGCCCTGACTGCATTCATGATTTCATGGTTTGACCTATGTGCGCATACACATTTATTAAGACTATAAAGGTCATCACACTTTTTATTCTTATTCCCTTTCCTATATTCAACTGGACAAATACCTGTATCTAATAAAAAATCATTTTCCACAGCCCAATTGACTATTCCATGTATAACGTCACTATCCATTCTGTCTGTTCCCATAATCTATGTTTTTTAATTTGTTACTTTTCTGAAAAAATAATTAATATTAATTATTCAATACCTCTACTTCTGTATATACGCTTCAATAGATTGATAAACTCCTTTTTTTTCGTCAGTTATTTTTCTTTTATTCGCTTCTTTCAAGATGTAGCCACTTTTCCGGCGTGGTGATTTGTCTTTGCTTCCTTTTGGTCGTCCTGGTATTTTTCCATGTAATTTTGCCCGTTTTAGGCCTTCTATTGTCCTTTCCCTTATCAATTCACGTTCAAATTCTGCAAAGGCAGATAATATTTGAAAATGAAGTTTTCCGGCTGCGGTTGAAAAATCAAGACTATCGCTTACAGAAATAAATCCGATACCTTTATCAATAAGTTCCTTTGTATCTAAAATCAATTCTGAACTACTTCTTGCCCATCTATCAAGTTTATATACGACAACAGCTATATATTCCTTTCTGCGTAATTTCATCAGCAATTCCTGTTTAACTGGTCGGGTTTTTCTACTTGATTCAACTTCTTCAAAAGTATCATACTTCCACCCTTTGTCATCAGCGTATTGTTTCAACCTGATTATTTGGTTTTCTGTTGTCTGTTCGGTTGTACTGACACGACAATATAAGGCTACCTTATCCATTTTTAAAAGAATTTACCATGTAATTAAAATTATCAGCCGATTTCCCGATTAGCTTAGCAATAAGACTCAGCACAAAAACACTTCCTACCAGAATAGCAATTCCAATAGCAATTTTTACTTCTGGTTTCTTTAATACATTGGATTTAATTTCAGATAAATTTGTTTTCCAAGTATTATTCGGATTCATATATGTTTCCATTTATTTTTATTTTTGAAATTTGACTTCTATAATTAATATTAATTACTATTAATGTGATAACAACTATACCTGAAACAATCAGAACCTTTATCAATACAGAATTTTGTTTTTTCAGTCCAGTAACTTCTGCCGGAATATTCCTTTTAAATGTCGTTTCCCCTAATTTAATTATGTCGTTCATTTCGATAAATTTTATATTGTTTATTCTCTAATGGCATAATGCTAATTTCATAAACGAAGTAAAGAATAATATCTTTTTCCTTATCCAAAACGCTCGAATGAGTATAAAAATTGAAGTTGAATCCTGCACCTAATAAAAATTGTTCAGATCGTATTATTTCCTGCCTATCTTCAAGCATTTTTAAAAGCACAGTACGATTTACGTCCAAAGGCTTATCAATAACAGCTTTTATTGTCCTTTTCGTTTTAGCTCTCAAATTATTCATACGTATCTGATTTGTACGATTAACGTATAATTGATTGCTACGTTTCGGAATAAATAAATCTCCAGTTAAAAGGTCTTTTATCTCTTGTTTCACAACGTATATTTTAATGTAAAAATACAATGCAAAAAGGCTGTATCGCATGATATAATAGAAAAAAATAATGTGCATTCATTATAAATGCACATTATGCTTGATACTTCATAGATAAATCCAGATTAATTTAGATTATTTTGATTTGATTTTTCTGCAATTTGATTTGGTTTACAATAATTTGAGTTAATCTGGCTTGCGTTATTAAATTTATCTTTAATTTTATTGAAATCAGAAGAAATGAGTTTCTCCCGAATACGAGCATACCGGCGAGTTAACCTTGTTGTTGAATGGCCTAACATACCTGCAACTGCTTCAAGTGAGATTCCATTATCAAGTGCAACAGACGTAGCAAAAGAATGTCTCGCCATGTGCATGGTTAGGTGTTTTTTGATTTCACATAAGTCACCTATCTCCTTTAAATAACCATTCATTTTTTGATTGGTTAATACGGGTAATAACTTTCCCTTATTTGAATAAGGATAGAAGCTGTATTTATCAAGTATATTTTTGGCTATGTCTAAAAGTGGAATATTACTAACGATTTTGGTTTTTTTTCGTTTTTTTGTAATCCATAAATTATCATCATTCGCTTTCTTAACAATATGTTCCCGGCTTAATTCTTTCACATCACTATATGCCAAACCTGTAAAACAACAAAAAACAAAAATATCCCGTACAACTTCTAATCGGTTAATAGTTATCTCTTTATTCATTATGGAATAAATTTCATCTAATTCAAGAAATTCCACATCAACATCATCCATTTTATAGTTAATGCCATTGAACGGATCATTGCTGATATAGCCTTGTGCAAAGGCTATTTTAACAATCTTTTTAAAATTTTTAATGTATTTTATTGTGGTATTATTACAGCAATTCCTTTTTGTCATAAGGTAATGCTGAAATCCTTTAATAAATCTGTTATCTAAAAACTTTATATTTAAATCTTGTTTTTTGTATTCAGAATGAATATAATCTGCAATATGGCGTTGGGTAGTTTCATACCTTTGAACAGTGGCTTTTGCAAATTTTTTCCCCATAGAGCTTAATTCCCGGCATTCAGTATTGTGTTTATCAAACAACACAAGTATTGTTGTTTCGGCTTTTTTCTCCCCCTTTGCCCTTGAACGGATGTTTTCAAGAGTTATTGGCTCTTGTAGTTCTTCTAATTGCGTTTTGGCCGCTTTCAACTTCTTTTTTAAATCCCGAAGGTAATCATTGGTTGAGTTTACATTTTCAACTTCGTCGTCAATATTTGAGTTACACATAACTCTGCTTGTTGTTGATTCCCATTGTGAAGGGTTGCAGTTGCGTTTTGTTCCAAAATCAAGTATTTCATCGCCCAATATAAGGCGAACGAAAATTGGAGCATTGCCGTTTGATAACAGCTTTGACTTCTTTACGAAGAATTTTACATCAAATTTTGTTTCCATAAAATTAAATTTTAAGTTTTTAATAAATAATGGTACAAAGCTATTTGAAGTACAGCGGAGGGAAAAGTGCCTAATGCGTCATTTGAATGAAAATCAGTGAACTACAACGGTCAGTGGACTTTGGTTCGGGAGATTTTAGTCCACTGAATTATCTACTACAAAACGACCATATTTTAACTATTCGTCATAGTCTATAAAAAAATAAAGCCCTGACGTTCATGGAACAACAGGACTATGTTACTTATTTCAATTATACCCAGCGGAGAAAGAGGGATTCGAACCCCCGGACCAGTCGCCCGGTCAACGGTTTTCAAGACCGCCGCATTAGACCGCTCTGCCATTTCTCCATCGCAAAAATATAATTTAATTTTACGTATACCTATTTTTTATATCATAAATTTAAAAATTCTTTTCTGTTGGCTCCTCATCCTGATTTATCCGGTTTCACAATTTTGATCCCGGATGTCCGGGACCAATTGATTCCCGTAATTATGATAAAATATTTACATTTGTTACTAAATTAAAATTTTAAAATGATTCAATGGACAAAGAACTAATCAGCTACCTGGAGCAATTTATAACTAATGATCGCGTCAACACTATTAATAAAGTAATAGAAATGCGAACACGTTATATTACAGTTGCAATTGAAAATATTTACCAGTCTCATAATGCAAGCGCTGTTGTCAGAACATGCGAATGTATTGGTATACAAGATATTCATGTGATCGAAAACAAAAATAGATATAACATTAATCCGGATGTTGTGATGGGTGCTTCCGGATGGGTAGATATTTATAAATATAAATCTTCAGATAAAAGTTCGATGGAAGCGATCTTATCCTTGAAAAAGTCCGGATACCGCATTGTCGCAACAACATTAGATGAGAACGCCTGTACTTTAAATGATTTTAACCTTCATGCAGGGAAATGTGCCCTATTCTTCGGAACTGAGCTAAATGGTATTTCAGAAAATGTGATAAAAAATACGGATGAGTTTTTAAAAATACCCATGTTTGGTTTTACTGAAAGCTTTAATATATCAGTATCTGCTGCAATAATCCTCTATCAGTTAATCAACCGGTTGCATCATTCGGATATAAAATGGGAATTGACACAGGAAGAGAAAAGTGCATTAAAGCTTTCATGGCTGCGGAATTCAATCAATAAATGCGATTTGATAGAAAAATATTTTTATGAACAAAAAGAAAATAATCCCAACTTTTTCTAATTTTGCAGTGTTTTTCATTTTTTTTGATGAAAATCGAATATCTTTATGCAAAAGTGATTTTTATTTAGATTAAAGCCAGAATGAATTGTATAATTATAGATGACGATAAGTTGTCAACCAAAATATTGGAAGAATTTGTTACCCGTACAGAAACGCTTAACCTTTTTAGTTCCTATTCTAACGCTGTTGATGCAATCAATGTATTAAAAAAGGACAATAATATAAATCTGATTTTCCTGGATATTGAAATGCCGGAAATGACAGGAATTGAATTTTTAAAAACACTCGAAAATCCGCCTCAGATCATCATTGTGTCTTCCAAAGAAAATTATGCATTGGATGCGTTTGAGTATAATGTTACAGATTATTTATTGAAACCTATCACCTATGCTCGTTTCTTTAAAGCCTTAAATAAAGCTTTCAAGAATTTCCACCAAAAATATAACAGTGCCGTTACGGATGAGTTATTTATTAAAAAGAACACATCCCTGATAAGAATAAAATTTGAAGAAATTCTTTGGGTTGAGGCATTGGAAAATTATGTGGTCTTTAATACATTTAAAGAAAAATTCACCATCCATTTTACTATGAAAGCTGTTGAACATAAATTACCAACTGATAAATTTCTCAGAGTTCACAGGTCTTTCATTGTTAATGTGAGTTCAATTAATTACATTGAGGATAATGTCATCTACGTTAAAACCAGCGAAGGCTTCAAATCCATTCCTATAGGTAAATCATATAAAGATGATCTTTTAAACGATTTAAACCTAATAGTAAGATAAATTTCTTTTTGAACTTTTCATTAGCATGTTCCATTTTAATAGAATTTCTTTTTTTATATTAATTATTTTAACTTTCCTTAAACCTCTTTATGGACAACAACCTTATTGTGATACCCTCCAAAACAAGGAAGTAGAACTAAAGTCGGCATTCAAACAATTATTTGTTTCAAAAAATGACAGTGAAAAATTTCTATTAAATAAAAGTATCGAAAATATTTTTGATCATATTCTTACATTTCAAGAGTCCTTCTTTTATCAGTTTGATTCCCTGAAAAAGATTGGTATTATTTATTCTCCCGATCTGACATTTCGAATTATCTGTTGGGATATCCCCTTGTCCAATGGATTGTTTAGGTATATGTGCTATTTCCAAAAAATTCCGGATGACCATCAATGCCCTGAAATTTATAAACTATATGACATTACCACCCTTGACACAAGTGTTAACATTCAGAAAATAGATATTCATCATTGGTATGGTGCTTTATATTATTCTGTTTTGGCAAATAGGATTCAGAATCAAACTGTATACACGTTGTTTGGTCTTGATATGAATAATGATTTATCAAACAGAAAAATTATTGAAACTATGTATTTCTCCGAGTCCGGAAGTCCTGTCTTTGGTATTCCTTTATTGTTTAATAAAAAAGAATATAAAAGCAGGTTGGTTCTGGAATATACAAAAAGAGCCAATATAAGTCTTAGGTTTGATGAACATTTGAATATGATATTATTTGATCATCTTGCACCCATTTCACCTCTTCAGGCTGGCAAGTACGAATTCTACGGACCTGATGGAACATTTGACGGATTTAAGTTCGTTGATAACAAATGGTTATTTATTTCAAATGTGGAAATATGGCCAAAAGCAAAATCAAAAAGTCCGGAATCTAATAAGCAAACCAATAATCAAAATAAAGTAAAACAATTTAATTTAATTTATTAATGGCAACTTTAATTATTTGATAGGTGTTAATTTCACGATAGCTCCTCCACCCGAAGAGAGATCAAGATGAAGGGCAGTCGTATTGGTAACTGTTTTTTCCTCATAGTTATAATCTGTTCCTGATTTATCTGAATTGACACCATCTTTAAAAATATCAGCGGCATAGTTTTCGTCTCCTAAAAAAGAAAGAGTGATATTAAATTCTCTTGCTATACTATCAGTAATAGCGCCAATATACCAGTCAGTTCCTTTTTTTCGGGCAACAACCAGATAATCACCGACTTTTGCATCAAGAACCTGTGATTCGTCCCAAAAAGTAGGTATTTTTGAAAGGAAATCAATAATTAAGGGTTCTTTATTATATACTGTAGGAGCATCGCACAACATAACCAGAGGTTCGTTATAAATCACATACAACGCCATCTCAGCGCATCTTGTTCCTTGAACCATGGGTAATGTGTTTCTGCCAATAAAACCACTCACTGTGTTTCTCATTCCTCCTGGTGTGAAATCCATTGGTCCGGCTAATAATCGGGTAAATGCAAGTGTAACTTTATGTTTTGGTGTAATGCTGTTTGTCCATTTATTTACTTCATTTCCCAACACACCCTCAAAATTGATAACATTGGGATAGGTCCTGTTAAAACCATAAGGTAACCCGCATCCATGAAAGTCTACTAACATTTTCCTTTTTGCGGCACCTTCAGCAATATTCTTATACATTTGATCGGCCAGTTGATCCCAGCGATCAAAGAAATCTACTTTAACACCTGCGACACCCCATGATGCAAATAAATCAAGGACTTTATCTAATTGCCGGTTAAGCGTAAATGATGGACACCATAAGATAACCCTGACTCCTTTTTCTTTCCCATAATTTATTATTTTCTGAATATCAACATCAGGATTGACAAGTGTAAGATCAGATTTATCCGACCACTTCCAATCCACAATAATATATTCAATTCCATGTTGTTGTGCAAAATCAATATGATACAAATAAGTTGGTGTATTGATCCCGGATTTAAAATCAACACCTTCTAACGCATAGTCGTACCACCAGTCCCATGAAACTTTTCCGGGTTTGATCCATGCTGTTTCAGTAAGTTTACAGGGGGTAGCTAATTTATATACAATATCATTATCAGCGAGTGATTTGTCATTTTTTGCAACAATCATAACTCTCCATGGAAATTCACGTTTTCCGGATGTGACCGCGATATAATCTCCTCTCTCTTTCACATCCAGTATGTAATTATTAAATCCACCCGGTTCAACTTTAACAGGATATTTAGCAAAACTGCTAATCAGTCTGTTTTCCAGATCATTACTTTTTCTCAAAAGCATAAATGGATAATCCTGAACATCCGATTCGAGAATGGCTATTTTAACACCTGACAATGTTTCAATGATACAGGGAGGATATAAATTTTTTGAATTGTCAAGATGTTCAATTTGTTTATAACTGAAACTGGTTTCAAAACTATTGTCATTGGAAAACCAACCTTTGGGCCATCCTTCAACACGATATTCAACCTGCTCATTGATTATTTTAATATTCCCGGGAAAATTTGTTATGAACCTGTATGCCACGGCATCATTATAAACTCTGAAACGCAACGAATAATTACCTGTCATTTCTAAAGTCAGTTCATTACAATGATCAATAATGGTACTGCGTGTTCCAATAACATTTGTAATGGTTGAATTTATTTCATTCCGCGTTGATTTTATTATAGTCGCGTTCACCGCTAATGACTGATTGTCATTGATTGTCATGCTCAACGGAGAAGGCAGTAAAGCATATTTCCCGTCACATATAACCGAATAGTATAACCTTTCCTTCATTAAAATTTGTACTTCTGTCTTTTGATCCGGTGATAAAAGAGTTATCGGTTTCGTTTGCTCCTGTGAAAATAAATTTTCAATACTTACAAGTATCCATGTCATTATAAGAATCTTTTTCATTTCAGTTTTATTTAATATTTATTTCTTCCTGACCTCCCTTTAACGGGATCTCAATATTATTCCAGATAAATTTACCTTTCATTTCAAGAGGTAACTGGACGGTACCCGTTATTCCAGTCTCACCCTTTTTCTTTATCTGTAAAATTATTTTTCCGTTTGAAACCGGAATAGTTGCATTAACAAAATTTAAAGTACCGAATTCAGGTTCTATCCGAACTTCTTTAAACCCTGGTTCAACGGGACTCACTCCGCAAATAATATTAAAAATTTCATAACATGGACTAGTGCTCCATGGGTGACAATCAGAACGAGGATTGTCAGCAACCTCCGCGAATGTGGACAAACCTTTTGACATCATCATTTGCCATGAACCCAATTGTTCTGAAAATTTATTACCTATCCCGGCTTTTTTCATTGCTTCAAACAAATAGAAGGAGTAATAAAGTGAAGTCTGACTAAGGGTTTTGTCCTTGATTACCTTTTCCATAATTTGTTTATACTCCAACTGGGCATATGTATTGGTAAGTACAGCCATGATATTTGTGTGTTGAGAAAATTTATTTTTTCCAGGTGTTTCGGCGATCAGACCACTTACAGGATCATAGCAATTATTATAGACTGATATGCAGATTAAATCTGCCTGTTTCTGAAAATTCTGTGCATCCTCATTCATTCCTAAATATTGAAAAATTTTTGCTGCATGCTGTAAAGCATAGGCGTAATGTAAAGCTATTACTGCTGAATATCCATTAGTCGCTCCGGTAGGCACACCTGAAGGAATATCCTTATACCAATCAACAAAATTCCACCATGGCAGCTTGCCCAACATCCCATTTTCTTTGATATAATTATGATACCAGCTTAATACATTTTGAATACCCAGTGTGAATCTGTTGATAAATTCTTTATCACCTCTGGTCATCATATAATCGTAGATCATATCAATCCAAATCAATGAATATGTCGGTATCACTATTTTTATATCATTAGGATAACAAGCCAAAGTGAGTCCTTCGGGCAATCTTGAATTGTCGAATTGAACCAAAGCGTTACGCATCAGCGCATCATCTCCGGTAAGATATAATTCGGAGAGTGCCTGAATACGTGTATCACCAATATATTGCATTTGTTCATAATATGCGTCACTCATAAAATTTTCCTGAGAACAAATATGAATGGTACGGTAACCGGCATCAATCAACTGACTGAAAAGTGGATTATCACTTTGAAATGAAGCATTCATCTGCGTTGGATATGATGTAAAGAGGTTATATAAATCATTTATAATCAACGGTTCATCTTTAGTTTCAATATCAAGTTGAATAAAACGAAATGCTCTTAACCAGGTTGGAGAATAATGACGATGCATTGAGCCATCAGGTATGATTACATCTTTAATTCCTATTATATCTTTTCCGGCTATGTCATTTCTGTTGCCTTTTGTATTTTTATTTTTATATAATGTTTCAGCATAAACCATTCTGATCTTACTATTCTTACCTTTGGATAAGAATAATTGAGGATAACCAATGCTTTCATAAGATTGATCTATCAATATGGACACTTTTGAGCCTGCCGGGATCATCAGGCTGTCTTTTCCATTAAATGGATTTTTGGTTATTATCAATCCTGTTGATCGGACTATATTTGATAGTCTTTCAATTGACTGATCTAATAATGCAACTGATCGGGGTGTAAACATCCAATTGGCAATATTTTCACCCTGATCAACAGAAACAGATCCTATCCATTTGGATTTTTTCCAGAACGAATCATCAAAATTTATCTGTTCCCAGCCCCATGGGTAGAGTCTTCCATATATGCTATCGCAGGGACCACCGGCATAAAATCCACCCGTTACATCCTGATTATTCATCCAATTTACCGGATTAGGTCTGAATGCTGTATTGACAAATGTTTTCCAGGTAGAATCTGTTGTATTTACTTTGCTTTCTTTAAGCGTATGACCACAAACAAATAATGCTGTTCCATAAGAATTTTGTGCTTTGGCCCGATCAATACCCCAGTTGATAACCATAGCAGCAATCTCATTTTTCCCTTTCATCAGAAAGGGCGATATATCAACTGTCTCATATTTCCAGTGCATGAGATCAGACAGGGCAGGGCCCATGCATACATACTTACCATTAACATATAGATGATAACGGTTATCAGCGCTGATGTGAATAATAAATGAATCAGGTTTTTCTGAAAGGATGAAGTTCCTTCTGAAAAAAGCAACATTATAATCTTTAATGTTTATGTCAGGATGCGTGATCCAATAAGCTTTTGGTGCTTCCGGAATTTTATATTTTACAAAAGGCATATTTAACTCATTAACTTTCTGCGCTGAGAATGCTATATGAATAAACAATCCTAAAAAAAGTAATATTACTTTCATTCTTCGTTGACATAAACTGATGATTTTTTTCATTCCAATAGCTTTCATTTTCTTTTCATAGAATTCAACCCATACTCAGCGATTTCCATTTTATAATTCACAAGTTGAATATTATTTTTCTTTACTATCTCAAGAAATTTAGGAGATGATAAAACTGTTGATACCAATTGTCTTTCCTTAGCGATATCTTTTCCGCCTTTTTGCTTTAATGCCTGCATCTCAGGAGTATCAGTTCCTGGATGTGAAACTATTAGTGTTAATCCGGGTTTTACACTTTCAAGAGAACTATCAAAGCCCTGCGATCCATTCGTTTTAGCATAACCATCCACACCCATCAGGTTGTTTTCTGAAAAATAACCTGATAAACCAACACCATAATCTTTTGCCAGTTTCTCCAATAATTTTATCTGATCTTCAGATTGTTCACATGCGCCCATGTGTCCATCGAGATAATCAATTTTTAAGCCGGCATTGATTGCTTTCTCTATCTGCGCACGTAATTCTTTCTCCATCTCAGCCAACTTGAAAATATCTTTAAAATACCATGTTACTATATCCGTAAAGAATCCGGCGCTATCAACCAGCGAAGGCACAACGGATCGTCCAAGAACAGGACCCCATTTGTAATTTTCCCACTCGGAATTTAATGTAAGATGAATTCCTACCGAAACATTGGGATACTGTTTTACAACCTGAGCCGCTTCATTAAACCATGGACAGGCTGTCATTATTGATGCTGACACAGGAAATCCCTTTTCAAATATAGCCTTCGCGCCCATATTCGATGCGTGACACATACCTATGTCATCTAATCGAATGATAATCTTTTTTATTTCTTTATTTGCATGATCACCTTCTGTAGATTGTGCACCAACGGCAAGGAAACAACATACATACGCCAATATAAATACTATTTTTTTCATTCGTTATTCATTATTAAATTAATAAAATTATTTTTACATCCATATTTGAAAGGCTAAAATTGTGAAAAATATTACTGATTTAAAACAACTATTTCAAAAAATAACAGCAATTTATACCAGAATTCTTATAATTCTTAAAATTTTAAGCAGGTATTTGATTTTTTTTATAGTTGCACTAATCATACTTTTCTTTTCATTTCGGGGTGTTGTTCTTCATTATTCCATTCATCTTCTTTCTGGTAAATTTAATCATAAGTTTAATACTGAGCTTGTTGTAAAAGAGGATGGCTTTTCAGGAATCCGGGGTATTTATTTAAAAAAATGTTCCATTATTCCAAATGGAAAAGATACTTTGTTCCGCTGTGATTCCTTGTTTGTAAGGATAAACTTTTGGCCCCTGTTATTCGGGAAAATCCGGTTCAGCAAGTTCAATATATATAATGCTGATCTTATTTTTACAAGTAAGGATGACTATTACATACCTCTGACTGCACCCAAAGATACTTTTAAGTCTGCCAGCATAACCGGGCAGAATTTATCATACACCATCAACAAACTTTTAAAAAAGTTATTCTCGTCAATTCCCGATCAGTTACTTCTTTCCGAATGTAAGATTATCAATTCTTCTGAAGGTGAGAATTCAGAGGTAACAGCGAAAAATCTTACCATTCATGATCAAGCGATTAATGGCACTGTTATGATCACAAAAAACAAAAAAGATTTTGGAGGTTTTCATATTACCGGGTCTGTTGATAAGAAAAAAAAATCAATGATAGTAAGACTTTCAACAGTAAATAATAAAATTATTTCATTTCCTTTGCTGGAACAAAGATTTAATATTTATCTCGGATTTGATTCTGCATTGTATTCTCTCTCTGTAAAGGATTATTCAGCTTCGGTTTTAAAATTACAAATCGAATTTCAAATCAATAATCTTCACATGAAACATCCTAAACTCGCGAAAGAAGATGTGGTCATCAAACATTCCCAATTATATCTGAACATGAACATAGGGGAAAATTATTTTGAAATAGATAGTAATTCTCTTGTCAATCTGAATCAGATAACCTTTCAGCCCTATTTAAAATATGAACCATTTCCTGAAAGAAAAATGGTTTTAAAAATACCCGATACCGAATGGGAAGCTAAATCTTTTTTTAATTCACTGCCTGAAGGTATTTTCAACAATATCAAAGGATTAGATGCAAGCGGAAATCTTTATTTCAGTTTGTATTCGTCTATAGACTGGTCAAATCTTGATAGTTTGAAATTTGAAACCAACCTGGATAAAAAAGATTTTAAAATCAGACATTTTGGAAATACCAATCTATGTATTTTAAACGACACATTTATTCATGAGGTTTATGATAATGACAGTCTTGTTACCTCCTTCATCGTTGGGCCTCAGAATCCTTATTATACGCCGCTGCCACAAATATCCCCGATTCTTATTAATACGGTTCAGACTTCGGAAGACGGAAGTTTTTTCTATCACAAAGGCTTTAATCCCGAGTCATTCCGAAAAGCTATTGCTGATGATCTCAAAGCCAAACGCTTTGTCCGTGGAGGCAGTACTATTTCCATGCAACTTGTAAAAAACATTTTTCTCACAAAAAACAAAACCGTCTCGCGAAAAATAGAAGAAGCTTTAATTGTCTGGTTGATTGAAAATATGCATCTGGTGAGCAAGGAACGGATGATAGAAATATATCTGAATATCATTGAATGGGGGCCGGGTATTTATGGAATCGGACAGGCTTCAGAGTTTTACTTCAATAAAAAACCGGCTGATCTGAATTTATCAGAAAGTGTTTTTTTAGCCTGTATCATTCCGAATCCAAAATATTTTAAGTTTTATTTTGTCAATAATGGTAAAACAAGTCAATCATACAAAGACTTTTCAAAAATAGTTGTTAACTTTTTGATCAAAAGAAATTTAATTAATATTCAGGATACTACTGATTTTAATATGAACATAACACTTACCGGTAAAGCTTTAGGATCTTTTGCTGTAAATGATACCATGAAAATAGATTCTATGGCTATTGACGAAATGTTAAATAGTTTGGAAAAATAAAAACAGAATCTCCTTTTTCTTTATTACCTTTGATGAATTTGAAATCTTAAGGGATAGCATGTACTTAAAATCATTAACATTAATCAATTTTAAGAACTACGAACAGGTTGAACTTTCTTTTTCGGAGAAGATAAACTGTTTTCTGGGGAATAATGGGGTGGGTAAAACAAACCTGCTTGACGCCATGTATTATCTCAGTTTGTGTAAATCCTATTTTAACAATATAGACAGTCAGAATATCCGCCATGAACAGGATTTCTTCGTCATACAGGGTCTCTATTATCGCGACAATGTGGAAGAAAATATTTATTGTGGGTTGAAACGTAACACGCGAAAACAATTTAAACGAAATAAAAAAGAATATTCCAGACTTTCAGATCATATCGGTTTTATCCCTGCTGTTATGATATCTCCTGCCGACAGCCGTTTAATTATTGAAGGAAGCGAAGAACGCAGGAAATTTCTTGATTCTGTAATTTCACAATATGACAAAATATATCTTGATGATCTGATCAAATATCAACGACTGCTTACACAACGAAATAAACTTTTAAAAGATGTTTCCGGATCATCAGATCCAGAACGTGATTTATTTGAAGTAATTGACGATCAGATGATAAAGCTTGGCAATCACATATATAGCAAGCGTAAAGAATTTATTGAAAAAATGATTCCTGTATTTCAACGGTATTATTCATTTATTTCATCTAAAAATGAAGAAGTTGATCTCATTTACCAGTCGGGCTTAAACCATAATAAATATAAAACGCTGCTCGAATCCTCATTTAAAAAAGACAGGATTTTTGAGTATACAACTGAGGGAATTCACAAGGACGACATCACGTTGATATTAAATGGATATCCAATAAAGCGTATTGGTTCTCAAGGTCAGCAAAAAACGTATCTGGTTGCTTTAAAATTTGCAGAATTTGATTTCATCCGGCAAATTAACGATTTTAAGCCCATCCTTTTAATGGATGATGTTTTTGACAAATTTGATGATCAGCGTGTCAGTAATATCATCAAACTTGTTGCAGACGACAATTTTGGTCAGATATTTATAACTGATACCGACAAACACCGTTTAGACAGTATTCTTGGAGGAATTTCCCAGTCATACAAATTATTTTATGCAGATAAGAATGGGATTAAAGAGAGTTGAAAATTACGAAAGTAAAGTGATGCATTGGAAAAACAAGTGACTGTAATCAGAAAATATGCGTAGAAGCTATACACAGCCGATAAAAGAAGTTTTAAGAGATTATATCAGATCTCTTGATATAGATGGCAAATTAAAAGAAGTAAAGCTGATAGAAAGTTGGTCCGAAGTCACAGGGAAAAACATTTCAACTAAAACGGAGAATATTTATATCAGTAAAAGAAGACTATATGTCAGGATCAATTCATCTATTATACGCTCCGAGCTTATGATGATACGTGAAGGACTTGTTAAGAAATTAAATCTGATTGCCGGTGGAAATATTATTGATGATATAGTCGTCAGATAATTTATATTTTGATTATTTTTGAAAATATTTTATTTCAAATGATAGAGATTAAAGAACTATTATCTACGCCCAAAAAAATCATTATCACCACTCATATCAATCCAGATGGAGACGCTATAGGTTCCGTACTGGCAATGAATCAGTATCTCCAAATGAAAGGTCATGAGGTTAAGGTTCTTACACCTAATGATTATCCTGATTTTCTGAAATGGATGAAAGGGAATCATGAAATAATCATATTTCATGATAATCGGGAAAAGGGGGAAAGATTAATTAATTCCGCTGATCTTATTTTTTGCATGGACTACAATGAACCCAGTCGTTTGAAAGACTTAGGAGAAAAAGTTCTGAAATCACCGGCGCAAAAAATTCTGATTGACCATCACCCGAATCCCGAAGAAATTTTTGATTATAAATATTCCGATATCAGTGTCTCTTCAACAGCCGAACTTCTTTACCGGTTCATTACTGAAATGGGTGACAAAAATCTTATCAATAAAGATATTGCTGAATGTCTTTACTCGGGAATAATGACTGATACAGGGTGTTTCAGTTTTAACTCATCTAATCCTTCAACTTTTCTTACCTGCGCGGAATTATTATCCAAGGGTATTCATAAAGATAAAATTTTTAATCTGATTTATAATAATTTTTCTCACGACAGAATGAAATTAATGGGATACTGCCTGAATGATAAATTAAAAGTAATCCCCGAACTTCATACAGCTTATATTTGGCTTACTTCTGAAGAATTTAAAAGATTTAATTTCAAAGCGGGTGATACTGAGGGATTTGTGAATCTCCCGCATTCAATTAAAGACATTCATTTCACTGCCTTGTTTCTGGAAAAAAAAGATCATGTTAAAATATCTTTCCGGTCACGTGGAAACTTTTCAGTTAATGAATTCTCAAAAAAATATTTTAATGGAGGCGGTCATAAAAATGCAGCCGGTGGAGAATCAAAACTATCAATGAAAGAAACGATAGTCAAATTTGAAACCCTGCTGAACGAATATGCAGTTGAATTAAAAAACACAAAATGGTTCTCAGATGAGAGTTAAATTTTTTATAATATTACTATTTTGGTTTTTTCTATCCTGCTCATCCGCTTATCAGGAAAATGAAAAAAAAAATGATTCAACAGCTTTGATGTTGATGAATGTTAATAAATATTTAGTTAAGAAAGACACGGAACTTATAGAAAAATATTGCCAGCGCAGACAATGGCAAATGCAGGTAAGTAAAACCGGGTTGTGGTATTTGATATATCAACATGGAAAAGGGAAAATAGCTCAAAAAAGCAAACACGTATCGGTCAGATTTCAGTCTGAATTATTAGACGGAACGCCATGTTATTCTTCTGATTCGATAGGATTTAAAATCATATTTTTAGAATATGGAGCAGTTGAATCAGGATTATTAGAAGGCATTTTATTCATGCACGAAGGAGATAAAGCGCATTTTATTTTGCTTCCTCACCTGGCTTTCGGATTATTGGGGGATCAGAAAAAAATAGGGCCCCGGTCAATTATTGTATATGATATTGAACTAATTAAGATATTAGATTAAACGAAAGATTATTTATCATAGAAAACGCAAGTACAGTTTATTAGCAATGAAGAAAGTTACATTTTATATTTTAATTTGGATAGTTGGTATTTTAATGTTTGCATGCACTGGTTCGTCTAAGTATCCAGATTATAAGAATCGGAGGCATGGCATCTATTATAAACTTCTGGAAATCGGTGATAGCGCACATATTGCCAAGACAGGCGATTATATCACAATTGATATAACTTATAAGACAATCAGCGATTCTGTTTTCTTTAAAGCAAAACGAAAATTACAGGTTCAGAAACCGACTTATGAAGGCTCCATTGATGAATGTTTTTCTATGCTGTCTCTTGAAGATAGAGTTTGTTTCATTATCTCAGCAGATAGTCTTTTTACAAAAACCTTACAAACCAATCTGCCTTCATTTATTCATTCCGGCAGCGATATGAAAGTTGAAATTAAACTTCTTGAAATACAGACAGAAGAGGAGTTTCAGCGACAAAAAGAAGCTTTTTTAAAATGGATTGAAGACTTTGGCGAATATGAAAAAATTATTCTGAAACAATTTATTGAGCAGAGAAAGATTGATGTAAAAACAGCAGGTAGCGGAATCTATTATTTAAAGCTCATTCCGGGTAATGGAAGGAAAGTTAATAAAGGAGATACGGTAACTGTAGATTATGAAGGAAAATTTCTGAATGGGAAATTTTTTGATTCGACTATTCAGCGCAAAGAACCTTTTCAGTTTGTATACGGTCAGGAATGGCAGGTCATTAAAGGTGTGGAAGAAGCTATTGGTTTGATGGAGGAAAACGAAAAGGCATTGTTTATTATTCCTTCTGAACTGGCATTTGGGATTACCGGTTCCTCAACTGGTATTATTCCTCCCTATACTTCCGTTATTTTTGAAATCGAATTAAAAAAAGTCTCAAAAGAAAAAATTGAGTCGGGCACTAAAAAATAAAATTTGAAAAATGAAAAAGTATTATTATTTCGCTTTTATTCTTGTATTTTTAGTCATTACCTTAACCAATTGTAAAAAGACATCTAATGGTTTGCAAAACGAAGAAAAACAACTATTAGCACAATATTTAAAATCGAATCATATCACTACAGCGCCTACTGCAGATGGTTTATATTATATTCCGACAACATCCGGCACAGGGAAAAAACCATCCGGTAAATGTTGCTTGGAATTTAAATATACAGCCCGTTTGATAAATAACAAAGTCATAGGCACCAGTACTTCAGATACAGCAGCGCTTTACAATTTATTAACAATAGCAACCTATGCAGAACCGTATAAACAATATTATCCATATTATTTAAACTACATCAATGGACTATATGAGGGTTTAGGGTTAATGAAGGAAGGAGGGGTAGCAAAATTAGTTATCCCATCTGGTCTGGCACTTGGATCAAGTGGCACAACAGGCATTCCATCCTATTCTACAATTATTTATGATATCGCATTGGTTAAGGTTGATTCTTTGCCTTATGCTGATGATATCAATGTTTTATCTTCATATTTATCTAATCTTGGACTAAGCTATAATTCTTCAAACGCGGTATACTTTCTTAATGATTCAACAACGCCGGGAACGGGAGTTCCGCTAAATATCTATGATTCGATGATGATTAGTTATACCGGAAGGCTGATTGACGGCAGGGTATTTGGTTCTGTAGACTCTTTACACCATTTAACAATAAAGTATGGTGATACCATTGGTGCATATGTCGGTCTGCAAGCTGCAATCAAGCAAATGAGTATTGGGGAAAAGGCAACAATAGTTATTCCCAATTATTATATTTATTATAGTGCAGGAATTACCAGCAATAGTTCGGGTCAGCAAATGATCCCTCCCTTCACTTCAATTGTCATGGATATTAAATTATTAGGTGAAAAAAATTAGGCTACGGTTTTTGTAATAAAAAAATGGAAGGTCTTTTATTTATTGACGGGATTTTTTTCTTCCACTCTGAAATAGATGATGTTTTAATAAACTCAGTTGAAAGTGTCAGATCTGTGGCAATACAAAGAAGTGTAGCAGGATCACATGATGTCAATAGATCTTCCAGTAATTGTTGGTTTCGATAAGGCGCTTCAATGAAAATCTGTGTTTGTTTTTCTAAAAAAGAATGATTTTCCAACAATTTAATTTGTTTACATCTTTTATTTTTCTCAACCGGCAGATAACCTTTAAAAGCGAAATGCTGACCATTGAGACCGGAAGCCATGAGAGCCAACAAAATGGAAGAGGGGCCAACCAGGGGGATTACGTCTATTTTTCTTTGATGAGCCATTTTTACAATAGCAGAACCAGGGTCGGCAACACAAGGAGCTCCAGCTTCCGAGATAAGTCCCAAATTATTGGTATCGGCTATATTCAGATAAGCAGGTATATCTTCCGCTCCAGTATGTTCATTCAAGATATAAAAGGTTGAATGATCAATAGGAAATCCGGGATCCAGCTTTCTAAGAAAACGACGGGCGGTTCGTTCCTCTTCAACAATGAAAAACCGGATCTCAGCAATTATTTTTTTTACATATTCGGGAATAACATAAACAGATGATTCAGTGCCAAGAGTAGACGGTATCAGGTAAAGCTTTCCCAAAACATTTTTAATATTTATGTTGTAAAAATAATCAAGTTTTAGTAAATATTTCCCTGCTTTGCATAAATTTGCTAACCCAAATCATTTAAAACGTACCAATTGAAGATAACATTTTTAGGGACAGGAACTTCGCAAGGTGTACCAGTAATTGCCTGCAATTGCAATGTCTGCTGTTCTGACAATCCAAAAGACAAGAGATTACGTTCGTCCGTGATGGTTCATGTAGATGATTTGTCAATTATAATTGACTGTGGCCCTGATTTTAGGCAACAAATGCTTCGAGAGAATGTTACCGATCTGGATGCTATTCTTTTCACACACGCGCATAAAGACCATACAGGAGGATTAGACGACATCAGAGCTTTCAATTATCTGAATAAAAGACCTATGGATATTTATGCTGAAGATATAGTTTACCAGTCACTTCAACAAGAATACGCGTATGTTTTCGCTAAGGAAAGATACCCGGGTGTTCCGGAAGTTACCTATCATAACATTACCAAAGATGAATTTGAAATTAAGGGAGTAAAAATCACCCCAATCAGAGCATTTCATCATTTACTTCCGGTACTCGGATTCAGGATAGGCAATTTTGTCTATCTTATTGATGTTAATGCAATTCCTGAAGAAGAAAAAGAGAAGCTTAAAAATGCAGATTGTATCGTTATATCCGGGTTAAGAAAAACCAAACACATATCACATTTTTCATTACCGGAAGCTGTGTCACTATTAAAAGAAATGAAACCGGTTAAAGGATATATTACACATATCAGTCATCAGATGGGATTGCATGAATCAGTAAATAACGAACTTCCTGAAAGCATTGAGTTATCTTATGATGGGTTGATTTTAAATATCTGAAAGAAAAAGTATAACAGATTTTATTTGATGACGAGGTTATTATCGTTTTTTTTTTAATTTTGCACCTGTTATTTATGGTTCCGTAGCTCAGTTGGATAGAGCAACAGCCTTCTAAGCTGTGGGTCGGGCGTTCGAATCGCCCCGGAATCACCAAATAAGGACATTGTGGATTTATTGAAGTACATAACCATATCAAATACATGAGAAAAATTCAATTTGTTGATTTAAATAACCAGTATCTTAAAATAAAGAATGAAATTGATACCGCCCTATCTGAGGTGATACAATCCTGTGCTTTTATTAAAGGTCCGCAGGTAAATTCATTTGAAGAAGAGTTGGCAAAATATCTTCATGTGAAACATGTAATAGCATGTGCCAACGGCACTGATGCCCTTCAGATTGCCATGATGGCGACGGGGCTTCAGCCAGGAGATGAAGTGATAACCTCAAACTTTACATTTATTGCTACGGTTGAAGTAATGGCCTTATTAAAACTTAAAATAGTTTTGGTTGATGTTGTCCCGGATACGTTTAATCTCTCAATCGAAGCTATCGAAAAAGCGATAACACCAAAAACAAAGGCGATTGTGCCAGTTCATGTATTCGGACAATGTGCGGATATGGAAAAAATTCTGGCAATTGCACATAAACACAATTTATTGGTCATTGAAGATACTGCGCAGTCAAATGGTTCAGACTATTCTTTTACAAATGGAAAGACATTCAAAGCTGGAACGATGGGTCATATAGGCTGTACTTCTTTCTTCCCATCTAAAAACCTAGGGTGTTTTGGTGACGGAGGTGCTTTATTTACGAATGACGATACAATTGAAAATAAAATCAGGATTGTTGCAAATCATGGAATGACAAAACGGTATTATCATGATGAGATAGGCGTTAATTCAAGATTAGATACCATACAGGCTGCTGTCTTAAGAGTCAAACTGAAATATCTTGATCAATACAATGCAGCGAGGCAGAAAGCGGCAGAATATTATGACAAGGAGCTCGCGGATATCTCTCAGATAAGAATCCCTCTTCGATCTACGAATTCAACACATATCTTTCACCAGTATACTATTGTTGTCAAAGATGAAAACAGGGACAGGTTAAAAGCCCATCTTGAAAAAAATAATATTCCTGTCATGATCTATTATCCTGTGCCTATTCATATGCAAAAAGCCTTTAAAAACGAAATCAATAAAGAAAATAAATTTCCGGTTACAGAATATTTAGGTCAACATGTTTTATCGTTGCCGATGCATACTGAACTTGATCCTGAACAAATCCATTTTATTTGTGACAATATAAAAAGTTTTTTCAGATAAAATTATGGCGATAAACTTTTTCGTGCATGAAACAGCAGTCATTGATGAGGGTTGTATAATTGGTGAAGGAACCAAAATATGGCACTTTTCACACATCATGCCGGATTGTGTAATTGGAAAAAACTGTAATATAGGACAAAATGTTGTTGTATCGCCTCATGTGATTCTCGGGAATAATGTAAAAATTCAAAACAATGTATCAATATACACGGGTGTTACCTGTGATGATGATGTATTTCTTGGGCCATCAATGGTATTTACGAACCTGATTAATCCGCGCAGTGCCATTGTCAGAAAGAATCAATATATGCGAACTCATGTTGGGAAAGGTGCTACAATCGGAGCAAATGCGACAATTATATGCGGACATAATATAGGCAAATATGCCTTTATTGGTGCCGGAGCTGTTGTAACAAGAGAAGTTAAACCCTATGCTTTGGTTTTGGGAAATCCGGCACGGCAAACTGGTTGGATGAGTGAATATGGGCATAAGCTCCACTTCGATGAAAAGGGGATTGCTGTTTGTCCGGAAAGTAATGAAAAATATAATTTGATTAACAACTTAGTAGAGAAGATTTGATATGAAGAACTTTGCATTAATCGGAGCTGCCGGATTTATAGCTGTAAGACATCTGAAAGCAATAAAAGATACAGGAAATAAATTAGTTGCAGCATTAGATAGGAATGACAGTGTTGGGATTCTGGACAGTTACTTCCCGGATGCTGATTTTTTTGTTGAGTTTGAGAGATTTGACAGGCATATTGACAAATTGCAAAGGAGAGAAAACAAAATTGATTATGTAAGCATTTGTACTCCCAATTACCTGCACGATGCGCATATTCGGTTTGCATTAAGAAACGGTGCGAACGCGATTTGTGAGAAGCCACTTGTATTAAATCCATGGAACATTGATGCTTTAGCTACTTTCGAGAAGGAAACGAATCGAAAAATTAACACCATATTCCAGCTCAGGTTACATCCCACTATTATTGAGCTTAAAAAGGAAATGGATGCGGACACCAGCGGAAAAATTTATGACATAGATCTGACCTATATTACTTCCAGGGGGCACTGGTATTTTACAAGCTGGAAAGCCAATGAAGAAAAGTCAGGTGGTATAGCAACCAATATAGGCGTGCATTTTTTTGATATGCTTACCTGGATATTTGGAGAAGCTCAGCAGAACATTGTTCATATATTGGAACCAAAACGTGCTTCTGGATTTCTACAATTAAAAAAAGCAAGAATACGTTGGTTCCTGAGTGTGGATTTTGAAGCCTTGCCTGAAGATATTAAATCAAAGGGACAGCGGACATTTCGTTCTATCACCATAGAAGGAAAAGAAATGGAGTTCAGTGAAGGATTTACTGAACTGCACACCAGAACATATGAAGAAATCATTAAAGGCAATGGATTTGGTCTGGATGATGCCCGAAGCAGTACGCAGGTTGTATATGATATTCGTCATGCAACACCTGTTGGTTTAAAAGGAGATTATCATCCGTTCGCGGATAAAAAGATAGAATTTCATCCATTTATGAAAAAATAATTATATTTTTTTTACAATCTGAATTCGGATTTTATAATTATTTAGACGGTAATTAATCAGATTTTCGATGCAAATAAATAAAACAGATGTTATTTGGAATTTTTTCGCTACTTTTTTAAAAATTGCATCCGGAGTTATTCTTCTTCCATTTATACTAAAGCTTCTACCTGTTGAGGAAGTTGGATTATGGACTATCTTTATGTCTGTAACTATTTTAATTACTCTTCTTGATTTTGGATTTAATTCTTCATTTACCCGTAATATAACCTATATATTTAGTGGAATAAAAGAATTAAAAACCAAAGGGGTATCAAATAAGGTTGATTCTGAACAAATTGATTACGGATTACTAAAAGGGACTATTGTTTCCATGCGATGGTTTTATTCGCGGGTTTCGATAATTTTATTTATTTTACTTTCGACCATTGGAACCTATTATATTCATCTTGTTCTTTTAAATTATAATGGCGATAAACGCACCGCATTTATCGCCTGGGGATTATTATGTGTGATAAATACCTATTATTTATATACTCTATATTACGATTGCTTATTACAAGGAAAAGGATTAATAAAAGTATCGAAACAAATTATTGTTTTTTCCCAGATTATATTTATAATATCAGCTACTATTCTTTTGTTATGTGGATTTGGCTTAATTGCTATTATATCGGCACAGTTAATTTATGTGCTGCTTACCCGACTATTATCTTATAAAGTATTTTTTACCAAAGATTTAAAATTAAATTTAAATAATTCTATTCCAAAGGATAAAAAATATATTATAAAAGCGATTTATCCAAACGCTGTAAAAATGGGATTAACAACGTTAGGAGGTTTTTTAATTCAACGATCAGCCGTTTTTATTGGTTCTCTTTATTTGCCGTTATCTGATATTGCATCGTACGGCATAACAAAACAATTATTGGACATATTAGCTGCAGTTTCTTCTATTTTTGTAACGACTTATTATCCTCTTATTGCAAAGCACAGAGTGGATGGTTTAACTGACAGGATAAAACAGTTATTTTTAAAAGGAACAATCTTTTCCTTTACCCTGTTTTGTGCAGGAGCGGCTATTATTTATTTTTCAGGAAGTACTGTATTACATTTAATCGGATCAAAAACTGAACTGGTTTCAAAATTTATTATTCTGATCGCGTCCTTTGCCACTCTTGTTGAAATGAATATTACGAATACAGCAGGTATTCTGTTAACTAAAAATGAAGTTCCTTTTTTAAAACCTTCGCTGATTTCAGGATTAGCCACTGCTATTTTCATTTTTATTTTTTGTCGTTTTACATTTCATGGATTACTTGGTTTGTTTTTAGCTCCTGCGATTGTTCAAACTTCATATCAAGGCTGGAAATGGCCATACGAAGTCATTAAAGAATTAGATGTATCATTAAGAGATATAAAGCAATCATTTTATTCCATAATGAATACCCATATCTTTTTTTTTAAAAATAAATCAGATAAGTATCATTATAAGCAGAATTTGTAGTGATAATAATATAAAATAAGATTTTAAAATTCAACATGCAAAATGCACTTTTAAACATTGCGATGGCGACATATAATGGAGAAAAGTATCTAAAAGAACAATTAGATTCTATTTATTCCCAATCTTATCAAAATATTCAGATTATTGCCTGCGATGATTGTTCAACTGATGGAACTGTTGATATTCTGAAAGTATACAGTCAAAAGAACGGATTAAAATTTATTGTTAATAAGAAAAGATCAGGTTTTGTTAAAACATTTGA
>Ga0182030_10006449_pt1 | contig 24758 bp, 19 predicted proteins | sample 812S3MmetaG_FD_121299 | JGI IMG/M metagenome (GOLD analysis project Ga0182030, IMG submission 121299) | Permafrost microbial communities from Stordalen Mire, Sweden - 812S3M metaG (Illumina Assembly) | ecosystem: Environmental > Terrestrial > Soil > Wetlands > Permafrost | place: Sweden...
AACTCCTCAAAATGAGACAAGGAACTTGGGCTGAAGCTTGTTATTACGCACATAAATATGCGTTCGAATTAATACGCTCTCTCAAATCATCATTGTGCGATTTTTCTGATAGATTTTTTAAAAAGATTGCTAAGAACCATCAATCCAAAATATACCCAAAAACAGAAGAGGCAAAAATGCCTGAATGATATTTTCCAATAAATGCTAATTGCGGAAATTGCTACAATAGTAATAACGCAGGAAAACAGAACAGCAACATTTACAGAAGATATCTCTGTTTCATTGGATTGCATGACAACAACAACGAATAATGTATTGCATACATACCATGCAAAACTCATTACAAAAGAAAGTACTATTGGAATGTAAAATTGAGCTTTATCAAACCAAGGCTGTTTTAAAAAATACAAATCAATATAAAAAAAAGAACCTGTAATTATTGCAGCCATTAAAAAAAACTGAAGTGTCAAATTCAATTTGCTTATTTCATCAATTGTTCCCACAGTATATAATTAAGATTGTATCAAACTTAATCAATCTATTTGAATTTCTACTCAGGAGAAGCCAAGCCAAAAAAAACTAAATACAGAGAGCGTAGCGAAGCTGTGCGCCCTGCTTAACATAATATTAATTATAAGACTTTCCCATTTTCTGATTTTTAGTTATTGTGAAAGTTAAGATGATTTTTTTTATTCTGTTTTCTAAGGTAGTTCAAAAAAATCATCTTAACTTTCACAATGAAGCGGAATGGGAAAGTCTTATAATTGGTCGTTATGTAAAACAGCACAGCTGCGCACATGGAAAATATAACAAAGGATTTTTTGAATGAGCTGCGGACGATCAGGCTGATGATCGAAGCCTACATTATTTAAACTAAGACCGAGGAAGAACTTCGTCACTATACTCAGATTTTGAATAAGCTTTCACAAAATCCACAAACTCCTGAACGTTCTTCCGAACACCTGCATTAACTTCATCTTCAAATCTTCGCCTGCGCACATCAGCGCGGTGTTTTTTGTAGTGCAGCAAATGTACAAAAAACGCCTGTACCTGAGTTACATAACGCAATCCATTATAAGACTTTTATTTACCTTTGCCCGGCTATCGAATTGCAACCCAATAAATCTATGACGTATGGAACAGTATGCTTGCTATATAGTTAAAGCGTACTTACAGTATGGCTACAGTATAGTAAAAGCGTACTTGATGTATGGGAACTGCATGGTAAAAGCGTACTTACCGTATAGCTGCCGTATGGTTAAAGCGTACCTGAAGTATAGTTAAAGCGTACTTACAGTATGGGAACTGTATAGTAAAAGCGTACATAAGGTATGGAAACCATATGACCATGGTATTGCTGCATGCGGTTTTAGGCATTTCCAGTGCCCGGATTTTGAAAGCAATAATGGATTTAGATTATCGTTCTGGTAAAGAAATCCGGTAATATAATTATCAACCCATTGAAAAATAGCACGCTCTATGAAAATGAAATATTTCAGGATCATCCTGAAAACAAAAGATGAAAATAAAGTTTTTTCGTTCCGCTCAAAAAAAATGCCTGATGTTGATGATCAGCTCATTGTTTACTACGATGGTGCCAAACGCTTCGTAAAAGTCGTCGAAGTGAGCTCCCGTCCTTTCCCGGAAGTTCATGCACTGGAGATCGAACAGAGTTGATCCCAAAGTTGCCTATCCCTTGTTAACGACTTATTAGTTTTTTTGATAAGATAAAAGAATTTAATTTAGCGGCAGACAGTTTTACACAAGACCGTACACAACACAAAGCTAATGGCCGCTAAATCAGCAAAAATCAAAAGGTTCCAGGTCAGTTTTCTGAAATTTCTCGATGAAAAAAAAATACCGGATGTTCACATTTATCACCACGTGATGAATTACTGGAGCAACGATCAGTCTGAGATTTCCCTCCAGGAACTGAAAGAAGCAATCACTGGTCTTTGCAATGAAAATTGTATCCTTTCTAAAGGAAATGGCCATCTTTCCATTGGGGTTGCTGGTGTTTCTGAGGAAGACCAGAAAAATAACGCTGTATGCACTATTCTGGATGCAGGCCGCAGCTTTGTGAAAAAAGAAGAGCTTAAAAGAACTGTAAAAACCTGGTTTATTGTTGGCTTGCTGCTGGCAGCAGCATTTGCCGTTTGGCGACTTAAGGTAGTCGCTTATATTTTCCGCTGATCATACAAGCTGCTTGTCATGTAAAAATGTGTGTCATTTTGATGTGCATAAGAATCTGTTTTATTTTTAACCATAAATCAGATGCGCACATTGACTTTTAACTTATTTTCACTTTATAAATGCATTGACTTGAAATTCAAGCTACCTGCTTCCTTTTGGTTCCGCTCTGTTTTCTTTACCTTACTGAACCGCTTTTCGCTCATCATATTCGGTGTAGTCGGTTACATCCTCCTTGCCAAGAAAGTTTTCCCCGGGCCCGCCGAAATGGGCATCTGGTCGCTGTTCCTGGGCATTGTGTCCATCGTTGAAACAATCAAGCAGGGCTTGCTGCGCAACCCGATGATCAAGTTCCTTAGCGAGCCCGAATATGCAGAAGAAGCGAATAAAGTACAGTCTTCATCCCTTTTTACAAATATGGTTTTTTCCCTGCTGGTAATCGTGCTGATTATTTTCTTTGGCAAGCCGTTCAGTCTCCTCCTGCATACCCCGGAATTGTATAAAATGTGCATGTGGGGCATTTTGATGATTGTGTTCCTGGTTCCCTTCAATCACTGTGAGGTTTTGCTGCAGGCTCACTTTAAGTTCCACAAAATTTTTCTGGGATATTTTCTAAGGCAGGGGGTTTTTATTGCCGGCATTATTGTGATGCTGTTGTTTTTCAGGAGCAGCCTTACACTGATTGCGCTTGTTCAGCTTCAAACGCTGGCCTTGTTTATGGGAGCAATTTTGCTTGCTTTTTCCAGCAGGCCTTATTTTAAGAAAGGGTTTGAAATTGATAAAAAAGTGATGCTGCGCATGTTCCATTTCGGCAAATATATTTTCGGCACAAACGTTTTTTCTACGCTGTCGAGGTCTGCCGATCAGTTCTTTGCTGCCAATTTCAACCTGGGCGATTACGTGGCTTATTACAACGTGGTGGGCAGGATCAATAACATGATGGATGTGCCGTCATTGGCTGTTGCTGATGTGCTTTTCCCGAAAAATGTGGAAGCAATGGCAACCAACGAAACAGAAAAAGTCCGTTATTACTTCGAAAGAATGGTCGGGAATATTCTTTGCATCATTTTGCCGCTGACCATCGGCATATTGCTTTTCCCCGGGCTGCTCGTCAGGTTCTTTGCTGGAAGCAAATATTTTTCTGCCATACCCATTATGTACATTGTGATACCTTTTAGTTTCATTAAGCCTTTCTTTTATCAGTTTGGCGCTACGATGGATGCTATTGGCAAGCCGCATGTCAATTTTTGGGTAAATCTTTTCTCCCTGACGACCAGCTTTATCTTTATTTATTTCGGGCTCAGTTACATCGGAAAGCTCGGCGCAGCCTACGGCACGGTAACGACCAATATCTGCACGGTGATCCTGATGTACATTATGCTCAGAAAAACCATTGGTATTCGTATCCCTGAAATTTTTGGTTATGCCGTTGAAGCATACCTGAATATTTTCCGCATAGGAAAAAAATTTCTTCGCATTGGATGAACCTGAAAGAAACCATCTTACAAGAGCACTCAAAAAAGCAGTGTGATAAAATCGTAAAATACATTGGCTCCAGCAAGGAGCGCTTCGCTGATTTGATGAAACTATTCTTTGAGGGTGAGTACAGAGTGACGCAAAGAGCTGCCTGGCCAATGAGCTATTGCGTAAAAAATCACCCGGAATTGATTAAGCCCTACTTCAGGAAATTGCTTGACAATCTGGGAAAAAAGGGTGTGCACGATGCCGTGATTCGCAACTCTGTAAGGCTTTTGCAGGAACTGGATATCCCCAAAAAATACCACGGTAAGCTCATGAGCATTTGTTTTGATTTTATACAGTCCAATCAAACACCGGTTGCTGTCAAAGTATTCTCTTTGAGTATTTTACAAAATTTATCTAAACAATATGCTGAGATATTTCCAGAGCTAAAGCTCATCATTGAGGAACGTTGGGAGCATGAGACTGCAGCTTTTCGTTCAAGAGGCAAAAAAATACTAAAGCTGGCTGCTAATAAACCAGCCTCGCCTTGATCGTATGCTTCACTTCTTTTAAAAGCTCAAGTGCCTGTGCAGAAAGTTTTTTGTCCACATCCAGCACCACATATCCGATATCATCGTTCGTTTTTAAATATTGCGCCAGTATGTTGATATGGTATTTGGAAAGCTGCGTGTTGATCTCAGATAAAACCCCGGGCACATTTTTATGAATATGCAATATGCGGTGCGTTCCCTCCTGTGGTGGCAGGCTGATGGGCGGCACGGTGTGCGAACCGGTTGTAATGCCTCTTTCAAGATACTGGAACAATTTATTGCTCACATCTTCGCCAATGTTTTGCTGTGCTTCTTCCGTGGAACCACCGATATGCGGCGTCAATAAGACGTTTGGCAAATTTTGTAAAGGGGTCACAAATTTGTCTCCGTTTTTTTCAGGCTCCCATGGATACACATCAATGGCAGCTCCTGAAATATGCCCTTCTTCAATTGCTTTGCTCAAAGCATCAAGATCCACAACCTCTCCCCTCGCATAATTTAAAAGAATTGCCCCTTTTTTGAATTGTTTCAGCAGGGCTTTTGTGATCATGTTTTTTGTCTGGTTGGTCTCAGGCACATGCAGCGTTACAATGTCAGACTGGCTCACCAGTTCTTTCAATGTCTTTTTCGAAACAGCATTTCCCAGAGGCAGTTTGGTGACGATATCATAAAAAATGACCTTCATCCCCAATGATTCAGCAAGTACGCTCACCTGAGTACCTATATTGCCGTATCCGATAATCCCCAATGTTTTGCCCCTCAATTCATAGCTGCCTTTTGCTTCCTTGCGCCAGAAGCCTTCATGAGCCGCTTTGTTCTTGTCAATGATTCTCCGGATAAGTATTACTGAAGCCCCAATCACCAATTCGGCAACCGAGCGGGTATTTGAATAGGGCGCATTGAAAACCACTACACCCTGGTTGGTTGCGCTCTTCAGGTCAACCTGATTTACGCCAATACAAAAACAGCCGATCGCCTGCAGTTTTTTTGCAGCTTCCAGCACCTTTGCCGTGATCTGGGTTTTGGAGCGTATGCCAAGCAGATGCACATCCTTCACTTCCCGCATCAGTTCTTCCTCTGATAATGCGCCGCCCAGTTTTCGCACAGAAGCATATCCGGCCGATTTAAAGTGGGCAACAGCGGCATCGCTTATGTTCTCAAGAAAAAGAATATTTATTTTTTCCTTAGGGTAGCTTGTTGGTTTCTTTTCAGCCATAATTTTCTATCCGTTTTTTCGTTCTGTTTCTTTAAAAGAACCGCAAATTTCGTTAATAATAGCTCAAACCAAAAACAAAAAAAAACCGGTTTTGGCTTTACGTAGTGTTTAGCTTATTTTTGCACATACTCTAACCACAAAAAAATTAATCCTTTTGAAAACCTTCTGCTGCTATTTATTAGCATTACCTCTTTTTGTTGCCTGCGGTCAACCCGCAGCGAAACCTCAGACCAATCAGGCAGGTGACTCTATTGCCCCTGTTTCAGTTGCATATCACCCGCTCAGTCAGGAAGACTTGCATCGCTACGGTCACTCATCAGCTCATTTTTTTGATTCGTTGTTAGCCCATAATTTCAATGGCAGTGTACTGGTTGCAAAAAACGGAGAAGTGGTTTACGAGAAATATGTCGGTTACAAAAAGATGAATGATAAAAGCAATCCCGTGGATGAGCACACTGCATTTCATCTTGCCTCTGTTTCTAAAACATTCACGGCAATGGCAACACTGAAATTGTGGGAGCAGGGCAAACTCGATTTCCACGACGAAGTATCAAAATATTTAACCGGATTCCCTTTTGCAGGCATCACCATTAAGATGCTGTTGAGCCAACGCAGCGGTTTGCTGAACTATGTGCATTATATGGATCGCCTCGGTTGGGATAAAAGAAAGTTTCTGACAAACCAGGATTTGCTTCAGTATATCATAGCTCATAAGACCCAGGTACAGGGTTCACCCCCCGGCAGGCATTTCGAATATTGCAATACGAACTATGCATTGCTGGCATTGATTATTGAAAAAGCATCCGGGCAGCCTTATGCAGAATATCTTTCCAAAACATTCTTTGAGCCATTGCAGATGCAGGATACTTATATCTTCAATCTCTCTGACGCTTCAAAAGCTGTGCAATCATATAAAAGAAATAAAAGGCCATACCCAATGGAATTCCTGGATGTGGTTTATGGCGATAAAAACGTGTACAGCACTGTGCGCGATTTATTGAAATGGGATGTTGCTTTGCGCTCAGGCAAATTATTTAGCCAGACAACCCTCGATAGCGCCTACATGCCTTACAGCAACGAAAAGCCCGGCAAAAGGAATTATGGCCTTGGCTGGCGGATGTTGCTGGAACCGAACGGCAAAAAGCTCATTTACCATAATGGATGGTGGCATGGCAACCGCACCGCATTTATCAGAATGATAGATGAAGGCGCAACGATCATTGCACTCAGCAATAACGACTGCACCAGGGTGTATGCATCTAAAAAGCTTTGCAATCTTTTTGGGGACTACCGCCAGGGCAATGAAACGTTTGATGAATCAGACAATGAACAGACCGGCATGAAGGGCGAACCCACACAAAAAAAATAATCTCTTTTTTACCGCCCGAATTATGGTTAAATTTCGGGATGGAAATTCTTTCAGCAGAACAGATCCGCGCATGGGATGAATTCACCATGGCCCATGAGCCCATCCACTCCATTGATTTGATGGAGCGTGCAGCAGCAAAGTGTTTTGAATGGCTGGATATTAACGGGTATGCACAGACGTCATTTACTATTTTTTGTGGAAAAGGAAATAATGGCGGAGATGGCCTCGCATTGGCAAGGATGCTTTCTGAGAAAGACTGTTTCGTTACCGTTTATATTCTTGAATTTGGCCACATTGGCACATCAGATTTCCAGGCAAACCTGGCAAAGCTTCACCTCACTGCTGCAGAGATCAAATTCGTCCAGACAGAAGAAAATATCTATCCAATTCCTGAACGCGATATTGTTATAGATGCCTTGTTTGGTTCTGGCCTGAACAGGCCATTAACAGGAGTCACTGCAAAACTGGTGGATCATATAAATGCATCGGGCAACTCCATTATTTCAATTGACATCCCAAGCGGTCTGTTTGTTGACAGAAGTTCAAAAGGAAATACCATTATAAAAGCAACGCACACGCTCAGCTTCCAATGCTTCAAGCCTGCATTCCTGATGGCTGAAAATGGTGCATTTACCGGCAATGTGCAGGTGCTGGATATTGGACTGCACGAAGATTATCTTCTTACAGTGCAAAACAATTTAACGCTCCTAACAGCAGAAATAATTCGAAAAATAGCTAAGCCGCGGAATCAATTTGCCAACAAAGGAAACTTCGGTCATGCATTAATGCTAACTGGCAGCCATGGAAAAATGGGGGCTGCCGTGATATCCGCAAAAGCCTGCCTCAGGAGTGGTGTGGGATTGCTCACCTGCCATATTCCTCAATGCGGCTATGAAACTATGCAATCCTCAGTGCCCGAAGCAATGGTGACAACAGATGATGATGAAAACATATTGACCGGAATAAAAGACGAAGTTTTAAAATATACTGTTATTGGCATAGGGCCGGGCATCGGGACCGATGCGAGAACCAAATTCTTCCTTGAATCTATCTTGGAACATAGCAAAAAATCTATAGTCGCAGATGCAGACGCTTTGAACATTATTGCGGCGGATAAAAAGATGTTGTCATTGCTTCCTCCGCTTTCTGTTCTTACGCCGCATCCCAAAGAGTTTGAAAGATTGTTTGGCACATGTGAAAATGATTTTGAGCGCATGCAATCAGCAAAGGACAACGCAATAAAATATCAATGCATCATAATCCTTAAGGGGCATCGCACATTTATAGCATTGCCAGATGGCAAGGGGTACTTTAACTCCACAGGAAATGCGGGCATGGCAAAAGGCGGCAGCGGCGATGCACTAACGGGCATGGTTACCGGCTTTTTAGCCCAGGGATATCTGCCATGGGAAGCGGCTGTGCTCAGCGTGTATCTGCACGGTCTGGCAGGGGATATCGCTGCCTCTTATTTCTCACAGCAAAGTATGATTGTTTCCGATCTGATTGATTGCATAGGCCAGGCCATATTGTCTCTTGCCAAAAAATAATTCTTTCCTCGTATCAGCAAATGTTTAACTCCTGCTGTTAAAGTTTTCCGAAAGCCGCTACCAGATCGATAGTTCTGTAAAAGGATTTGTTATTGAATAGTTATAAGTATAATCTTTCTTCAACTATTGAATAGTTTTTGCGTCTATAATGTAAATAAAAAAAGGAGTAATTATGAAAAAGTTATTAATCGTAATGATTTCATTAGCGTTAGCAGGAAGCGTTTCAGCACAGCGGATCGGCGGACATGGGTTTTACGGCGCGCCAAGAGTTGTAGTCACCGGTGGGTATTATCCATATTACGGTCTCGGATTTGGGTTCGGTCCTTTCTATCCTTATCCCTATGGTTATGGATATGGATATAACAGGCCATCAAAAATGACGATGCAGATCGAGGATATTAAAAACGATTATAAGGATAAAATATGGTCTGCAAAGCACGATACCAGCCTTACCAGAAAGGAAAGAAGGATGAAAGTGCATGAACTGAAAGTGGAAAGAGACAATGCCATCGCCGACCTCAAAAGGAATTATTACAAGCAATGATGAAATGCTTACCTGTTTTACGAAGCCATTAAAAGCAAACCCCGCAATGCGGGGTTTTTTATTAAAATCATTGTATGCAATGATGGTCCTTTCAGAAAATTTTTCAATGAAAAAATGCCAGTATAGGCTTTTCTTCATTTTCTTTCACACCATATAACAATTGAAGGGAAGCTTCGCCTGTGCCTTGTATATAAGAAAGCTTTATTTTATGATATCCGCTCTTGAGTGCGGCGAGCCCGTCTTTTGCTTCATCGCCATGCAGGCCGTCGTTGTCAATCACCATATCGTCATCAATCCATAATTTGCTGCCGTCATCGGATGATAAATAAAAGTGATAGACAGCGTTAGCAGGTACTTTAATAAAACCTTCATAGATGAGGCCTGCGTTTTCTTTCCTGATTATATCGCTGATGGAGATGCCTGTCACGACAGATATTTTATCTGCTTTTATGTTATTGAGATCGTCAACGCTTGCCGGGCTTTCTATTTTATAAGCAGATAATTGCAACCCTGCCTGAGGCCGATTTATTGTAACACTTTTATGCCATTCAAAAACCTTCACCCGGGTCGAAACAATGTTGCCCGGAAGGAATCCCTTTTTAAAACCACGCACAAGAAGGGTTGTTGATTTATCAGGCGAAAACGGTTTTGTGTACAAAGTTGAATTCTCCGTTGGTGTTGAGCCATCTGTGGTATAGTGCGCTTCCACGCCTGGTTCACTGCTGATGGTAACAACTGGTTTGAATGATTTGTCAGGATATGCAACCTTTACTTTTGGTCTTGCTGCAAAGGCACCTGTATTATTCAGTTTGATGACAAATGCATACTTGCTTTTTATTTTATCTGGTGAAAATTCTGGCATAGCAATGTTCACATTATTTCTCTCCTGTTGCCATGACAATGTTTCATGTGTTTCAAGCAATTCAATTTTTGTTCCTGTCTCCGGCGAAAGGTTCTTTATGGTAAAATTTTTTCCCGGCCATTTGGGCAGCACGGCATATAAACTATTGCTGGACGGATTATAGGTAAAAAAACATTCTTTCACAGCAAATCCCGGGTTAGGGTCAACAGTGAGTTTCAGCATAATATCCCCACCTCCATCTTTCGCTTTATAATTTGTTTTTCCAGCGCTCCATTGAAATGGAGTACGCCATCTTGCCGTATTATAGATTGCTTCATTGTTTATCTTCATCCAGTCACCTATCTGCAGTAAGCGCTCCTGCATAATGGGAGGTATTTTCCCATGTTCATCGGGGCCTATATCCAGCAGGAAGTTCCCTCCCCTGCTCACTTTGTCAATCAGGCTCAGCACCAGCACCTGCGGAGAATTATAATCCCATGCATCCTCCTCACGGTTATAACCATAGGAGTACCCCATGCCCCTGCTTTCTTCCCAGTAATGATCTTCGAAATCTAAATCAGGCTGGTATTCCGGCGTGTACACGCTCCCATGATGAAACCGCACGCCACTCCCCCAACGGTCATAGGTAACTACCCTGTCTTTCACAGGGCTTTCGTTGTAAAGCCATGCCAGAAACTCTTTGCTTTTCCATAGATCTTCGCTGGCATCCCAATCGCCATCAGTCCAGAAAACATCAGGCTTGTAAGTTGTTATCAGTTCTTTCATTTGTGGCCACATATGATCAGCAACATAACGTGGCCTGTCTTTTAACCACAAAGGATTGTACCACTCATAGAGCGAATAATACATTCCTGCATGCACGGATGTTTTCCTGATAGCTGAAAACAGATCGCCAAGCAAGTCTCTGTGAGGGCCTGTCTCTGCGGCATTCCAGGCAAAACCCCAGTCCCTGCTTGCTTCTTTGCTGGGCCAGTTTGCAAATCCATCATGATGTTTGGAAGTAAGCACCACATATCTTGCGCCCGATGCTTCGATCACTTTTGCCCACTCATCAGGCTTATACAATTCCGCTTTGAACTGATCAGAAAGCTGATAGTAACTTGTATTGCCGAATTTTGTTTTGTTGTAAGCAACTGTAGCGCTGTCGCCGCTGTTCAATGCATGCTGATACCATTCTGCATAACTGCCCTTGCTGCAAAATGCAGGCACTGAATAAACGCCCCAGTGAATAAATATCCCAAACTTCACATCTTTATACCATTGTGGCACCGGTCTTGTGTCTAACGATTCCCATGTGGGCTGATAATTTTGCGCAGATGTATGCGCTGCAAAAAAAAGCAAAGCAATAAGTGTTCTTTTCATGTTGGCAAGTTAAATTTGATTAGTGTAGTTTACTTTTTTAATTATTATTATCGTCGCTTAAAAATCGGGCTCTTTTATTCCAATGTCTTTACTCCCTGCACCGGTGCAGCCTCCCGTTGATGAAAGTCAAAAACAATGATTTCATTATTCCCCTTTTTTAACCACGGTGCGGGACAATACAAATGATATTGTGGCCCTGTGTTCCAGTATCGGCCAAGATTGTGGCCATTCACCCACACAATCCCTTTCTGATAATTGCTGAGGTCAATATAAGTATCGCCTGTTTCATTCAGCGCAAAATTTCCTTTAAAGAAAATGCCATCGTGATTCCCTTCAGGGTAAGTTTCCTTTAAGGATGTAATAAATGGATCATCCATCGGCAAGGAAAATATTTCCCAGTTCATCAAAGTCATGCCATTCAGGGTAACCCTCTCCGTTATTCCTTTTCTGTCAATCATGAATTGCGCAAAATTGATATGGCCCATTTCTTCCACCAATATTTCCAGCACGGGGTCTTTCACATCTGTCTTTGGCAATTCAATGCTCCAACTCCCGCCATCGCGGTAGACAGTGTCAATCAATTTGCCATTCAGTAAAACCATCGCAAAATCATGCGGCTCTGTGATCGTCAGCCTGCCGCTTTTATGCCCGATCAGTTTCGTTCGGTATAAAATCAGCCCGTGCTTCTGATTAAAATCTTCCATGGGCTTTGGCTGTGGGGACAGGAAAGGCTTTGGCAAATGTTTCCATATGGTGGTAAAAGCCGACAGGCTGATTGAAGGGATTTCGATTGCATTGATTGGTTTCGGAACCTCCGGTATTTTGTAAGAAACATATTTGCTGATGAGGTTTCTGATGGCAAAATATTTTGGTGTTGGCTGTCCCTGTTCATTAATCGGCGCATCATAATCATAGCTTGTGACATCTGGTTGATACTGCGTTGCAGAGAATGCATTCGCACCCGCTGTAAAACCAAAATTAGTCCCTCCATGCACAACATATAAATTGAACGATTTTTTATGCTCCAGCAAATAGGTAAGCTCCTTCATCAGATCTGCAGTGTCGGGTTTTGCCCACTTTTCTTTCCAGTGTGTTAGCCAGCCGGGGTAAGTTTCGCCGCTGAATGAAGGCACATCAGGATTCCTTTTTTTTGCCTGATCAAAATCATCATCATTACCTCCGCTATCAAGCCCGATGGCAGCGCCGTCGATATTTCCGGCTTCAAGCATATAAGGTGTTGGTCCATCAGAAGTATAAAAAGGAACAGTGATCCCATTCTTTAACCATAGCTTTTTTAATGCTAGCAAATAACTTTTATCATTGCCATAGCTGCCATATTCATTCTCTATCTGCACCATTAATATTGGGCCTCCGTTTGTGCATTGCAATGGAACAATTTCTTTTGACAGGCGATTGATGTATCGGGTAACTGCGGCGAAATATCTTGTGTCCATACAGCGCAGTTTTATATCAGGTATTTTTAAAAGATAGGAAGGTAGTCCGCCAAAGTCCCGTTCGGCACACACATAAGGGCCGGGGCGCAAAAGCACCCACATGTTTTCCTGTTTGCAGATGCGGATGAACTCGGCAATATCCCTGTTCTCTGATACGAAGTCGAAAACACCAGCAGAGGATTCATGATAGTTCCAGAATATATAAGCCGCGATGGTATTGCAACCCATGGCTTTTGCCATCTGTATCCTTTGCCTCCAGTATTGTTTTGGGATGCGCGCAGGATGCATTTCCCCGCTGATTATCTGAAATGGCTTTTTATCTAACAGAAAATCATTTTTGCTTAAAGAAAAATGATGTACCTGTTGCGCGGGAATATCCGGATGAGAAAGAAATAAAAAAAATGTGAGCAACCAAAATCCCGGAATTTTTCTGCAGATCATTTGTAAATTATTTTATTATAACACATGGTTTATTATAATAGAGAAATATTTTTCCTGCTTCATAAAAGTAAGAGCAATTCATTGAATTAATTGTTGCCAATCGTTTGCGTAATTTCTGAAATTTGGTATATATTACTGCGATGGACAAAAAACTGCCTACAATAAAGGAGATTGCCAAGCAACTGAACATTTCTGTGTCAACAGTTTCCAGGGCGTTGCACGATCATCACAGCATCGGGTTAAGAACAAAAATACTTGTGCGTGAACTCGCGAAAGAACTGCATTACGAACCAAATAAAACAGCCATCAATTTCAAGCAGGGGAAAACCTTTACCCTGGGTGTTATACTTCCCAATCTTTCTGAATCTTTTTTTTCATCGGCAATAAGCGGCATTGAGGATTACGCAAACACGCAAAACTACAATGTTCTTTTAGGGCAATCCCATGATGATAAGGAAAGAGAAATAAGGATTGTCGAGGCGATGAAAAACCAGCGTGTGGATGGCATCCTTGTATCTGTTTCAAAAAACACCACAAGTTATGCTCACTTCGAAATGCTGGAAAATTATAATATCCCGGTTGTTTTTTTCGACAGGATACCTGAGATGAACAATATCAATTATGTCGTTTGCAAATTGGAAAACGGAATGAGGGAAGCAATTGAATTTCTTTTAAAATCAGGACATAAAAATATCGGCCTCATCAATGGCCCTCAGACTTTGATTGCCACTCAGGAAAGACTGGACTATTATACGTCTGCGTTAAAAGAAAACAACTTAAAAGTAAACCCCAAATTCATTGTCTCAACCGATCTCACTGCTGAAAGCACACATGTTGCTATGAAGAAATTGCTTTCATTAGAAGTCAGACCTACTGCAGTTATCGCATTTAACGACTATGTGGCTTTGGATGCAATCCAATTCGCAAAAAAAGAGAAAGTAAAAATAAACAAGGATATAAGCTTCGTGAGTTTTGCAAACCTGCCCGTATGCAATTATATGGATAATCCTCCGCTTGCTTCTGTTGAGCAGTTCCCTTATCAGCAGGGGCAAAAGGCGGTTGAGATATTGTTGCAGTTGATAGACGCAAAAAAAAGCGGCTCCGTGAAAGAGCCGCCCGTGATCAATTATACTATAGATTCGAAGTTAGAAATTCATTAATTGTTAATGTCTTGCTTTTTGCATCTGCTCCTGCAATTGCTTCATTTGCTCAGGCGTCATCTGTGGCATGCCTCCTTTCTTCGGCGTTTCTTTTGGTGCGGGAGTAACATCTACCACCTGCACATCAAATATGAGGTTCTCGAAAGGCTTATGGCTTGGGCCGGAAGGCTGTGCATCATAAGCCATGAACGCAGGGACATACAAAGTGCCTTTGCCGCCTTTTTTGAATAGCCTTAGCCCATCATCCCAGCCGGGTATGATACCATGCCTGCCCACTACAAATTTCAGTGTGTCTTTTCTTGGCCCGGTGATGTTCGATTCAAAGACCTTTCCTGAAGGGAATAATTTGCCGGTATAAAGTACCGAAATCTGTTTGCCCGTATCAACTGCAGGGCCATCGCCAATTTCTTTGATTTCTACATAAGTACCTGCATCGGTCTTTTGTGCATTGATCTTATTCGCAGCGATATAGTCTTCCATGGCTTTTGTTTCGCGCTGCTTTTCTTTTGCCATCTCACCTTCTCTGTCTTTGCCAACCAGTTCCTGGCTTGTGAAAACATCAACCACTTTAAAAGAAAGTATAATCTTGTCGCTGTGCTTTATGTATGGGGGAAGCTGAGCACCATGCTTAACCAGCGTGTCTGCAAGCTGAACAACAACCACACTGTCGCCTTTATGGAGCATGATGAAGACCTCGGCAGGATTATAAACAGAGCCAACGCTATCAACCCTTGCATAGGCAGGAACAGTTCCATAAGAAGAAAAAAGCAATGAATCTTTTATCTTTTGAACATAGTTTAATTTAATAAAGTCTCCCTTTTTCACCTGTGGGTTTTTGCCATCAGAAATGATTTTATAGAGCAGGCCACTTTTGGTTTTCTTAAAGCTCTGATTGGTGCATGAAACAGCAAGAATCGTTGCAAGAGAAATAAATAAATACGATGGGATTTTTTTCATTTTATAATAATTATTGTAGTTGTGACTCATTTTCTTTCAATGCAGCTTTAAAATGCTGTACAGTCTGATCAAGCGTCTCTTTGCTTCTGCCGCCGGATGCATTGAAATGGCCTCCTCCCTGAAAATATTTCCGGGCGAATGTGTTTACGTCGAAATTGCCTTTGCTCCGGAATGAACACCTGATCTCTTCATCTCTGTCAATTACTAGCGCGGCCAACTTAATTCCTTTGATTGATAAGGGGTAATTTACGATGCCCTCTGTATCCCCTGTCTTAATATCAAATTTCACAAGGTCTTTCCATGGAACGGATATAAGTGCTGCGTTATATTCATAATAAACCTCCATCCTGTTCTGAAGCACATGGCCGATAAAGCGCAGCCGGTTCTCTAAAAAATTATCGAAGAGGTTTTCATGTATCTGAGTATGATCAAAACCGGTTTCTTTAAGATTGGCTACCATCCGGTGTACAGCCGCTGTGGTGGATGCAAACCGGAATGAACCTGTGTCTGACATCACCCCTGCATAAAGGCATTGTGCAATTTCAGTGTTTATCTTTTTCCGGTAACCTGAACCAATGATCAGATCATAAATCATTTCTGCGGTTGAGCTTTTGGAAATGTCGCTTATGCCGTAATCAAAAACATCCGTTGAAGGCTCCTGGTGATGATCAACCAAAATTTTAATGCACTGCAATTCTTTCAGTTTGTTTGCCTTATGCCTTGTGCGGGAAAGCGTGTTAAAATCAAGGCAAAAAAGCATATCTGCAGCATCTAAAACTGCTGTTGCTTTATCTGTGCTGTATTCATAATCAATCACCTCTTCGCAAGCCGGCATCCATTTGAGCCAATCGGCCCAGTTGGTTGGCGAGATAACATGTATTCGATGCCCGAACTGTTTTAAAAAATGCAAAAGACCCAGCGAAGATCCCATAGCATCCGCGTCTGGCTTTTGGTGCATCGTTATAACAACATTTCCTGATTGAGTGAATAACGGATATATTTCTTCTATGGGTTTCATATAAAACGGCTGCAAAGGTGGGGAATAAACGGCCAATTCCCAAAACAACTTAGTTTGCCGCTGTTATCTGGATTGGATGATTTGCGATCTCCTGATTGCAAGCTCAGGTTCTTTGGTAAAATTGTATAGTTAAAGCCCATCAGATAACATGACAACCTGCAAAAAGGGAGATCGTTACACCAAAACACAAAGGACAAACTACGAACCGATTCCATTACCTTTGCCGCCAAAAAAAAGATATGAGCAACAGGACTTTCACGATGATCAAGCCAGACGCTTTTTCTAAAGGGCATACCGGTGCTATCATTGACATGATCATTAAAGATGGCTTTCGTATTGTATCTCTTAAACTTACTAAATTGCCCCCAGAGAAGGCCGGAGAATTCTATGCCATCCACAAAGCACGGCCATTTTATGGAGAGCTTGTTGATTTTATGAGCAGCGGGCCCGTCGTAGCAGCCATACTTGAGAAGGAAAATGCTGTTGCCGGTTTCCGCAAACTGATCGGTGCAACAGACCCCTCAAAAGCGGATGAAGGAACAATAAGAAAGCTATTTGCTGCCTCCGTTGGCGAGAATGCCATCCATGGCAGCGATAGTGATGAGAATGCTGTGATCGAAGGAAGTTTCTTTTTTAGTGTGCTGGAGAAATTTTAGTTAGCTTGTTTATAGCCTCGGGTTTAAAAACACAAATTGAATTGTAATTGCTTCGTCAACTTAAAAACTTTGAGTTTGTTTATTGCTCCATCACCGGCGTTACAGTGTAACCATTTTTAATCAGTAGATTGATCAGGCCTTGTTCGCCAGGCAAGTGACCTGCGCCTACTGCAAACAAAAGAGTTTTTTCCGGCAGCAATGATTGCATGATGTGCACCCATTTTCTATTGCGGCCGTAAAGCAACAAATCCAGATAACCTGCTGTGCCTGGATCTTCTTTTACAGTCAGTTCCTCAATTTTGCTTAAATCCCGGCTATTGTATGCTTTGGTTAAGGTGTCCGTCATTTTTTTATATTCATCATTACTGTCAATGTACTGAACAAGATCTTTTGCCTGATCGGCATATGGTATGCTGTCAAACAGCGATGCCTGAAAGGAAGCTGTTTCCAAACCACTGATTTTTTTATTTTGGGCTTTGGCTTCTTTCATGATCACCATTTCCATTCCATTGGTAGTTTTGCAGGGAAGGTCGTCTTCTTCCATCATACTGCTGATGAGCATTGGCTTGAAATGCTCGAGCATGGAGAAAGGCAGCATGGGCGGGTGCTTCTCAAAATATTTTTTTACTTTATTATAATCTTCCTGGTTAAGAATATCTGAAAGCTTCTTGTCATCATTCATGCGCATATATTTCATTGCGGCCATCATACCCATCATGTCCGTGATATCAATCTCAAAATAGATCTCATCGCAATTTTGAATAACTGTTTTCAAACTGCTGCTCAGCCCGGCATCATCAGAGCATAAAATATGCATGGTGCCAAAGAGATAAGAAGGCTTTTTCAGTTCTTTGCCTTCAACCCGCCATAACAGGGCATTAGCAATAGGCTTAGAACCGCCCTGACAGAAGACAGCAGCGGTGCAACAACTGAAATAAATGATTAGAAACGAGCAGAAAGCTTTAATGACAACATCTTTAATTTGTAAATTGAAAATCAAACACATAAATTGCATAAAATTTGTAGTTAACAAATAATTAACATAATAAATTCATAAAATAAGCAGCCTTTAGAGATTTTTGCTTGCCTTTGATATCGTTAATACTGATGCATTAATTTTATTGATGCAAAGTAAATGATTTACACATTTGACCCTATTCTAACTTAAGCTGAGAAGCACCCGATTTAACTACCAACTTATTGAATTAGCATTCTTAAAGATTGTTTAGGAACATTTTCATGTACTTATGAGTCTTTTGATTACGCAGGATTGTAGATTTTTTAATTTTTAAACTTCACCAAACACAAACACACATGAGAAAATTTGTATTGCTTTTTGCTGTGCTGGTAATGTGTTCACTACTGGCATTTTCGCAAACAAAGAACGTTTCGGGTAAGGTTACTGATGCTCAAGGGCAGCCAGTCCCGTTTGCTACCGTCAAGGTTAAGGGGGGCAAAGCGGGTGTTGCTGCTGATGCAGACGGTAATTTTACCATTAAGGCTAAACAAGGAGATGTTCTGGTCATCAGTGGGTCTGGCATAACTTCTGTAGAATCCACGATCACGGATGTGTCAAGCTTCATTGCTATTAAAGTAACACAAAAACAATCTACTCTTAATGAAGTGGTGGTTACTGCTTTAGGTATTAGCAGACAAGCGAAATCGCTTGGCTATACCACAGAGAAGATTTCCGGAAAAGATTTGATTGTAGCACAACCAATTGATATCACTAATGGGTTGACAGGCAAGGTGTCTGGTCTCGAAATCAACACAGTAAACAACGGATTGTTTGCGCCTACCCGTGTCACGCTTCGTGGCAACAGGTCTTTGATAGGTAATAATCAGCCGCTTACAGTGGTGGATGGTGCAATTTTTTATAATGATATCAGCACGCTCAATGCGGCCGACATAGAAAGCGTAAATATATTAAAAGGTTCAAGCGCATCCGCTGTGTATGGGTCTGATGCTTCAAACGGAGTGATGGTCATCACCACTAAACACGGGTCGAACAACAAGGCTGTATTAACCTATTCCACAACCACTCAACTTGAAAAAGTAGCATATCTTCCTTCCTTTCAAACCAAGTTCGGGAATAATGGTGGAGAGTATTATGTTTACAATTACAATGACCTTAGCACTTATATTCCTTTTGAGAACCAGAGCTACGGGCCACAGTTCAATGGTGCAATGGTGCCCTATGGCCGCCCATTATCTGACGGCACACTTCACTATATTCCTTATTCTGGCAATCCAAACCAGAAAAAAGACTTTTTCAATACGGGAATTACAGAGCAGAATAATTTGTCCTACAGCGCTGGCGATGACAAAAGCAGATTTTATCTCAGTGCGCAGGATATCAGCTCAAAAAATCCCATGCCTGGTGATGTAGGCCGGCGCGATGTTTTTCGTTTTAATGGCTCCAGGACTTATGGAATATTTACTGCTGATTTCTCACTGTCATATACTTATACTTCCAAGAACACTACTAACACGGGTACTGTTTATGATATGATTTTGAACACACCTAATGAAGAGCCCTTGTCAAGCCTGAAAAACTGGCAATCAAATCCATTAGCAACTTTAGATGGTTATTTTAATGATTATTTTTATAACCCTTACTGGATTGCGGCTAACCAGAGAAATTTAACTACAGATAACGGGCTTCAGGGCAATCTGCATTTTGTTTTAAGGCCTGTGAAATGGCTTAGCCTCCAGTATAGACTCGGCGTAAACTACAGCACCGAAAAATATGCTTATCAGCAGGGAGAAGCTGATTACGACCAGCATTCTTTTACCGACGATACAACTTATTTTTCCAATTCCACTGGTACTGGTGTAGTTCCCAATACCAACTTTGGAACCAAGTGGATCGCGGTGAACAATGGCTATACTCAGCCAGTTTATAACACCTCTACAGCATCTAATTTCTTATTAACCTCTGACTTTGTCGCCTCTCTCAATACAAAACTTACCAAAGATTTTGATTTGAATGCAAGTGTAGGTACTTCTTATGTTGATAACCAGATCAATTATCTGAGTGTTAATGCTAACAATATCTTTTTCCCGGTATATAACATTACCTCTCTCACGGGCATACCGACACTGGGGCAGTTTTTCGGGGAAGCAAGAAAATTGGGTTTCTTTGGCGATGCTCAGCTTGGGTATAAAGAGTTTGCTTATTTGCATGGTTCTTACAGGTCTGACATAGATTCAAGGTTGTCTACCGCTAACAGATTCATACCATATTATGATGTGGATGCATCATTGGTTTTAAGTGAGGTGATACCCGCTTTAAAAAACGGAAACACCTGGGATTTTCTTAAGGTAAATGCAGCTTATTCTGTAACGGGTAATGCAACTGCTCTTGCCGCCGGGCAGCCTTATCTTGCTGCTGGCGCATATCAGACAACGCCTACTTTGAACAGTGTAGCTGGCTTCCCATTCAGCGGATTAGGCGGCTATCAATTGACTACAAACGTAGCCAATCCGAATATTAAGCCCGAAACTGTAACTGAAAAAGAAGTGGGCATCGAGTTTGGCTTTTTGAAAAGCAGGCTCACACTGCATGGCGACTACTACGATCAGAAGCTGACCAATGGTATAGTAAAAGCCTCATTGCCTAGTTCAAGTGGCTATCAAACAGCACTCTTAAATGCAGCCAATACAGACAATCACGGAATAGAATTAGACCTGAAAGGAAATATTATCCAAAGCAAAGACTGGCTTTGGAAAGTTGGCATCAATTATTCTTATAATGAATGCAAAGTCATTTCAATTAATGGAAACCTGACCACGCTGAATATCAGTGCAGCTTCCGGGACTAATTTTAAAGGTCAGTCAACAGCAGCCAACGGTAGTTCTTATGCTGTGGTCAATCAGTTGTATCCTGTTATCGAAGGAAATGATTGGGTAAGAGATCCGAATGGCCACGTGATCGTAAATGCCGTTACTGGCCTCCCATCTATCGGGTCAAGCCTTGTTAACCTGGGTAATGCCACTCCTAAGGATATAGTAGGTATTACATCAAGCGTACAATGGAAAAATTTCACATTGACTGCAACTGCAGATTACCGCGGTGGATATAAAACATATAACAACATTGCCCAGTTTATGGCATTTACAGGGTCCAGCAGTTATACTGCGGCAACCAATCGGGAGCGTTTCGTATTCCCCAATTCGGTTATAGATGAAGGTGGTGGTAAATATGTCACCAACACAAATGTTATTGTGAATGATGCTAATTTCAATTTATTCCCTGGTCTTTTCAACAATGTGGCATCTCCATGGGTACAAAGCGCAGCAGCGTGGAAATTAAGAGAAGTTGCTGTTTCGTACAATATACCAATGAAAGTATTCGGTACGCAAAAGCTGGTTAAACAGGCGGTATTTACCGTTTCAGGAAGAAACCTGCTGATGTTAAGGCCTAAAACAAACCAGTGGTCAGATCCTGAGTTCTCAGAAGATACCAGCAATGCGGTTGGCGAAAACTCAATCAATCAGGCTCCTCCAACAAGGATTTTTGGCGCCACACTTTCAGTAACATTTTAATTAATTCAAATTTAAATAGCAGAACCATGTTTAAACGAATTAAATCATATTTATATCTGGCAACACTGATATTGGTTTTGGGATCGGTGGGCTGTAAAAAGAACACGTTCAATATCAACGATGTCAACCCAAATGTTCCCTCCGATGTGAGCCCCAAATTCATTTTGTCGGGCGCTTTGGTCAATACGGCAAGCTATGTTAGGAACGGCAATTCAGATTATATCGAATTATATATGGGGTATTGGTCAGTGAGCGGTGACTATATCCCGGTTACACAAACCCTGACATATCAGACTACTACAGATTATTATTCCGGAAACTGGGATAATGGCTACCTGATCCTGAAGAATTTCAGGCAGATGGAAGTGCTCGCCGCTCCTGACCCTAATGCTACTAATTACATTGCCATTGCAAAAATTATGGAAGCATTTATCTGGCAGAGGCTGGTTGATCAGTATAATGATATACCGTACACAAATGCTTTGAATGGCGGTACTATAAACTTCCCTGTTTATGATAAAGCAGCCACCGTTTACGCGAGCCTTATCAATCAATTGGACACTGCAATTACCATTATCAATAATGCGCTGCCAACGGCTGAATTGCCAGGATCCTATGATGTGATGTTTGGTAATGCACCAAATGGCGAAATGGCAACATGGATTCAATTTGCCAACACGTTGAAATTAAAGATAGCTTTAAATCTGACTAAAAGCGCGTCTGGCACATCCCTTATCCAGACTGCATTACAAGGGTTAACAGCAAGCACAGGCCAAACAGGCAGTTTTCTGGGAGCAAGCGAAGATGCAGCAATCAATCCCGGCTACAGCAATAGCAGTTACTATCAGCAAAGCCCGTTTTACAATGATATGGGTTTCAGTACCAGTGGCGCTGTGCAGAACAATGAATCTTACTACAGGGCATGCAGTTATATTGTAAACTTTATGTATAACACGGCTGATACCATCAGGCTGTACCAAATGTTTGCTCCAAATGCGCAAACCCCATCGGTTGTATTGGGGCGCCCTTTTGGCAGCAACGTGTCTGTCAATCAGGATAATCAGCATATTTCTGCTATGGGCCCTGGGCTTTTGCAATTGCCAACATCTTCTGCAGTTATTTTGCCTGCTACGGAGAGTTTATTTATGCAGGCAGAAGCGGTGTTCGATGGCTATTTGCAGGGCGATGCAGGAGCTTTGTATCAAACGGCTGTGGAGGAATCTTTCAGGGCATTGCAGGATCCAAATTATCAGGCTGATGCAGATTCTTTTATAACCCAAAGCACTAACCCGAATGTGAACTTCACAAACTCTAACAACCAGCTTCAAACCATTATATTGCAAGAATGGGTGGCGGTCAGTGGGGTTGATCCGCTTGCTTCTTGGAATAACTGGAGAAGATTGGGCATTCCGACAGATTTACCGGTTTCTCAATTCTCAGGGAATGTGGCAACACATGTACCATACCGCCTGCTTTACCCAACTTCAGAATATCATTATAATTCAACCAATGTAGCAGTAGAGGGCACTATTAATAATCTGACGTCCAAAATATTCTGGATGCCTTAAAAAAAATAATTTAAATCAACTAGTATGAGAAAAATATTGATAATTACGCTTTCCATGATTGTTCTGGTTGGGACAAGCTGTTTAAAAGATACTGCATCAACTGATCTAAGCCATGAAGAAAGTATTCTTGAAGTGATTTATCCGCCAGCAGCTCAGTACAATGGTGTCGGTTCGGGACTGGAATATTTTGGTGGTGGGGCATTATCTTACCCTGCAACGGATATTTCCGATACATTGACATTTTATGTGAATATTGCCGGCACCAATACTTTGGGCACAGCTTTGTCTGTGACCATTGCTCCCGATCCAAATGCATTGCTGGATAACTACAGCACAGATTCTATCACTTATGTGGCTATGCCTGATTCGGATTATTCTATTGTAAGTGCAACCAAGACTATCCCGGCAGGTAGCAGGTTAGATACGTTTCAGGTGGTTTTTTATCCCAGTAAATTTGACATCACAAAGAATTTCATGCTTGCTTTGACTCCTACGGATGGCGGAGGAGTTCCAATAGCAGGGAATTTCGGGCATCTTTACCTGCACACGATAGGCAATCCTCTGGCTGGAACCTATGTTGAAACGGGCACACGTTATAATTATACTGGTGGTTCAGGTTGGGCAGGCCCTCCGGCAGCTATACCAGCTCCAGCCTCAACGGCTGATCTGTCATCATTTGGTGGTACGGCTACGCTTGATAACACGACCACCATTGAACTACCCTATTCCAATCTGGGTTCTTCAGGAGATAACCTGATAATTACATACAATGCTGCCGGTCCAAGCATTAGCGTCACCGGAAATAGCACATTGTTAGGTGGAGTAGCCAATTTTAAGGTTTGGGTTGAAACGGTTACCCTGGATCCAACTACTGGTAAGGCAACCCTGCATATAGTAAGTTCTTATACTAATGGTGCAGGCAATGACCGAATAAATGACGAGACTTTTGTGCAGCAATAGAGAATTTGGTTTTCATTATTCGATATAATAGTAAAGCAGGTTTTAGAAATAAAGCCTGCTTTATTTTTTTGTGATTCATTTATGACTTCCTGGCTGATATTATTTTAAATTTGAGCCACCCCATATATAGACTGTAAAAAGAAAACATTTGAGTTATGGTTTTAAGAAAATCGGTGATCAGTTTTTCCATATTAGTACTCTTGATAACAGGTAAGTCAGTTGCACAAAATTTCAGGGTTTCGGGCAAAATAACAGATACAAAAGGAAAAGCCGTTGTTTTTGTTTCGGTGAAAGTGAAAAACTCAGATCAGGGAACTAGCTCAGATTCACTGGGTATTTTCAATATAAAAGTAAAACCTAATTCCACTCTCCTATTCAGTGCTATAGGTTTTGCCGACACAGCTATTCAAGTAGATGGTCGCAATAACCTTATTGTCATTCTCAGGTCGCAGGCTAAGGCTTTACAAGAAGTGGTGGTGTCGGGAACAAATCAAAACTCAGGGCTTCCCTCACCTGAGGAGGCTACCAGGGAACAAATCATTGCAAGCACATTTGACAATTATCTCAGGGGTGCAGAGTTCAGCAACGGAACCTTTGTGGTAAGCGGTTTAAACCCTGCTGCACGTGGAGCGGCAGCATTAGTGCGGACAACAATAAGCGGGTTTGGCGCACTGAATACCATCAATTCCGGCGCCATGTTGCCAGTGATTGAACATAAAGAAGAAACCAAAGGAAGCCGTTATTTGCTTAACAAATATGCCAGGGGGGTCATCGTGGATTCGGGGAATCATATGATCACCGACTCGACCAACCTGCTCAATTATGATAAGATTGATGGCCAGTTGATGATTGCCAGGGATGCAAAAAACTACCTGGAAGTGGATAAGGAAAAAG
>Ga0182030_10006450_pt1 | contig 24755 bp, 19 predicted proteins | sample 812S3MmetaG_FD_121299 | JGI IMG/M metagenome (GOLD analysis project Ga0182030, IMG submission 121299) | Permafrost microbial communities from Stordalen Mire, Sweden - 812S3M metaG (Illumina Assembly) | ecosystem: Environmental > Terrestrial > Soil > Wetlands > Permafrost | place: Sweden...
CCCGCCCCCGCCCCCGCCCCAGTCCCCGTCGCCCGGGCGCAGGTCGCCCCCCTGGTCCTGGGCGCGCGCGGCCTGGCCGCGCTGTACGCCGGGACCCCGGTCATCACGCTGCGCCAGGCCGGGCTGGCATCCGGCGGCTCCCCGGAGCACGACGCGGCCCTGGACGCCGCGTTCGCCGCGTCGCCCTACATGCTCGACAACTTCTGAGCCAGTTTCGGCGGACACGCCGCCCGCGATGCGCGACCCGCGAGCCAAAGGCCGGTAGGTTCAAGGCGAACAGATGTTCGCGGGAACTCAAACTCCGGACGGAGCGCACCTGGTGGCCCTGACCTATGCGGCGAATCCGATCCGGGTGCTCGGGGTCGATCCCGGCCTGACCCGGTGCGGCGTCGGCGTTGTCGAGGGAGCCCCGGGCCGGGCGCTGACGTTGGTCAGGGTCGGGGTCATCACGACGTCGGCCACCGACGACATCGCGACCCGGCTGCTGGCCATCGAGACGGGGATCGAAGCATGGCTGGATGCCTGCCGTCCCGATGCGGTGGCCGTGGAGCGTGTTTTCAGCCAGCTGAACGTGCGTACGGTGATGGGAACGGCTCAGGCGGGTGCCGTCGCCATCGTCTGCGCGGCCCGCCGGGGGCTGCCCGTGGCTCTGCACACGCCAACCGAGGTCAAGGCGGCCGTGACCGGAAACGGGCGGGCGGACAAAAATCAGGTCACGGCCATGGTGACCAGGCTGCTGCGCGTCACTGACCCGCCGCGGCCCGCCGACGCCGCCGACGCGCTGGCGCTCGCCATCTGCCATATCTGGCGCGGCGGCGGCACCGGGCTGCGGCTCTCGGCCAGGTCAGCCAGCCAGCGGCTGGCCAGCAAAGGAGGCACGGCGTGATTGCTCATGTACGCGGAACGGTCGCCGGGGTCGCGCCCGACGGTGCCGTCATCGAGGTCGGCGGCGTCGGGATGCGCGTGCAGTGCACTCCGGGCACCCTGGCCACCCTGAAGCTGGGAGAGCCCGCGCAGGTGGCCACGTCCCTGGTGGTCAGGGAAGACTCGCTGACCCTGTTCGGATTTACCTGCGACGACGAGCGGAATGTATTCGAGCTGCTGCAGACCGCCAGCGGTGTCGGGCCGAGGCTGGCGCTGGCCATGCTGGCCGTGCATACGCCGGACGCGCTGCGCCGCGCCGTCTCGGCCGAGGATCTGGACACGCTGACCATGGTCCCCGGCATCGGCAAGAAAGGCGCGCAGCGGATCGTGCTGGAGATGAAGGACCGGCTGGGATCCCCCGGCGACGGGGGTACCGGCCTGCCGGGCACCAGGCCGGCGCAGCGGGTGCCCTCGTGGCGCGACCAGGTGCAGTCCGGCCTAGTTAACCTGGGCTGGCCGGTCCGTGACGCCGACCAGGCGATCGCGGCCGTGGAAGAAGAGGGTACGGTCAACGGGTCCGATGGCGAAGATGTCGACGTGGCCACCGTGCTGCGGGCCGCCTTGCGCAAGCTGAGTAGGCAATAGCGACGATGATCGAAGAAGGGGTCGACGGGGCCGACGCGGCCCTGCGCGGAGCGGAGGAAGCCGAGCTCGCCGCGCGCCGGGAGAACCAGGGCAACGGCGAGGATCTGGTTTCCGCGCTGGCTGACGCGGATGACCGCGTCATCGAGACCGCGTTGCGGCCCAAGCGCCTGACCGAGTTCACCGGCCAGGTGCGGGTGCGTGAGCAGCTGTCGCTGATCCTGCAGAGCGCGCTGCGGCGCGGCCGTCCGCCTGACCACGTGCTGCTGGCCGGCCCGCCCGGGCTGGGCAAGACCACGATCGCGAACATCGTGGCCGCCGAGCTCGGCGCCCCGCTGCGCATCACCAGCGGCCCGGCCATCGAGCGATCCGGTGACCTGGCGGCGGTGCTGTCCAGCCTCAGCGAGGGCGAAGTGATCTTCATCGACGAGATCCACCGCCTGGCCCGGCCCGCCGAGGAGATGCTCTACCTGGCCATGGAGGACTTCCGGGTCGATGTGGTGATCGGCAAGGGGCCGGGCGCGACCGCAATCCCGCTGGAAATCGCGCCGTTCACGCTGGTCGGGGCGACGACCCGGGCGGGCCTGCTGCCCGCTCCGCTGCGGGATAGGTTCGGGTTCACCGCCCATCTGGATTTCTACCAGCCCGGCGAGCTTGAGATCATCATCCGCCGGTCCGCCGGACTACTCGGAGTGACGCTCACCGATGAGGCGGCGGTGGAACTGTCAACCCGGTCGCGCGGGACCCCGCGGATCGCGAACCGGCTGCTCCGGCGGGTTCGTGACTATGCGGAAGTGCGCGCCGACGGCGTCGTCACCGGGGGCATTGCCCGGACCGCGCTGGAGATTTACGAGGTAGACGAGCACGGCCTGGACCGGCTGGACCGGGGAGTCCTTGACGCGGTGGTCCGCCGGTTCGCCGGCGGGCCAGTAGGTCTTTCCACGCTAGCGGTGGCGCTGGGGGAGGAGGCGGAGACCGTCGAGGTGGTGGCCGAGCCGTTCCTCGTCCGCTGCGGGCTGCTGGCGCGGACCCCGCGCGGCCGGGTGGCCACGGCGGCCGGATGGTCTCACCTGGGCCTGGATCCGCCGGCGTCACTCGCCGAGCTGCCTACCCTATTTGATTAGATCCTGCTTTGATTAGGGCCTGCCAATAAGTCGTGTTTGACTAGATACCGCTGGCGAGCCAGCCGTGGCGGCGAGATCGCGCCGAGGTCACGATCACTGCCAAAAACTCGTAGCCTGTTGGTGCGCGGTCAAAGCGCGGCTAAACTTCGGCAGTTGGTCGTTGGCCCCCGCCGCGACCATACATGCATAACCAACTGGAAGGATGCCCCGCTCATGGGGATTTTTGCAGCCGCAGAGGCGGCCTCCAAGTCATCAAGTTCGCTGACATTCCCGATCCTGATCGTGCTTGTCTTTGTCGGCTTCTACTTCCTGATGATCAGGCCGCAGCGGCGGCGCCAGCAGCAGGTCGCCCAGCAGCAGAACACCGTCAACCCTGGTGCCCGGGTCCGCACCACCGCCGGGATGTACGCGACGGTGGTCGCCGTGGACGGCGATGACGTCGTGCTCGAAGTCGCGCCCAACGTCGAGGTCCGTTACCTCAAGCGCGCCATCATGGAGGTCATCGCCCCGGCTGACGCTGATGCGGGCGAGACCTTCGAGGACGATGGAACCTACGAAGACGATGAGCCCACCTCGCTCGCCGACGATGACGGCGAAACTGACGGAACCCACACCGCCGCCAACGGCGTTGGATCTAGTGACGAAGGTCTCGCGGATTCTCATGACGACCAGCTGGCTGAGTCCGGCAAGGACAACGTGTTCTGAGCTGCCGCTGGCATGAGCGAACGATCGATCCAAGACAGGCGGAGAAGTGGCAGCCCCTACGAAGACCGTCCCGCACCCGGGACGGGCGCTCGCGGCGCTCGTTGCGCTTATCGTGATCATGCTCCTGGGGGTCCTCGGCGGGAATCTGTTCAGCCCGGGCCACTGGCACAAGGACTTCAAGGTGGGCCTCGGGCTCGACCTGTCCAGCGGCACCCAGGTGACCATGAAGGCGACCACGCCGACCGGAGGCGTCCCGTCGAGCGCCGAGATGAACGAGGCCATCTCCATCATCCTGGCTCGGGTCAACGGCACCGGTAACTCCGGTGCCCAGGTCCAGACGGAGGGCAACCAGGACCTGAACGTCTCAGTGCCGGGCAAGAGCTCCCAGCAGACCGAGAACCTGGTGAGCACGACCGCCCTGCTGAATTTCCGGCAGACGCTGCTGTTCCAGCCCTACACCGCCACCACGACGCCCTCAGCCTCGGCCAGTCCCAGTGCCTCGGCCAGTCCCAGTGCCTCGGCCAGTCCCAGTGCCTCGGTAAAGGCGAGCCCGTCGGCGTCGGCGAGCGCGACGCCGAGCACGAGCTCGACCGCGAAAACCTCCGCCAAGATCATCCCCGACGCCAAGGCGAGCGCGACGCCAAGCGCCTCAGCTAGCGCCAAGGCCAGCTCCTCCTCGAGTGCTTCGGCCAGTCCCAGCCCGAGCGCCACTTCCTCAGCGTCCTCGAGCAGCACCGCGCTGGGGAACTCGAGCCTGGTGAATAAGAGCACGCTCGCGCTCTTCAACAAGCTGGTCTGCAAGCCGGGTGACACGACGGCGTGGAAACAGCAGGTCGGTTACACCAAGGCGTACGACTACGACAACCCGAACGTGCAGATCGTCTCCTGCGACTCAAGCGGCAACAAATACGCCCTGGACAAGGCCGCGGTGCAGGGTACGGAGGTCACCGCCGCCGAGGCTGAGTTGTCGACGACGAACAACGAGTGGGAAGTCAACCTGACGTTGAACGGCAAGGGTGCCAGCGCCTTCGCCGCGCTGAGCGCCGACACGTACAACAAGTACTACGCCGCTGGCGATGGCAACGAGGAGACCAACGACTACTGGCTGGACAGCAACGCGATCGTCCTGGACGGGAACGTCGTCGTGGATTCGGAGTTCCAGGGCGCCATCCCCGGCGGGAACGTGCAGATCACCGGAAACTTCACCCAGGCCACGGCGACGAACCTGCAGAACATCCTGAAGTACGGGTCGCTGCCGCTGAACTTTCAGATCCTCAGCGTCCAGTCGGTCTCGGCTCAGCTGGGCCGGGCTCAGTTGGACGGCGGCCTGATCGCGGCCGCGATCGGGCTCGGCCTCGTGGTGATCTATTCGTTCCTGTACTACCGCGGGCTCGGCTTGGTGTCGGTGTCCAGCCTGATCATCGCCGGCGGCATCGCGATGCTGGCCGTGGTCCTGCTGACCAAGTACCAGAGCTTTACGCTCGAGCTTTCCGGGATCGCCGGCCTGATCGTGGCGATCGGCATCACCGCCGACTCGTTCGTCGTGTTCTTCGAGCGATTGCGCGACGAAGTGCGCGAGGGCAAGCAGCTACGCCCGGCGGTGGAAGCCGGCTGGAAACGGGCCCGGCGCACGATCCTGGTCTCGGACACGGTGTCTTTCCTCGCCGCGCTGCTCCTGTATTACTTCTCCATCGGTGAGGTCAAGGGCTTCGCCTACACGCTCGGCCTGACCACCCTGATCGACATCGTGGTGGTGTTCTTGTTCACCAAGCCGATGGTGACCCTGCTCGCCCGGACTAAGTTCTACGGCAACGGCGCCCCGCTCTCGGGTCTTGACCCGGCCCGGCTGGGTGCCCGGGCCCCGTTTAGATCCTCGGTGCCCCGGGCCGTGGCCAGGCGCAGGCCAGATTCCGGGACCCGCGGCACGGCGTCTCGCAATGCGGCATCCCGTGACACCGGGGAGGCATGATGTCGCGCATCGGCCAAGTCGGCAGCAGGCTTTACCGTGGCGAGGTTTCTGTCAACTTCGTCGGCCGGAAGCGGACCTGGTACTCGATCTCCGGGGCCATCCTGCTGATCAGCATCGTGGCATTGCTGGTCCACGGCCTGGACTTCAGCGTCGACTTCAAGGGCGGCGCGGTCTTCCAGTTCTCGGCGCCCTCCGCGTCGGTCACTCAGGTTCAGGACGCGGTGTCCGGCGACGGCGTCAGCGGCGCGGTCGTGCAGGAGCTCACCGGCCCCCTAGGCAAGTCCTGGCAGGTGCAGACCCCGGCGCTGAGCAACAACGCGACCAACACGGTCGAGGACACGCTGCAGAGCAAACTCGGCGCGAAGAACATGAGCGTCCAGTTCGTGGGGTCGAGCTGGGGGAGCCAGATCACCGACAAGGCGATCGAGGCACTTATCGCGTTCCTGATCGTGATCGTCATCTACCTCACGATCGCGTTCGACTGGAAGATGGCGGTGGCGGCCTTCGTCGCCCTGATCCATGACCTGGTCATCGCGACCGGCGTGTATGCGCTCACCGGATTCCAGGTGAGCCCGGCGACTGTGATCGGGCTGCTGACCATCCTCGGCTATTCGCTGTACGACACCGTGGTGGTCTTCGACAAGGTCCGGGAGAATACCGCCGGCCTGCTCGGCGGAGCCAGGAGCACCTACAGCCAGGCGGCGAACCTGGCGCTGAACCAGACGCTGGTCAGATCTATCAACACGTCGATTATCGCGCTGCTGCCCGTGGCCGCGATCTTGTTCGTCGGCGGTGGGCTGCTCGGGGCCGGTGAACTGAAGGACCTGGCGCTCGTCCTGTTCGTCGGCATGCTGTCCGGTACCTACTCCTCGATCTTCATCGCGACGCCGGTGCTCGCCGACCTCAAGGAGCGCGAGCCGCAGTACAAGGCGCTGGCCAAGCGGGTGTCGGTGCGTGCCTCCGGCGGCCGCGCGGCCAAGCGGACGGTGGCGAACGCGCCGTCCGGCGCCCGCTCCCGCCCCGGCGCGGCGTCCGCGCCGCTGGCCGCCGAGGAGCAACTGGACGACTCCGGCTTCACCGACGATGACGCGCCGCCCGTCGATGAGCTGACCACCACCGGCTCGCGGATGCCAGGAACGTCCGGGGGCACCGGGATTCCGGCCAGCCGTGGTACCCCTGGCGCGGCTCGGCCTGGCCCTCGGCAGCAGCCACGTCGCAGCGGCGGCGGCTCGCCGCGGCACCGCCCGGCCGGTAAGAAGAAGCGGCGCTGAGGGAATGGCCGAAGCGTCCGACGATAATGAGCTGACCCGGCTCGTTACGAGCCGGGTCCGTGACATCGCTGACTACCCGCAGCTCGGCGTCGTCTTCAAGGACATCACCCCGCTGCTGGGCGACGCCAAGGCCTTCAGCGCTGTGATAGACGGCCTGGCGGCGTTGTACGGACCGGTGGACAAGGTGGCGGGCATCGAGGCGCGGGGCTTCATCCTCGCTGCTCCGGTGGCGTGCCGTCTCGGCGCCGGCTTCGTGCCAATCCGCAAGAAGGGGAAGCTGCCCGGCACCACCTTCGCGCAGGATTACGAGCTGGAGTACGGTACCGCCACCCTCGAGGTCCTGACCGACGCCTTCGCGCCGTCGGATCGTGTCCTGGTGATCGACGATGTCCTGGCCACCGGCGGTACCGCCCAGGCCTCGGTCAACCTGGTGCAGCGCTTCGGAGCCCAGGTGGCCGGCGTCGCCGTGCTGATCGAGCTATCCTTCCTCAACGGCCGAGCCAAACTCACCGGCATCCCCGTCACTTCCCTGCTCACGGTCTAGGATCGCACCGCCCATTGACGGCAAAGTGTCCCGCTTCTGATCCGATTCCTGGCCGGGAATCGCAACCATGTGATCAGCGTTTATCTCCTCCAAGTACAATGGTGGCTTGGCAGATGCGAGGAGCGCCAGTGGCCGGTGATGTCATCACAACCGGCACGAGAGCTGCCGATGCTACCGGGGTGGACGCGCAGCGGGACACGGATCCCGCCGTAGACGCGCACCAGGCCGAGGTAGCGGAGGCGGGAGCCGTGCCCGGTCGCCGCACGGCCAAGAGCACCACGCAAACACCTGCCCCAGAAATCGCAGTATCAGAAGCCGCGCCGCAAACCCCAGCACCGGAAACCGCAGCACCGCAAACCTCTCAGGCCTCGCCGGACGCCGAGACCCCGCCGGACGCCGACACTCCGCAGAAAACCGGGACCGTGCAGGAAACCGGGACGGTCCCGGACGCCGGGACCCCGACGGACGCCGGGACCCCGACGGACGCCGATACCCCGACGGACGCCGATACCCCGCAGAGTCCGGACACTTCGCAGGACCTGGACACCCCGCAGGACCTGGACACCCCGCAGAACGCGCCGGCCCCTAACGCGGCGAAGGCCGTAGCGGACAGCGGTGAGCCGGCGGCCACGGCGCGCGCAGGGAAAGCCGGGGCCGGACGGCCTTCCAGAAGCGAGCGAAACGGGCGAGCAGGCACCGCGGCGGCTCCGCCCGCTGACGCGGCGACTCCTGGTGTGGGGGTGCGGCGGCGGCTCGCCCGGCTCGGGGCCCAACGGGGGGGAACGATCAACCCAGTCCTCGAGCCGCTCATCAAGACGGTTCGTGCCACGCACCCGAAGGCGGACGTCCGGCTCATCGAGCGGGCCTATACCTCGGCTGCCTACTGGCACCGGGACCAGAAGCGGCGCAGCGGCGATCCGTACATCACGCACCCGCTGGCCGTGGCGACCATTCTCGCCGAGCTCGGCATGAACACCGAGACGATCTGCGCCGCGCTGCTGCACGACACGGTGGAAGACACCCCGTACACGCTGACCGAGCTGCGCAGCGAGTTCGGTGAGGACATCGCCGCACTGGTGGACGGCGTCACCAAGCTGGACAAGGTCAAGTACGGCGAGTCCGCCGAAGCGGAGACCGTCCGCAAGATGGTGGTCGCGATGTCCCGCGACATCCGCGTGCTGGTCATCAAGCTCGCGGACCGGCTGCACAACATGCGGACGCTGCGCTACCTGCCGCGGGAGAAGCAGGAGCGCAAGTCCAAGGAGACCCTGGAGATCTTCGCTCCGCTGGCCCACCGGCTGGGCATGAACAGGGTCAAGTGGGAGCTTGAGGACCTCGCCTTCGCGACCTTGTATCCCAAGCGCTTCGACGAGATCGCCCGCCTGGTGTCTGGCCGGGCCCCGCGGCGCGACGTCTTCCTGCAGGAAGTGATCCAGGACGTTTCCGGTGACCTGCGCGAGGCCAAGATCAAGGCGTCGGTGACCGGCCGCCCCAAGCACTACTACTCGATCTACCAGAAGATGATCGCCAAGAATGTCGGCTTCGACGACATCTATGACCTGGTGGGCATCCGCGTGCTGGTCGATACGGTCATGGACTGCTACGGGGTGCTCGGCATCATCCACGCGCGGTGGAATCCGGTGCCGGGACGGTTCAAAGACTACATCGCGATGCCGAAGTTCAATATGTACCATTCGCTGCACACCACCGTCATCGGCCCGGGGGGCAAGCCGGTGGAGCTGCAGATCCGGACCTGGGGCATGCACAAGGTCGCGGAGTACGGGGTCGCGGCGCACTGGAAGTACAAGGAAGAAACGGTCTTCGGCCGGACCAAGGACGCCAAGGACGACACCCAGGAGATGGCCTGGCTCAGGCAGCTCGTCGACTGGCAGCGGGAAACCGAGGACCCCGCCGAGTTCCTTGAGTCGCTCCGCTTCGACCTGGCCACCGATGAGGTCTACGTCTTCACTCCCCGCGGCGAGGTGATGGCGCTGCCCCAGGGCGCCACGCCGGTGGATTTCGCCTACGCGATCCACACCGAGGTCGGGCACCGGACGGTAGGCGCCAGGGTCAATGGCCGCCTGGTGGCACTGGAGTCCACGCTAGACAACGGGGACACCGTGGAGATCTTCACCTCTAAGGCGCCGGAAGCGGGACCAAGCCGGGACTGGCTCAAGTTCGTGCAGAGCCCCCGGGCCAGGAACAAGATCAGAGGGTGGTTCTCTAAGGAGCGCCGGGAAGCCGCCGTCGAGGCCGGCAAGGACCAGATTGCCCGGTCCATGCGCAAGCAAGGGCTGCCGCTGCAGCGGCTCGCGGCGGCCGACAGCCTGCTCACCCTGGCCCGCGACCTGCGCTACACGGACGTGTCCGGGCTGTACGCGGCGGTCGGTGAGGGCCGGGTCAGCGCCCAGTCGGTGGTTGAGAAGCTGGTCAGGTCCGTCGGCGGCATCGCCGGTGCCCAGGAGGACCTGGCCGAGACCACGCTGCCGACCAAGGAGCCGCAGCCCAGGGCACCTGGAGACCCGGGCGTCGAGGTCAGCGGGGCGCCGGACGTCTGGGTACGCCTGTCCCGGTGCTGTACGCCGGTGCCGGGCGACCAGATCACCGGGTTCGTCACCCACGGTCATGGCGTATCCGTGCACCGAGTGGATTGCGTGAATATCGTTCACCAGAGCGACACCCAGCGGGAGCGGATGGTCGAGGTCCACTGGGCGCCGACCGACGGCTCGGTGTTCCTCGTGGCCATCCAGGTGGAGGCGCTCGACCGGACCAGGCTGCTCTCCGACGTGACCAGGGTACTGTCCGACCAGCACGTCAACATCTTGTCCGCGACCGTGACGACCAGCCGGGACCGGGTGGCGTTCAGCCGGTTCACGTTCGAGATGGGCGATCCCAAGCACCTCGGGCACGTCCTGCGCGCCGTCCGCGCCATCGACGGCGTCTACGACGTCTACCGCGTCACCAGCTGAGTGCATAGCACTCAGGAAATGGACCCCCCAAAGGGGGGTCCCCCGGGGGCACGGGGGGCGGGCAGCCCCCCGTACGCAGGGGGGGTCTGGGGGGGATCGTCCCCCCGAGGGTAACTAGCTACTGAATTCCGCCAGGGTGTGCTCGGCTTCTTCGAGCCAGGCCCGGCGGGCGGCCAGTGCTTCCTCGGCGGTGCTCGCGGCCCTGGCGTCGCCCCGGTTGCGCGCCTGGGCCAGCTGCTCTTCCAGTTGGGCGATGGTCGAACGCAGCTGAGCCACGGTGCCCTCGGCCCGCGCCAGCGCCTCCGGATTTGACCGGCGCCACTGCGTCTCTTCCGCCTTGCGTATCGCGTCCTCGACCCGCCGGAGTCCGGACTCCAGGTGCTCCCGGGAGTCCCGTGGCACCGACCCGATCTGTTCCCACCGCTCCTGGATGCCGCGCAGCGCCGCCCGGGCGGAACGGATGTCGGAGACCGGCAGCAAACCCTGGGCCTGATCGAGCAGCTGCTGCTTGGCCTCGGCGTGCTCGCGCAGCTCGGTGTCCTTGGCGGAGAACACCTCCGCCCGGGCGGTGAAGAACTTGTCCTGAGCCGCCCGGAACCGCTTCCATAGCTCGGCTTCGGCGTCCCGGTCTGCCCGCCCGGATGCCTTCCACTGGCGCATCAGCTCGCGGTAGGCGCTGGTGGTCGGGCCCCACTCGGTCGACCCCGAGAGTGCCTCGGCGTCGGCGCACAGCTTCTCCTTGCGGGTCTTGACGTCCTCGCGTTCGGCTTCCAAGGTGGCGAAGTAGGCCTTGCGCCGCTTGGTGAACGCATTGCGGGCCGCGGACAGCCGCTTCCACAGCGCGGCCTCGGCCGCCCGCTCGGCGTGCGGGGCCGCCTTCCACTCCTCGAGCAGCTCGCGCATCCGCTCGCCGCTGCTCTTCCAGTGAGTCGCTTCGGCGGCGATCTGCTCCGCCTCGGTGACGATCCGTTCCTTGATCTCCTTGGCCTGCAGGCGTGCGTGCTCCCGGGCCGCCTTGGCCTCTTCGCGGCGGTGGCCGACGTCCTCGACCAGGCGCTCGACCCGGGTGCGGAGCCCGTCGAGGTCGCCGAGCGCGTTGGCCTCGTTGATCGCCTGGACCAGGCGCTGCACGCTGGCCGAAGCCTGGGCGGGAGCCATGTCGGTGGCGGCGATCCGCTGCTCGAGGAGCACGACCTCAGTCTCGAGCGCGTCGTACTTGCGCTGGAAGAAGGCGATCGCCTCCTCCGGACTTCCCGCCTGCCACGAGCCAATCACCCGCTCGCCGTCGGCGGTACGGACATAAACCGTACCGTCGGCGTCTACCCGGCCCCACGGATGGTAGGCGGTCGTCACGGCGAACCTCCTGCGTTGGTCTTGCTCCTGTCAGGCTTCCTTGATCGTCACACTGTCAATGATGACCTTTTCCTTCGGGGCGCCGCCCTCCGACTGACCCGACACCGTGTACTGGCACGAATAACCATCCTTGGCCACATTCTGGACGATACCGAGCCCGGAAGAAACCGTTCCGAACGGTGTATAGCTGGGCCCGAGCCCGGACGTGCTGTCCTTGTACACGATGAAGAACTGGCTGCCGTTGGAGTCCGCGGTGCCCTCGTTGGCCATCGCCAGCGTGCCGGCCGGGTACTTGGCGTCGGTGAGGTTCTCGCTGGCGAACTCGTATCCGGGGGTCCCGGTGCCGATCTTGCTGGTCGAGCTGCAGGTCAGCTTGGTCGTGGCGGTGGCGTACGGATCACCGCACTGCAGTACGTAGATGCCCGTGGTCAGCATCCGGTGGCACTGAGTGTTATTGAAGTAGCCCGCCTCGGCCAGGTGCACGAACGAGTTGACGGTGCAGGTGGCCTTGCTGTTCTCCAGGTTGACCACGATCTTGCCCAGGTTGGTGTTGACCGTCGCGATGTAGCTCGCGGTGTAGTTGGGCGTGGCGGACGGCAGGCTGACCGCGCGTGCCGCCGTCCCGGTCTTGGTGTAGGTGCAGTGGTGCGCCGGTTCCGCCACCGTCGTGGCCGAGGGCGTGGCGCTCGGCGACTTGCTGGCCGACGCCGACGGGTGCTTACTGCTTCCGCCGGAGAGGAACGCTAGTAGCAATGAGGCGATGAGCGCCGCGCCGAGCACTAGGCTGAGGGCGATCGCTCCGCGCTTGCGCTGCTGGCGACGTCGGGCCGCCCGCAGCTCTTGCTGGCGGCGGTGTTTTTCCCTGGCTAGCTTGCGCTGGCGCTCGTTCTTACCCGGCACCGGTCGAGTCCTCCTTGGCCTATCGCGCTATCTGGCTACCGCTGGGTATTCACGGGAGGCAGGCCGACGAACCCGGTACATACCTTTGATCTCGAAACATAAGGAGCCTGGCCCGGGACGGCCCGCTGGAACCCTCAATATTCGCGATCGTTCGCGAATCGTACCTTCCAGATGTCTGGATCGGTACCCTCGTTATCGGTTCGCGGCCATGCGGGTCCTCTCGGTAGCCTGAGATACCGTACCGTGAGAAAGGACGCTTGTGCTCGTCGCAGGGTTCCCGGCAGGCGCGTTTGCCGCCAACTGTTATGTTGTCGCGTCCGCCCCCGGACAGGAGTGCGTGATCATCGATCCGGGCCAGGACGCCGAACGCGGCATCGAAGAAATCCTGGCCGAGCACCGGCTCAGGCCGGCCGCGGTCTTGCTCACCCACGGTCATATCGACCACGTCTGGTCCGTCGCCCCGGTCTGCGGCGCGAAAGGAATCCCGGCGTACATCCACCCCAGCGACCGCGCATTGCTGAGCGATCCCGCAAAGGGCTTCCCGCTCGGGGATGCGCAGCAACTCTTCGGCGGCCTGGAATTCACCGAGCCGGACGATGTAAAAGAACTGGCCGACGGGATGACTTTGAGCCTCGTCGGCCTGGAGATCACCGTCAACCATGCGCCCGGGCACACGGAAGGATCCGTGACATTCCGTGTGCCATTGGAGAGCCCTACAGCGCAAGCGCCTATTACGGCACAAGGTAAAAGCAACATCGGCGCGGCAGACTCGGCGGACTCCGCAAGCGGGGCAGCCGGGGCAGACCGCACGGACGTCCTGTTTTCCGGGGACCTGCTGTTCGCCGGGTCGATCGGGCGGACCGACTTGCCCGGCGGGGATTACCCCACGATCCTGCGCAGCCTGGCGCGAGTCTGCCTGACCCTGCCCGACCAGACCGTGGTGCTGTCCGGGCACGGGCCGCAGACGACCATCGGCGCGGAGCGCCGCACCAATCCGTTCCTGGCCGACCTGAACCTGCCCGAATCTGGACCGGTCCGGGGGATATAGCCAGGCGGCACGGGGCTGGCCGGCCGCACGCAGGCCGGTCGTTCGGATAAAAAGATTGAGAGAAGAAAGCAGCCCGATCCGCCCGGCGGGTCAGCTGGTGGCATCGTCGCCGTGAGGGCTGCTAGACGAAAGGGGCAACAGGGCCGATGATCCGCACCCATGAGGCGGGGACGCTGCGGGCGTCGCACGCGGGCGAGCAGGTGGTGCTGGCCGGCTGGGTGGCCCGGCGCCGGGACCACGGCGGCGTGGTCTTCATCGATCTGCGGGACGCGAGCGGCATAGTGCAGGTCGTGTGGCGAGGCGAGGAAGCCGTCGCGCACGACCTGAGGGCCGAGTTCTGCGTGCTCGTGACCGGGACGGTGCGGACGCGCCCGGCCGGGAACGAGAACCCCGAACTGCCCACCGGCGAGATCGAGGTCGTCGCGGACGACGTCGAGGTACTCAGCGAAGCCGAGCCGCTGCCGTTCCCGGTCGAAGGTTCCGCCGAGGTCAACGAGGACATCCGGCTCAAGTACCGGTATCTGGACATCAGGCGCGAGGACACCGCGCGGGCACTGCGGGCCCGGTCGCAGGCCGCTTACCTGCTCTCCGGCGTGATGCGGGAACACCGGTTCGTGAACGTCGAGACGCCGTACCTGACCAGGTCGACGCCGGAAGGCGCGCGCGACTTCCTCGTCCCGGTGCGGCTGCGGCCAGGTAACTGGTACGCGCTGCCGCAGTCCCCGCAGCTGTTCAAGCAGCTGCTCATGGTGGGCGGGCTCGAGCGTTACTACCAGCTGGCCCGGTGCTTCAGGGACGAGGACTTCCGCAAGGACAGGCAGCCGGAATTCACCCAGATCGACATCGAGATGTCCTTCGTCACCCGCGACGACGTCATCACCGTGGCCGAGGACGTCGTGGCCCGGCTGTGGTCCGAGCTGGCCGGGTATGAGGTGCCAAGGCCGCTACCCCGGATGACCTACGCGGAGGCCATGGCGCGGTACGGCTCGGACAAGCCCGACCTGCGGTTCGCCTGTGAGCTCACCGACCTGACCGAGTACTTCGCGGCGACCGAATTCCGGGTGTTCCAGGCTCCGTACGTCGGGGCCGTGGTCATGCCCGGCGGCGCTGCCCAGTCGCGCCGCGAGCTAGACGGGTGGCAGGAGTGGGCTCGGTCGCGCGGAGCGCGCGGGCTCGCCTACGCGCTGATCGGCGACTCCGGCGAGATCGGCGGCCCGGTGGCCAAGAACCTGTCGGAGGCGGAACGGGCCGGGCTGCCCGCCGCGGTGGGCGCCGCGCCCGGCGACTGCGTGTTCTTCGCGGCCGGGTCTGCCCGCGCGGCCAGGGAACTTCTCGGCGCGGCCCGGCTCGAGATCGGGCGCAGGGGCGCCCTGATCGATGAGTCGGCGTGGTCGTTCCTGTGGGTGGTGGACGCGCCGATGTTCGAGGAGGACGGATCCGGCGGCTGGACGTCGGTACATCACCCGTTCACGGCACCGCTGCCCGAATGGGCGGACAAGTTCGTCGCCGAGCCCGGCGGTGCGCTGGCCGACGCGTACGACATCGTGTGTAACGGATACGAGATCGGCGGCGGTTCCATCCGTATCCACAAGTCCGCGATGCAGCAGGCCGTCTTCGACGTGATCGGGCTGTCCCCCGAGGAGGCACGGTCGCAGTTCGGCTTCTTGCTCGACGCGTTCAAGTACGGGCCGCCGCCGCACGGCGGCATCGCGTTCGGCTGGGACCGGGTGATCATGCTGCTCGCCGGGGCCGAGTCGATCAGGGACGTGATCGCCTTCCCCAAGGCCGCCTCGGGGCTCGACCCCCTCACCGGCGCGCCAACCCCCATCACCGAGGCTCAGCGCCGCGAAGCCGGCATCGACGTCGCGCCCGAGCCGCCAACCCCCGACGCCCCCAAAGACCAGCGCTCCCTAGTCCCCCCTAACCCCAGCCCCCCGGCATGAGCGTGGCCAGTATCGGCCGTATTTCGGCTTATCGGTCAGGCCATGCCGTTCGGCTGCGGTCTGGTGGCTGAGAGTGGCGCCGGGCCCGGCTCGAAGCAGTGCCGCCCACAGCATCGTCTCCCGCGGGGGTTCGCCTGAGTAAGCGGCGTACACGCCGCGCTGAAGTCGCTGCCACCGGCCGCCGCGCACTTGGCCGCGCATGGTGTCCGGCGTGATCCCGGAGGTTGTGCTCTGGCGATGTCCTATCGCGTTGCCCTGGACCAGCAACAGCTCGCGGCCCCGGGCGGGTAGTTCGATCGGCATGGATTCACCGTGCGCGGCCTGTCAAGCGCAGCGGCGAACTTACCGGAACCTGTGGACCGCGCCGGGGCGGTGAGGCGGATTGTGGATAAGTTAATCTCGTTGTCCCGGTCTGGTGCGCGGGCGAGGATAAGGTCAGGGAATGGCCACAGTAGACCCAGGCCAGTCCGAGAGCCTGTTCGACGAGGCGGAAGACGCCGCCGCTCAGGCGGCCGCGCCGCTCGCGGTCCGGATGCGGCCGCGCAGCCTGGACGAGGTGATCGGCCAGCGGCACCTGACCGGCGCGGGCACGCCGTTCCGCAAGCTGATCGACAACGACGCGCCGATGTCGCTGCTGCTGTGGGGCCCGCCCGGTACCGGCAAGACGACGCTCGCCTACGTGGTCAGCCAGGTGACCAAGCGGCGTTTCGTGGAGCTGTCGGCGGTCAGCGCCGGGGTCAAGGATGTCCGCGCGGCGGTCGAGGGTGCCCGCCGGGCGCTCGGCATGAACGGCGCGCAGACCGTGCTGTTCGTCGATGAGGTGCACCGGTTTTCCAAGACCCAGCAGGACGCGCTGCTGCCCGCGGTCGAGAACCGCTGGGTGTCTTTCATCGGCGCGACTACGGAGAACCCGTTTTTCTCCGTGGTCTCCCCGCTGCTTTCCCGGTCGCTGCTGCTCACCCTGCAGCCGCTGTCAGATGACGACGTGCGCGAAGTCATCAGCCGGGCGCTGTCGGACCCTCGCGGGCTCGGCGGCGGCGTCACGCTCGATGACGAGGCCGCCGATCACCTTGTGCGCATGGCGGGCGGCGACGCGCGGCGCACGCTCACCTACCTGGAGGCCGCCGCCCTCGGGGTGCCCGCGGGCGGGCGCATTGATGTCCAGGCGCTGGAACGCGCGGTGGACCGGGCCGCGGTCCGCTACGACCGCGACGGTGACCAGCACTACGACGTGATCAGCGCGTTCATCAAGTCCATGCGGGGCAGCGACGTGGACGCGGCGCTGCACTACCTGGCCAGGATGATCGCGGCCGGGGAGGACCCGCGGTTTATCGCCAGGCGGCTCGTCGTGCACGCGAGCGAAGACGTCGGGATGGCCGACCCGACCGCGCTGCAGACCGCCGTCGCGGCGGCGCAGGCGGTCGAGCTCATCGGCCTGCCCGAGGCCCGGATCAACCTGGCGCAGGCGGTGATCCACATCTCACTGGCGCCCAAATCCAACGCGGTCATCAAGGCCATCGGCGCCGCTGACGCCGATGTGCGGGCGGGACTGGTGGGCGCGGTGCCCGCGCACCTGCGGGACGCGCACTATCCTGGAGCGGGCAAGGTGGGCCACGGCGAGGGCTACCTGTACCCGCATGACTTCGACGACGGCATCGTTCCGCAGCGTTACGCGCCCGACTCGGTGGCGGACCGCAGGTACTACGAGCCGTCGGGGCACGGGATGGAGGCCCGCGTCGGCGAACGGGCCGAACGGATCCGGGCCATCCTGAGACAAGCAAAGCGATCTTGAAGCAAGCAACGCCATCCTGAGACAAGCTAAGCCATCCTGAGACAAGCAGGGCCATCCTGCCGCAGGTACATCCTGCGGCAGGTAACAGAAGGAGCAGCCATGACGCGGACGGTTCTGTCATGAACGCGGCGGAGCTTGCCGCGCTGATCGCCGCCGTGTTCTGGGCTCTGCTCGTGTGCGTCGGCGTCTTCGTCCTGTTCCGGCTGGGCCGGCTGCTTTCCGAGAGCAGCCGGCTGGTCGCCGATGTCCGCGAACGGGGTGACGTGCTCCTGCAGCGGGCGCAGACGGCCGTCGACGGGGCCCAGGCCGCCGTGGACCGGGCGGGCAGCCAGCTTGACCGCACCGAGTCCGTCACGGCCAGCATGGATGAACTCGGCACGGGGATGACCGAACTCGCCCGCCAGGTCACCGCACTGGCCGGGCTGGGCCAGGCGATAGCGGGCGGGCCGGCCGGCCGGGTGGCCGCCCTCGCCTACGGGGTGCGTCATGCCGTCAGCCTGCGCCGGACCGCCCGGCGCACGCTGCCCGGCCGGGTCGTGAAAGGCGATGAGCTGGCCCGCGGCGAGATCCGGGCCAGTGGCACGCGCCAGGAGGTCTCCCGATGATCCGCAGGGGTTTCTGGCTGACCGCCGGGGCGGTAACCGGGATCATGGGGTACCGGCGTGTCTCCGCCATCGGCCGCCGGGTCTCTGCCACTCTTTCCCCCGGAGCCAGTCTTTCCCCCGGAGCCAGTCTTTCCCCCAGAGCCAGCCTTACCTCCGCAGGCAGGCCGGACCGCGGGCGCAGGCTTGCCCGCCGTGGCGCGGGGGGAGCGGTCGGCCTGGCCCGGGAGACATTCCGTTTCACCCGCGACGTCCGGGAGGGCATGGAGCTGTATATGGCTCGGCATTCCGCGCCCGCAGGCTCTACCCTCTCAAGTGACCACACCCGCTCAACCGACCACGACGCTCAACCCGAGGATGGCCACTGATGGAGTCGGCAGAGATCGCCCGCCGCTTCCTTGCGTACTTCAAGCAGCAGGGGCACGTCATCGAGCCTTCGGCCAGCCTGGTCGCGGACGACCCCACCGTGCTCTTCGTCATCGCCGGCATGCAGCCGTTCAAGCCGTACCTGCTCGGTCAGCGGACGCCGCCGTACCGGCGGGTGGCGGATCTGCAGAAGGTCGTGCGGACGCTGGACATCGAAGAGGTCGGCAAGACCACCAGGCACGCCACCTTCTTCCAGATGCTGGGCAACTGGTCGTTCGGCGACTACTTCAAGCAGGGCGCGATCAGGTTCGCCTGGGAGCTGCTGACTAGCTCTGAGGCGCAAGGCGGCTTCGGTTTCCCGGAGAACAAGCTGTGGGCGACGGTCCTGCACGGTGACGACGAGGCGTACGCCATCTGGCGGGATGAGATCGGCCTGCCGGAAAGCCGGATCCAGCCCCGCGGCTTGGCCGACAACTACTGGCACATGGGCGTGCCGGGGCCGGGCGGGCCGTGCTCGGAGATCTATTACGACCGCGGCCCGGAATACGGCCGGGACGGTGGCCCCGAGGCCGATGAGGACCGCTTCCTCGAGGTCTGGAACCTGGTGTTCATGCAGGACCAGCTGAGCAAGGTCCGGGCCAAGGACGACTTCGACATCGAGGGCCTGCTGCCGTCCAGGAACGTCGACACCGGGATGGGCCTGGAACGGATGGCGTCCATCCTGCAGGGAGTCGACAACATCTACGAGATCGACACCACGTGGAAGATCCTCGACCGGGCGGCGGACCTGACCGAGCAGAGCTACGGCCGGGATTACCGGACCGACGTGGCCCTGCGGGTGATCGCCGATCACGTGCGCAGCGCGGTGATGCTGATCGAGGACGGCGTGCTGCCTGGCAACGAGGGCCGCGGCTATGTGCTGCGGCGCATCGTGCGGCGCAGCATCAGGAACCTGCGCCTGCTGGCCGGAAGCCAGCGCGGCGGCGGTGCGGCCTCCGCCACCGGCGATCGGTTCATGCCCGAGCTCACCGCGGTCACGATCGAGGCAATGGGCCAGCTGTACCCCGAGCTCACCCGTGACGCGGCGAACATCCGCACGGTCCTCGAGGCGGAGGAAGCGGCGTTCGCCAGCACGCTGCGCACCGGCACCGCGATCTTCGACGCGTCCGTGGAGGAAAACCGGCGCAGGAACCTGAGCACGCTGTCCGGCGCCCAGGCCTTCCAGCTGCACGACACCTACGGCTTCCCGATCGACCTGACCCTGGAGATGGCGGCGGAGCAGGGCCTGACCGTCGACGAGGAAGGGTTCCGCCGGCTCATGACCGAGCAGCGGGAGCGCGCCAAGCGGGACGCGACCGAGAAGAAGACCGGCAATGCCGACATCTCGGCGTTCGCGGAGGTGCTCGAGCGCTCTGGCGCGGTCACCTTCACCGGCTATGACCAGATTGACGGCGAGGCGACGATTCTCGGCTTGCTGGTCGACGGCGCGCCGGTGGCCGCGGCGGGCGCAGGCACGGACGTAGACGTGGTCCTGGACCGGACGCCGTTCTACGCCGAGGGCGGTGGCCAGCTCGCCGACGCGGGCCGGATCACGGTGAGCGGCGGCGAGATCGCGGTCTTCGACGTGCAGACCCCGCTGCCCGGGCTCATCGTGCACCGCGGCAAGGTCATCTCGGGCGAGGTCATGACGGGTGCGCCCGCGTTCGCGGAAATCGACATCGAGCGCCGCCGGGCGCTGTCCCGGTCGCACACCGCGACTCACCTGGTGCACCGCGCGCTGCGCGGCGCGCTGGGGGAGTCGGCGGCGCAGGCGGGCTCGGAGAACGCGCCGGGCCGGCTCAGGTTCGACTTCACCGCGCCGGGCGCGGTCCCGCTGTCCGTGCTGCGGGACACTGAGGACGAGGTTAACGAGGTGCTCGTCAACGACCTGGACGTGCAGGCGTTTTACACCACCCAGGCGGAGGCCCGCGAGATGGGGGCCCTGGCGCTGTTCGGGGAGAAGTACGGCGACCAGGTCCGGGTGGTCGAGGTCGGCGACTACTCCCGTGAGCTGTGCGGTGGCACGCATGTGGCCAGGTCGGGCCAGCTCGGCCTGATCAAGGTGCTCGGCGAGGCGTCCATCGGATCGGGTGTGCGCCGGATCGAAGCCCTGGTCGGCATCGACGCGTTCCGCTTCCTGGCCCGGGAAAGCGTCCTGGTCAGCCAGCTCAGTGAGCAGTTCAAGACGCCTCGCGAGCAGCTGCCCGAACGGATCTCGAACATCGTCACCAGGCTCAGGGACGCCGAGCGCGAGCTGCAGCGGCTGCGGGCAGCCAGGCTGCTCGAATCCGCCGGGGAGATCGCGGCCACGGCGCAGGACATCAGCGGGCTGGCCTTCGTCGCGCACCGCGTACCCGACGGGACCAGTCCCGACGACATCCGTACGCTCGCGCTCGACGTGCGCGGCCGGGTGCCGCGCGCCGGGCCCGCGGCGGTCATGGTCGTGGGCGTGCCCGCGGACAAACCGGTCGTCGTCATCGCGGTCAACGAGGCAGGCCGTGACTCTGGCCTGTCGGCGGGCACCCTGGTCGGGATCGCGGCGAGGGCTCTTGGCGGCAACGGCGGCGGGAAGCCCGATGTCGCTCAGGGCGGCGGCGCTCCCATTGCTCCCGCCTCCGATGCCCAGGACGTAGTGGATGAGGCAATTAAGGCTGTTCGCGACGCTTTGCGGGACATAGTCAGGTCCGGTAGGTAACGTATTGCCATGCTGCTGCGGCCCCTGGGGGTCTCCGGGTACGGGTCGCGCCCAGTCCGGGCATGGCCCGCTACGGCCAATCCTGCCCGCAGGCCAGCCGCTCCTGCCGTCTTCCGGGCCGCCCTGCCGGCCGTGCCGGTGAGACCCGGGGTGCGGCTGGCGGTGGACGTAGGCTCGGTCCGCGTCGGAGTCGCCCGCAGCGACCCGCGCGGCGTTCTGGCCACCCCGCTGACCGTGCTGGCGTCCGGGCCGGGCGCGACAGACGAGCTGGCGAAGCTGGCCGCCGGCGCGGACGCGATCGAGGTCATCGTCGGCCTGCCCACGTCGCTTTCCGGCCGGGAAGGCCCGGCCGCGGCTGGCGCCCGCAGCTTTGCCGCGGACCTGGCCGGACACCTCGCACCCATCCCGGTGCGGCTCTTTGACGAGCGCTTTACCACCACCGAGGCGCACGGCGCGCTGCGCCGGGGCGGCAAGGATTCCCAGGCCCGCCGGTCGGTCGTAGACGCCGCGGCCGCCGCCGTCCTGCTGCAAGCCGCCCTGGATACCGAACGCGCCACCGGTCGTCCGGCTGGCGAGCTAGTGACCCGAGGAGCCTCCGCGTGAGCGAGAACGGCGGCCCGTGGCCCCAGGGTCCCCGCGGGTCTCAGGATCCCCGCCTGCCCCGCGATCCCCGCCATGGACAGCATCGGCGGCCGGCCGAGGGTCCCCGCGGCTTTCCTGGTCAGGCCGGCCAGCCCGAGGAGCACCTCAGGCCCCTGCCGCCCGGATACGAGCCGGTGCATCACGAGCCCAGGCATGACCGTCCGCGGCCGGATCAGGGACCCCCGGATGACTCGCCGCAGCGCAGGACCCCGCGACCGCCCCTCCCGGAAACCGGCGGATGGCATCCCGGCCAGCCCGTGAATGCCAGCTACGGTGAGGATCCCCGGGTGCCGGGCGGCGACGAGTACTACCGGCAGGGCCGGTACGGCGACCAGGGTCGCTACGACGACCAGGGCCGCTACGACGACCAGGGTCGCTACGACGGCGATGGCGAGTACGAGGACGACGGTGTGGCGGCGGGCAGGTTCCTCCCCGGTTTCGGCGACGACGAGGCCGACGACCCCGGCGGGCGGATCGACCCGGGCGAGCGGATCGATCAGGGCACGCGGGCTGGCCATGGCCACCGCGGGAAGCGGCGCGGGCAGGCGGCCGGTCCCAGGGGCCCCCGGCGGCGCCGGTTCCGGTGGATCGCGCCTCTGGTCGCCCTGCTGGTCATTGCAATCCCGCTCGCCGTCGGCGGCTACTACGCCCTTAGCCTCTACAACGCCAGGTACCACCCGGCCGATTACTCAGGCGCGGGCACTGGCCGCGTCGTGGTCCAGGTCACCTCGGGTGAAACGCCGACCGGCCTCGGGCCGACGCTGGCCACGCTCGGCGTGGTGGCCAGTTCCCGTGCGTTCATCCTGGCGGCCGAGCACAGCTCGAATCCGAACGGCCTGCTGCCTGGGTTCTACGGGATGCGCAAGCACATGCAGGCGTCGCTGGCGTACGCGGCTCTGCTCAACCCGAAGGACCTGGTGCAGATCACGGTGACGATCCCGGAAGGCTGGCGGCTGAGCCAGACCCTGGCCTGGATCAGCGCCCACTCCGGCATCTCGCTCAGCGCGTACCAGAAGGTACTGAAGGATCCGGCCTCACTCGACCTGCCCGCAGCCGCCAAAGGCAACCCCGAGGGCTACCTGTTTCCCGCGACCTACGAGGTCCAGCCGCACGAAACCGCGCTCGGCGTGCTGACCGCCATGGTGCAGCGCTTCGACCAGGAGGCGACGGCCATCAACTTGCCCGCGGCGGCCACGTCGGTGCACCTGAGCCAAGGCCAGGTAATCACCATGGCCAGCCTGGTCCAGGCCGAGGGTGGCCGGCTGTCCGACTACCCGAAGATCGCCCGCGTGATCTACAACCGGCTGGCCCAGGGCATGCCGCTGCAACTGGACAGCACCGTGCTGTACGGACTGAACACCTACGGCATCATCGCCTCGGACCAGCAGCTCACCAGTTCCTCGCCGTACAACACCTATAAGTACAAGGGCCTCACGCCCGGTCCGATCGACAGCCCGGGGGACGCGGCCATCCAGGCCGTGCTGCACCCGGCGTCCGGGAACTGGCTGTACTTCGTGACCGTAAACCCGAAGACCGGCGAGACCCTCTACACCAACAGCCCGGCACAATTCGAGCAGTTCCGGCAGGAACTCGAGCAGAACCTGGGCCAGGGCTGACGGTGCCTGGCCGTCGCCACTGGCGCACGGCTAGCGTCGGCTGGGTACCTCTGCTTTCTCCGGGAGCATCTCCGCTTCGGGCATCTTCGCTTCGGGCGTCTCGCCGTCACGAACGGGAGCCGCACGTGATGTGCTGCGGGATCGGTGCAAGGTGATGATGACCGAGGCAAGGACGAGGCCAGCGCCGAGCCCTTCGCGCCAGCTGAACCGCTCGCCGAGGAACATGATCCCGGCCAGCACAGCGACGACGGGGTTGACGTAGGCATAGGTGGAGACGGTGGTCACGGGAAGGTGGGACAGCGCGTAGCCGTAAGCGGTGAAGGCAATGATCGAGCCGGGTCCGATGAGGTAGCCCAGGGCGATCCACGACGTGGCCGGGACCGAGGACCAATGGATGCGGGAGAACTCCCCGGCACCGGCGCCTACCGCCAGCAGCACCACGCCGCCGGCGAGCATCTCGATGGCAGCGGCAAGCATCGCATGGCTCGGCACGGCGAGCCGGTGGCTCAGGACTGACCCGAAACCCCAGGCGGCTGCTGCGCCGAGCACGATGATCACGCCCGTGACGTGGCCCGATGCCGTGCCGTCGCCGACCAGGATGATCACCCCGCCGAGCCCTACGGCAAGGGCGAAGGCGGAGCGCAAGGTGACGCGCTGGTGCTGTACGGGCCAGGCGAAGAGGATCATCCAGAGCGGCACCGTAGCCACCAGAACGGCGGCGAAGCCCGAGGGCAGCGTCGTCTCCCCGACGGTCACGCCGCCGTTGCCCGCGAAGAGCAGCAGGATCCCGATGACAGCGCCGGCGAGCCAGGCCCTGGCGCCTGGCTTCGCCCTGTCCTGGGCCGGTCCGCGGCTGCTGGTGGTCGCCCGCAGGGCGATGGGGTAAAGCAGCGTACCTGCTATGACGTACCTGGTGCCGGCGAACAACAGCGGCGGCAGGTGCCCGACCCCGACGCGGATGGCCAGGTAGGTCGATCCCCACACCAGGTAGACGACTCCCAGCGCGATCCAGCTCAGGACTCGGCTACGGGTATCGACTGCGGTGCCGTTGTTGGTCATGTTCCCATCCTCTGCGCGCTAGCTCGGCACCGCGAGTGGCAAAATCGACAACTAGGGGTAGATTACTGCCATGCATCGGATTGCCGTCCCCGTCACCTCCGGCTTGTCGATGTTCGAACTGGCCATCCCGTGCGAGGTCTTCGAACCAGGCCGGGAGGACTTCCCAGTGCCCTGGTGGTACGAGCTGCAGTTGTGCGGGGTCCAGGACGGTCCGGTCCGCACCGCCGAGGGGCTGCTTTTCGACAGTCCGCTCGGGCTGGATGAGCTGAGCACGGCGGACACGGTGATCATTTCTGGCTGCGCTGACCGGCAGGTCGATCCGCCCGAGGCCTTGCTGCAAGCCCTGCGTACCGCTTTCGACCGTGGTGCACGGATTGCCTCCATCTGCACCGGCGCCTTCATCCTCGCCGCCGCCGGACTGCTCGACGGCCGCACCATCACCACCCACTGGATGCACGCCGGCGAGCTCACCCGGCGCTGGCCAGCCGTCCAGGTCGAGCCCAACGTGCTTTACACCGACGACGGCCAGATCCTTACCTCGGCCGGATCAGCAGCCGGGCTGGACCTGTGCCTGCACATCGTCTCTAATGACCACGGCACCAGGATCGCGAA
>Ga0182030_10006453_pt1 | contig 24744 bp, 25 predicted proteins | sample 812S3MmetaG_FD_121299 | JGI IMG/M metagenome (GOLD analysis project Ga0182030, IMG submission 121299) | Permafrost microbial communities from Stordalen Mire, Sweden - 812S3M metaG (Illumina Assembly) | ecosystem: Environmental > Terrestrial > Soil > Wetlands > Permafrost | place: Sweden...
CCGGGCCGGATGGACAGCAAGTGCGGCTGCGGCCGTGACGGCTACACCCGCGAGGGCCAGCGCAATTCCAAGCCAGCCCGGACCCTGACGCCGGGCGATGAGAACATCGGAAAGCCGCCCGCCACGCGGCGCCTCGGAGAGCTCGGCCAGGCAATAAGCGGACATCGCGATGTTACCAAGGGCCATGATCGCCAGAAACCAAGCGATCCTGGCGGTCCACCTCGTCTGCTTGTAGAACACCCACACGAAAAACGTGGTGAAGCCCCAGTAGGCGTCGCAGAGGGTGGCGATGAACCAGGGATGTGTGGCAACCGACCTTGGGAGCGCAAAGAGCGGGCACTGGAGGCCTGCCCGCACGGTGACCCAGACCATCGACACAAGCACGATCAGAAAAAGCGCCCTCAGGGCCGTCAGCATGACATCTTTCCCCTCAAAAGGTCAGATTGTTAGGGCGAGTGTGAACGGTCTGGACGACCGAGATGTTTCGAAGGGCGAACGCGGCCTCGCAGTAGGCGAGATAATAGGCCCACTTCCGGACGAATCGATCGTCGAAGCCGAGGGTCCTGACATCGCCGGTTCTCTGCGCGAACGCCGCGCCCCAGCGACGCAGCGTGAGCGCGTAGTCCCTGCCCATGTCCTCGGCGCCGTGCAGGACCACGCCGCCCTCCCGGGTCAAGAGCTCATTGACGCGGTTTAGCGAGAGGAGGAGCGATCCAGGGAAAATGTGCTTTTGTATGAAATCAAGGCCCCGGCGAAAGTCCCCATAGCGCGAGTCTGGGCAGGTGATGAACTGAAGTGCGAGCAGGCCGTCCTGTTTAAGGGAGCGGCCGACGACCCTGCAGAATTCCGGCAGGCGGCGGTGGCCCAGGGCCTCCATCATCTCAATTGATACGATCTTGTCGTACCGGCCGCTGATCTCCCGGAAATCGCCGTGCTGGACGCTCACGCGCTCGCCGAGGCCCGCCTCTGCCACGCGCCGCGACGCGTGCTCGAACTGCTGGCGGGAAAGCGTGACGGTGGTCACCCGGCAGCGGTGCGCGCCTGCGGCATAAACCGCCCAGCCGCCCCATCCGGTCCCGATTTCAAGGACATGGTCCCCCGGCGACAGGCGGAGAAGCTGGCAGAGGCGCTCGTTCTTCTCCTGCTGCGCCTCCTCGAGCGTGAGGCCGGGACGTGTCCACCTTGCGGCCGAGTATGTCATCGAGGGGTCGAGGAAGAGCGCAAAAAAGTCGTTCGAAAGGTCGTAATGCCTGCCTATGTTCGTCCGGGCGCTGGCGGCCGAGCTGGAGCGGAGAAGGTGGCCGAGCCGGTTTCCCAGCCGCAGGAGGTTGAGTGCCAGGCCCCCGGCCCTTCGGGATCCCGAAAGCGTGGGCGCGGTCTCGACGTTGAGGATGAACCAGGCGACGACGGCGACCAGATCCGGCGAGGTCCAGTCGCCGTCGATGTAGGCCTCGGCAAAACCGATGTCGCCGTACAGGACGCATTTCCTGAAGAATGCCTCGCGGAGCACGCGAATGCGCGCCGAGCCACCGACTCCAAGGGGCAGCGCCTCGGGACCCGCGCCGAATTCGGCAGACGTTCCTTCGGGCAGGTCGACCCGGAGCCGGCCTCGTCCCATGCTGGCAAGCGCAGAGAGAACGGCCGGCCGCCATGGGGAGGCCCGGAGCGATTGTGCGTCGATCCCCGCTGCGGCGAAAAATCCGGGTTCAGGGTTCAATCTTTGTTCAGGAAAGGGGAGCCTGCCCGATCGAGGTGTGCGGGCGGTAGAGATCTCGCTGGTCGACTGCGCGGGCGGCCTTGGCGAACCAGGGAATGCGCTTGATCCTAAGGAGAAGGGCGTGGAGATGGATGAGCGCGATCACCTTGACGGTGACCAGCGGGTATATGAGCGAGTACTGTGCCAGGCGCAGGCCCGTGAGAGGCCGCCGCCGCCCCGTGAGCGCGCTTGCCAGCGTCCGCCTGTCGGCGTCGAAGTCGTCGATGCGGATCGCAAGGCCGGCGTCAGGCATCCTCAAGTGAAAGTCGAACGCAACATCGACGTCCGAAAAGGGCGAGACGTAGAAGAACTTTGGAATCCTGGATTGGAACGACGTCCCGGCGCCGGAGAGATTGAGCGAATCCGGGCCGAGGAAATAAGGCTTCATTTCACGGAAGGTGTTGGTCACCTCGGCGATTGCCGCCGCGGGCCGGCCCCCTTTGTCACAGCAGAAATAGAACGAGACGGGGTTGAACAGGTAGCCGGCCACGCGCGGCAGCGTGAGGAGCACGACGCTTCCCCCGGGGATGTCCACGCCCCGCTCCCTGACGAAGGCGAGGACGCGCTCCTTTAGCCCGCCGCCCGCTCCGGCCTCCGCCGGCCCGCTTGCATTGTGCACAGGCTCGCCAGTGGGGAGGTAATCCTCCTCCCGGAAACTGTAGAGATTGGGCCCGTTCACCGAGAGGAGCGGGACGCCGCGCGCAAGGGCGGCCAGTTCGTCGAGGTCGATCCCGAACATGAAGATCCGGTACGCAAAGCGGTGCTCCTTGGGTGCGAATCGGTGGTGCACCACATGGCACTCGTATAGGCAGGACCGCATCTTGGGAATTGGCTTTGCCTGAGCCGCCAATGTCAAGCCGACCATGGATCCCGGCCCAGCAGCGATTCGCTCAGGCTGGCAGCCGAGAAGAGGGCATCCTCATGGAAGCCGTTCCGGAAGTAGCTTCCGGCAAAGTGGGTGTCGGTCGTGCCGACCGCAGCGGCGTTGAGGCGGGGAAGCTCGTTCTGGGCCCTGAGGGCCCCCATGGTGAAAAGCGGATGGTCGTAGGCTATCGTCCGGATCACCTTTCCGGGGTCGATTGCCGCCGGCCGGTTGATGGAGACGAAGTAGTTCTGCCGATCGGACACGCCCTGAAGGGAGTTCATCCAATAGTGGGTGGCCGTTGACGATCCGCCTGACGCGCCGCGATCGATCTCGTAGTTCCAGCTGGCCCAAGCCAGGCGCGTCCGCGGCATGACAGAGGGGTCGGTGTGAAGCGTGGCGGTGTTGGACAGATATCTGAACTCCCGAAGAAGGCGGGCTTCCTCGGCCCGGGGGTCCGCGAGAAGGGACAGTGCCTGGTCGGCATGGCAGGCGAGAATCGCCTTGTCGAAGGTCTCGACCGCGCCGGAGCGCGACGTGATACGCACGCCTCTGCCTGGGCGGGAAACCTGCGCAACCCCGCTACCGAGGCGGATGCGGCCCCTCCAGGGCGCCACAAGCTTCTCAACGTAGGTCCGCGAGCCCCCTGCGACCGTGAACCATGGGTGCTGGGTGTGCAGCCCCAGGAATCCATGGTTGTGGAAAAAGCGGAGCAGCGTGACCGCGGGAAATGAGATCATCATCTCAGGGGGCGTGCTCCACACGGCCGAGCTCATGGGGGCCAGGTAGAGCGAGAGAAAGTCATCCCCGTAGCCGCGCTCCCTGACGAACTCGCCCAGCGTCTTATCCCGGACCGCCGGATCGTCTAGGGCCGGGACGGCCTCGCGATTGAACCGGTGGATCGCACCGAGCAACCTGAAAAACCTTGGGCTCAGCAGGTTCTTCCGCTGCGCGAACAGGTGGTTGAGCGACGAGCCGCAATACTCGAGCCCGGTGTCGGCGTGCCGGACGCTGAAGGACATCGGCGCCGGCTTGGTGGGCACGCCGAGCTTGTCAAAGAGCCGGACCAGCAGGGGGTACGTCACCCGGTTGAACACCATGAAGCCTGTGTCGACCGGCAGCGAGCGCCCGGTCCCGGGCTCCTCCACCGCAACCGTGTTTGAGTGGCCGCCCGCATAGGCGTTCTGCTCGAAAACGGTGATGTCAAAGTCGCCGCGCAGGAAATGCGCGCACCCGAGCCCGGCAATGCCGGAGCCCACGATGGCCATCCGTTTCATGGGCGGCCCCTCATCCTACGCGCGGCGCAGATTTCTGGCGGGATGCATCACGATCGGATCGTGGCATTCCCGGCAGACGGGGTCGAGGCCTCAGGCGATCTTTGCCGAATCCGGGCTCAGGTCCTCTGCAAGGCGCCCCACCGCCCTGTTGTACCAGGCGAAGTCGGCCTCGTTGCGCTCGAGAATATAGGCGTAGTCCGCCGCAGGCAGATCGTAGCGCTCCGCCCTGCGGTGCGGGTTCACGTTTTCGCGAGGGATCCTAAGGACGTCCCTGAACCCGAAAATCCGGCAGAAGTTCTGGATGCTCTCATGGAAATGCTCGGCGATCCCGACAAACGCAAAATCCTCGACGGGCTTCTGCGCCAGGTAGCGGGACGTCTCGTTGCGCATCCAGCCGAGGTCTGCAAATTGCCGAAGGCTCAGCCCGCGCTCGTGAAGCTCCCTGCAGCAGGCATCGCGCATGTCGGGTGCCCTCATGAAATGATGGTAGTTGGAGACGAGCCTCTCGACAGGGTGCCTGACCCATGTCAATAGCCGGCGGTTGGGGAAGAGGTCGTCGAAAGCGTCGGCCAGGAAATGCCCGTGGATGAGCTGCACTCCCTGGGGGACGAGTTCTGGCCGGGCCCGGTCCCGCGAGAAGATCGTCCCGTAGTTGTCCCAGATTCGGGGGCTGCAGACTTCCCCCAGGATTCGCCTGAAGCTTGTTCCGGCAGATTTCGGCACGTGGACGCTCACGACCATCGGGCAGCATAGAGGCTGATGTTACATTTTGGTTACAGCCAGAACAGCTGACCCTTGTTTTCCTTGGATTGAATGATTTGTTATATATTTACCATAAACGTGTTATGTAATATCATCTTTGCTAATAGTGTTGCCCGACCCAACTTCTGTAGTCGGCGGGGGTGTCGAGATCGACTCCGAGCTCGGGAAGGTCGAGCGCGGCCACGTCCTGGGGGCACCTGTTCAGCAGCCTGCGGGCGCCTTCGTCGCCTTCGAGCGCTCTGAGCGCAGCAAAGTGGCGGCGGCCAAACACGGCGGGCGCCCCGGTGCGACCGCCGAACCTTGCGGCCGCAATCCGGTCGGACTCCCGGTGGACTGCGGCCAGCCTCGAGATGATTTCGGCGGAGAGCGCCGGCTGGTCGCACGGCGCGAGCAGCACGGCGTCGAGCCCGGGATCGGCGGCGAGAAGCGCGGCCACGCCCGCCCGCACCGACGAGGCAAGGCCCGAGGGCCATTCCGCATTGAACACCGCGAGGACAGGGTGCCGTGCTATGGGCTCCCTCACGCCTTCCGCGTTCGCCCCCAAAACGACCACGACGGGACGGGCCGCCGAGGCGAGCACGGCGTCGACGGTCCTCGCGATGAGGGCCTTTCCTTCGAGGACGAGCAGCTGCTTCACGCCGCCCATGCGCGATGATCCGCCGGCGGCCATTATCACGGCGCCAAACCGAAAGGCGGGTTCGGCGCCCGTTTCGGCCTCAGGCATGGATGGGAAGCGCTCTTTCTCGCAGTGGACGTCCGTCGCGCCGGGCGAGAATGGCCGCCATCTCGGCGATGATGCTGAGGGCGACCTCGTCGGGACCGTCGCCGCCGAGGTCGAGGCCGACGGGCGCGTGCAGGCGCTCCCGCATGGCAGGGGTGACCTCGATGCCCTCTGCGGCGATCTCGGCCATGATCCTTTCGGCGCGAAGCTTTGGCCCGAGCAGCCCCAAGTAGCCGAGCGGCAGGGCCAGAAGATGGCGCAGGAGGGGCAGGTCGTGCTTGTAATGGTGCGTCATGACGACGGCGAGCGAACCGGGAGGCGGCGCGGCCCGTCCGACGAGCTCTTCTGCGGGTCCAAGCACCAGCCTGGACACGCCGGGAAACCGGGCCTCGGTGGCCATTGCGGGCCGCGGGTCCGCGATGGTCACTCTCCAGCCGAGTTCTTGCGCGAGCCGCGCAAGGGGCTGGGCGTCGTCGCCAGCCCCGAATATCGCGAGCGATGTCGGCGGCCTGACCGTCTCATTGAAGACTCCCGGCGCTCCGTTCGCACGGGCTGCGGCCGGCGCGTTCCCGAGCATCGTCCCGAGAGGCCCCCCGGGGCCCTCCCAGACGACCGCCAGGTCCGTCGCGCGGCCGGCGCGCAGGTTCTCGGCTACGACAACGGCCCAGCCGGGGTTGGGGGGGACGCGCTCGAGCAGGATCCTGACGACGCCGTGGCAGCCTAGGCCGACGCCCCAGAGCAGGTCGTTCTCGGCCGTCGTGTCGTACAGGACGACATCCGCGCTCCCGGTTTCGGCAACCCGCGCCGAGCGCTCGAGCAGGTCCTCCTCGAGGCAGCCACCGCTTATCGTGCCGATCCGGGCGCGCCCGTCCGTCACGAGCATCCTGGCCCCCGGCCTTCGGTACGACGACCCCTCAACCGTGACCAGGGTCCCGAGCACGCTTGCGGCCCTTGCGGCGCACAGATGGCCGACAATCGCCTGCAGCTCCTTCATCGCAGGGGGCGCGGTGTGGCGTTCGCGCCGCTCAGGACCACGAAAGGTCTGTCCGGGAGATGGGAAACTGGCGGACGCGTATGCCAGTGGCTGCGAAGATCGCGTTGCTCACGGCCGGCGCTAGGGGAGGGAGCGCGGGTTCGCCGAGGCCCGTTGGCGGATAATTGGACTTGAGGAAGTGTATCTCGATCTGACGAACCGCATCGGGCATGCGCAGCATCGGGTATTCGTTGAGATTGCCCTGCACCACCCGGCCCCGCCTGATGCTTAGCTCCTGGCGCCATGCGGCGCTAAGTCCGTCGTTGATCGAGCCCTGCACCTGGTTCTCCGCGCCACTCAAGTTGACGATCTGCGACCCGACGTCCACGGCCGCCACGACGCGGTCGACCTTCAGGATCCCGGTGGGCGATACCGTCACCTCCGCAACCTCCGCGATGTAGCCCTGATGGCTGAAATAGTACCCAAGCCCCATCCCCTTCCCGCGGGGCAGCGACTTGCCCCACCCGGATTTTTCCGCGACCAGTTTGACGACGCTCCGCATCCGCGCGGCGTTGTAGGGATGGCCCCCGGGGCCGGTGCCCGGGACGACGTCGGCGCTCCCGAGCAGGGCCAGGTTGAATGCGACCGGGTCCTTGCCCGCCGCGTGGGCGAGCTCGTCGAGGAAGCTACATATAATCCACGCGTAGGTGTTGCTTCCCGGCGCCCGCCACGGCCCCTGGGGAATGCCGTTCTTCAGCTTGCTATTCAGGAGGAGGTAATTCGGGACGAAGCGCGCGGGATAGTCGTCGGCACCCAGGTTCGAGCCGAACGAGACATGGTGGCTCCGCCACGCGCTCAGGCTGCCCTGGGAGTCCACGGCGCCCTTCAGGAAATGGAAGCCGCCTGGCCGGTAGTGGTCGTGCTGCATGTCGTCCGTGCGGTCCCAGGTAAGCTTGACGGGGACTCCCATGCGCTGGGAAATCGCGGCCGCCTCCGCCGTCGGATCCGAGTCGAGCCTTCGGCCGAACCCGCCGCCTATGCGGGTGATGTTCACCCTGACGTTCTCTGGGGCGACGCCGAGCACCTGCGCGACCAATTCCCTCGCTGCGCCGGGATTCTGCGTGGGAGCCCAGATCTCGGCCCGGTCCCCCTGCACGTGTGCGAGGCAGTTCTGCGGCTCGAGGTTCGCATGCGAAATGAACGGGTAGGAATATTCGGCCTCGACCACGCGGGCCGCACCTGCGAACGCCTTGTCGATGTCTCCGTCTCGGCGGGTCTCCTCGGCCGCAGGGCTGCCCTGCTCGGCCTTCGCGAGATCCTGGGCCTGGCGGGCGAAGTCGTCCCAGCTGCTCTTCGGAAAGCGGCCGGGCTCCCACTGCACCTGCAGCTCTTTTCGGGCGCTGAACGCGGCCCATGTGGAATCGGCCACGATGGCGACTCCGGGCACCAGGCCCGTTAGCTGGCCCTCAGGCACGGTCCGATCGATGATGAAGGCGTCGCGCACGCCGGGAAGCGACTTCACGTCGTCCAGGTTGGCGCTCAGGGGGCGGGCCCCCCACACCGGGCTCTTCTCATAGACGGCGTAAACCATTCCCGGGCGCTTCTGGTCGATTCCAAAAAGGGGCGCCCCCGTGACGACCTTCGGGTTGTCGACCCCGCCGACCCTGGAGCCGACTAGCGTGAAATCCCTGGGATTCTTGAGCCTGACCGAGGCCTCGTCCGGCACCGAAAGGCTCGAGGCCTTCGCCACCAGGTCGCCAAACTTCATCGACCGGCCGGAAGCCGCGTGCCTGACCATTCCGTCGGACGCGGTGCATTCGCCCGCAGGCACCCCCCAGGTCTCGGCCGCCGCCTCGACGAGCATCGTGCGCGCCGTGGCGCCCATCCTTCGCATCGCCATGTAAGAGGTCGGGGTCGAGGTGCTCCCTCCCGCGGATTGCGGGCCGAACACCGCGTCCAGCGGGGCCGAGACAACGCTCACGCTGCGCCAGTCGGCCCCGAGCTCCTCGGCAACGACCATCGGCAGCGACGTCTTGATTCCCTGGCCGACCTCCGGCCTCGCGGAATACACGGTGACCGAGCCGTCCGGCGCGATCCTTATAAAGGCGTTCGGGATGAATTCGCCGGCCACTGTCCCTTCGTCGGGCTGGCCGGCCTCGGCTCCGGCCGACGGGAGGATGTAATGCCCGAGGACCAGGCCCCCGCCGGCAATCGTGGCGAGCTTTAGGAAGGACCTGCGGTCCAGCATGGTCCCGTGGGGTGAGCTCATGGCGTTGCCTCCTTCGCCGCGGCGGCGAGTTCGGCCGCCCTGTGAATTCCGGCGCGGATCCTGAAGTATGTCGCGCAGCGGCAGAGGTTGCCGGCCAGGGCGTCGTCGATGTCGCTGTCGCTCGGATTCGGATTTCTTGCGAGAAGGGCCGCGGCCGACATGATCTGGCCCGCCTGACAATAGCCGCACTGCGCGACATCAAGCTCGCACCAGGCCTTCTGCAGCGGGTGTTGGCCGTCAGTGGACAGCCCCTCGATCGTCGTGATTGCCGCCGACGCCGCGGTGGACACCGGCGTCACGCAGGCCCTTCCTGGCTTGCCATCCAGGAGCACGGTGCATGCCCCGCACTGGGCGATGCCGCATCCAAACTTTGTTCCGACCAGTTCGAGATTGTCGCGCAGCACCCAAAGGAGAGGCGTCTCCGAATCCACGTCCACTTGGTGGGAGCGGCCATTTACTTGAAGCGTGAATTTGCTCATGAGACCCGCCGGATGCGCGTCCGCCAGAGTATCTGGCGTGGCGCGCCTGTCAACGGCTCAGCGGAGAATTGTCCGGTTGCGATCGAGGAATGTCAGGTCGCCTCAAGGCCTCTCCAAAACTCGCTCCCAAATCGGATGAGGGGGGCAACGCCCCGGGCCCGCCACTTGGATGCGGTCGCCAGTGTGCGCGCCCTGGGCAAAGGGAAAACTACCAATGCTAGATATTCTAAGAAAAAGCCTTATGGAGCGCGTAAATCCCGAATGCGATCAAAACGGCGCCCGAGGCGCGGTTGACGAGCGCCAGCCATCCAGAATTGACACGCGAGCGAAGCAAGCCGACGCCCGAGCTCAGGATGAGCCACCAGAGGGCGGAGCCGACAAACACGCCAAGAACGAGCGCGCGGGCCGCGCCGCGGGTGAGGGAAGGGCCCATGCCGAAGCCGGCAAAGACGGCAGCAAACGAAAGGATGGTGGACGGGTTCGAGAGCGTCAGAGCCAGCGTGGAAACGTATACGGCGGGGAGTTGGTCGCCTGCGGCGGCGGCCGCAGGCGCCGCGGGCCTGCTCAGGAATGCGCGCGCGCCCAGGAAACAGAGGAACAGGCCGCCGACCAACCCCAGCCACGCCTGTCGTTGCACGAGGAAGATCGAGATCGAGGTTATCCCGAACCCGGCGACACACGCGTAGGCCGCGTCCGCGGTTGCTGCGCCGAGCCCCGCCAGGAATCCTGACCTAAAGCCGTCCCTGGCGGTTCGGCGGATGCAAAGGACCCCTATGGGACCCACGGGCGCCGCAATGGTGAAGCCAATGGCTGCGCCCTTCAGAAAGAAACCCGGCTCCATTTTCTTGAAGGGGTCTCGTTTGGTCCGGCGCCTCCGTCAACAAGATTGAAGCGCCGCTGCGTGGCCGGCGCTCCCGCAACATCTAGATCTTGAAAAACCGCGACGCGATCCTGTCGCACTCGCGCGCGATTGAGAAGTCCAGTTCAGTGAGCCCTCCCTTGGAGTGCGTCGTGAGTGCGAGCGTCACCCTGTTCCAGCGAATGTTTATGTCCGGATGGTGGTCGGCCTTCTCGGCCCGCCTTGCCACACGGTTGACAAAATCGATGCCGGGCAAGAATCCGTCAAAGCGGAATTCCCGCGTGATCGTGAGGGCGCGCTTAGACCATTTTGGGATCGCCTTGAGGCGAAGCCTGATCTGCCGGGAGTTGAGAGTTTTCATTTCTTTGAAGGGACCTGGGCGGACCGCCCGGGGAGTGTAGGTTGGGGCCGGGCTCGAGCGTTTAGCTGCTATGGACTTCTCGGCTCACGCGGATTGAAACTCCACTTGGTCACGAATCCGGCGCGCCCTACTGGTTTGTGTTCGGCTGGGTCTCCGACGACGGGGTGGCAGGATTGGAGGTGTTCTGATTGGCGTATTGCAGCGCGAGCTTGAGCTGCGCGATCGCGTTTTCGCAGGCGGTAATGGCATCTTCCTTGTGGCCGCCGAAATCGTGGTTGGCCGCCTGCAGGTCGGCCTTCGCCCGCTCGAGGGCGCGGATCGCCCCCCAGATTGCCGGATGGCGCACGCCCCTCGCGCCCTGATGCTGGCCGCCGGGGCCCGTCGTGGGAGTCGGCGTGGGTGCTGTCTGTGCGAAGTCGGAGCAGACGAAGGCTGAGAGGCCGACGAGGCATGCGGCTAGCGGTAGCAGGAGTTTCCTTTTCATAGGGGGAAGGGTTGGGGTTGGACCATCCACGGAATGACGTATCATGGGTGCACCGCGTTACATTGACAACAGGATCTTCCACGCACGGTAGGTGCCCGTCACCCCTTCATGGCCACGGCAACGATGCTCAGCCCGGCGAATCTAGCCGCAACGGGATCGGTGAGACGGGAAAGGCCCACGAAGAACCTGTCGTAGAAACGCAGCAGCCAGTTTGTCGACGCTGCATCGAGCACGGTCGACTTGCCGCCGGCGCGGCCAAGCCAGCCTGCGACAACCCAGCCCGGGATCCCCGGGAGGTTGATGTAGCGAGTCGTCACGGATTCCCAACCGGCGCTGGTCAGTTCCCGGGCGAGGGAGGCCCGTGAATAGCGGCGGTGGTGGCCCGCCTCCCGGTCAAGGCCGTTGTTCAGGGACGAAAGTGCCGGGACGATCAGCACGATGCGCCCTCCTGGTGCGGCGACCTCGCGAAGGAAAGCGAGCGCCTGGCCGTGCAGGCGGATGTGCTCCAGCACGTTCAGCAGGACGATCGTATCGGGTGCGAAGGCGGCGCACGAGGCCGTGGCCTGCTCGGGCTTCTCGAGGTCGAGGCGCATGGTCTCAAGCAGGGGCGAGGGGACGGCGCCGCGCAGCTCCCCAAGGTGCGTCGCATCGAGGTCGCAGCCAAGAACGCGGCGGCGTTCCGCAAGCATGCGGCGCGTGTACTGGCCGAAACCAACGCCGATCTCCATGACGCGCTGGCCCAGCCAGGGCTCCACGTACGACCAGAGGTATTCATGGTAGCGCGCGATGGAGGACATCGCCGAGCTCATGGTCGGCGCCAGTTCCGGCCCCTCAACGGGCTGCGGTTCTTCCGGAGGGCTCATTTGCGTGTGGCGGGGTCGGAGGACGGGGAATGCCGGCCGCATGCCCGGCGCAAACCCATTCTCTCCTACTTCTTGTTGATGATCTCCGCTATCAGGCCGAAGAAGAAGACCTGGAAGGCCATGAAGAAGAGGACCAGCGTCAGGCCGCCGAAGTGGTTGTTGAGCGCGAGGTCGCGCAGACCGCGCGCCACAGCCATGGCCCCGATCAGGAAGCTGAGCGGGAGAAAAAAACGCAGCGGCCTGAAATACAGCGAGAGCCTGAGCAGCTGGTAGCCGAAACGGACGGGATCCTTGAAAGGATGGATGCTCGAGCGGCCAACCCGCTCAAAGTAGTCGATGTCGAGGAAGCTCACCTCGTAGCCGCTCGTGAGTCCGACCATCGTGAGCGTCGAGCTGAACGAGAAGCGGTCGGGATATATGCGGCGGTGGTCGTCGTAGATCTCGCGGTGAAAGACCCTCATGCCCGAATTCAGGTCCGGAATTGAGTGGTCAGCGAGGAAGCTCGCGAGCCTCGTGAGGCAGCGCTTCGGAATCCGGCGCAGCCAGTTGATGTCGTCCCATCTGCGCGCCCCGACAACCATCCGGTATTCAGGTGTGAGCCGCAGCATCTCGCCGAATTTCTCCGCGGGATAGGTGCCGTCCGCGTCGATGATGCCGATCCACGGGAATTTCGCGGCGCGCAGCCCCGTCGACAGCGCCGCGCCATAGCCGCGGTTCACCTTGTGCCGAAGAAGTCGGGCTCCCCCAAGGGCGGTCTCGTCGTATTCGGCGCGGCTCGAGGCGTCATCGACGACTATGATCTCTTGGGTCCACCGCGCCTTGGCTGCCGTCTCGCGAAGGCGCGAGACGGTCTGCGAGAGCACCTCGGGGGTCTCGTTGTAGCAGGGCACGATGAACGTGACCCCGCGGCCTTCGCTGCCGCCGTCCGGGCGCTCGGGTGGGTTGCTGGCCATGTGCTCGATGGTTGAGGGTACGCGAGAGGAAATTGGGTGAGCCGTCAAACGCATCCGGAGATTCCGGCGGCTGCATGCGCCGCGGGAGGCAATTTTCTCGCATTGGGTGATGCGCCCGCTCTTCATGGGGCGCCCGCCATGCACCGCGACGCATGCAAGAACAATGCGCGTTCTTGGGCGCAAGTGAGGCCTGCGTCCGGGATGACCAGCGGTCAACATCGTCCACCGCATTGAACATGAGGCGCCCCACATCGCTTACGCAGCCCCCTTTCTATGTCCTGGCGGCCATCCTGCTGGCCGTCTTCCTGGTCACGCGCCTTCCGTTCTTCTGGTACTATCCCAGGGTCGAGCTCTCGCTGGATTCAGACGGCTACCTGGACATCGTGAACACGATGAGGGAGGGCAGGTGGCCCCACTTCATCTTCCGCACGCCCGGCTATCCCCTTTTTGTGTGGATAATCACCGCGTGCGTCGACCGCTGGCTCTTCGTCATTTTCATCCAGAACCTGCTCTCATTTCTCTCGTCGCTCTGCCTGGTGTATGCGTTGCACCGCTCCTGGCGGCCACTTGCGCTGCCGGCGGCGCTGGCGATGTGCGGCTTCCTCGGGAGCTCCCAGGTCCTCATCTACGACATCTCGCTGCTGAGCGACAGCCTGTACACGAGCATCGTCATCCTGATCGTCGCGTCGATTTTCATCGCATTTGGCCGGGGCCGGCCGGTGCATTTCGGGCTGGCTTCCTCGCTGATGGCGTCTGCCATCCTCGTGCGGCCGGCGGGCATGTATCTCGTCGTGATCTATGCTGTGGTGGCGGGATATCTGCTCTGGAACCGGTACCGCCGAAGCGCCGTGCTTGGGTTCATGGCGCCCTTTCCCGCGATCCTACTTGTCTTCTGCACCTACAACCGCCTGACGATCGGGAGATTCACCATCAGCCCTTTCGCGGAGGCGAACCTCGCGGGGGCCACGGCGCTCTTCTGGGAAACCGACCCAAGGCTGCCGGAGCAGGCGAACAGGGCCCTGCTGGGCCTGCCGGACTCCTACAGGAAGCTGGGGATCACGCAGGAGGAGCTCGAGACGGTTCGCACTTCCTGGGATCCCGACCGGTTGTTCAGCATCTACGCCAAGGCGTACAACAGGCTCATTTGGAGCGCCGGATGGGGTTCGGGGACCAAATTTGGCGGCGGCGGCTACCTTCAGACACGCACCTACATAAGGGACGTGTCGATAATCGCCATCCGCAGGCATCCGGACCTATACGCCAAATACGTCTGGGTAAACATGGTGATGTTCTTCGAGGGAATCAGCTACAAGTTCGATGTCTATGCATCGCTCAATTACAGGGTCAGGGGGAAGCTTCCAAGCGACGCGCGAGCCTATGAGCTGGACGGCGCAGGGGAGCATCCCGCCCTGTCCCAGGCGGCTTCAGTCCAAGCGGCGGGCGGCCGCGAGGATGTTCCGCTGGCGGAGCGCCTCCTCAAGAAGTTGCTGCTTGCGTGGCAGTCGTTTCACGGCGTGATTTTTCAAAGCATGTTCTGGACGTGGGCCTATTTTGCGGCGCTGGCCCTCAGCGCGGCGCAGCTGGTCCGCTTTCACGGCCGCCATCTTGGCGCCTTCCTGTTGTTCGTTCTGACCCTGATTCCGCTCGGGGCAAGCCTTGTCGTCTGCCTTGTGGAGACGGCCACCGACCGGTACAGCTACCCCACGCAGTTCATCTGCTACCTGTGCCTTGCCCTGGCGCCCCTCCTATGGAGCAGCGCGGGAAAGGGAAACGGGGCGGCCGGCCCGGGTCCTTCGGCCGACTGACCCATGTGCGGCATAGCGGGATTTGTGGGCGCGGGGAGCGAGTCCGACCTTGGGCGCATGGTCGACGCGCTTGCCCACCGCGGACCGGACGACTCGGGCCGCTGGATCGACAGCGCCCGCGCCGTTCACCTCGGCCATCGGCGCCTTTCCATCCTTGATATCGCCGGGGGCCACCAGCCGATGGCGACGGCCGACGGCGAGCTGATCATCGTCTTCAACGGGGAAATCTACAACTTTGCCGAGCTGCGCGCCCAGCTTTCGTCCCTGGGGCACACGTTTCGGACGGACCACTCGGACACGGAGGTCCTCCTCAACGGCTACCGGGAGTGGGGAGCCGGTCTTCCCGCCAGGTGCAACGGCATGTGGGCCTTCGTGATCTACGACCGCGCCCGCCGGCGCCTTTTCGGCAGCCGCGACCGCTTTGGCAAGAAGCCCCTTTTCTACACCGCGCAGGGCGGAGCCTTTGTCTTCGGCTCTGAGCTTTCGGCCGTGCGGGTCCACCCAAGCGTGAGCCCGACGCTCTCTCGCCGCGCCCTTAAGAAGTACTTTGGCTATGGATACATTCCCGCGCCGCACTCGATACTCGAGAACGTCTGGAAGCTCCCGGGCGGATGCTCGTTCACCCTCGACATCGGCGATCCCGCCGCAGCTCCGCGCATCGAGCGGTATTGGGACCTCGTGCTCGAGCCGTTCGCGGGGGGCGAGATTCCCGCCGACCCGGAAGGCGCCTGGGGAGAGGAAATCCGCGCCCGGCTCGACGCTGCGGTCAAGCGCCGCCTGGTGGCGGACGTGCCTGTCGGCGTGTTTCTGAGCGGCGGCATCGATTCCTCCGCCGTCACCGCCTTCGCATCGCGCCATGTCCCCGCCGGAAGCCTGGCGACCTTCAGCATCGGCTTCGAGGAGGCGAGCTTCGACGAGTCCGCGCACGCGCGGCGAGTGGCAGCGCTGTTCGGCACAGATCACCGCATGGAGACGCTCTCGATCGCCAGGGCTGTCTCCCTGCTGCCGGAGATTGCGCGCGGACTCGACGAGCCGATGGGCGACAGCTCCCTGCTGGCGACCTATCTCCTGAGCGGGTTCACCCGCAGGCACGTGAAGGTCGCGCTGGGTGGCGACGGGGGCGACGAGCTCTTCGCGGGCTACGACCCCTTCGCCGCGCTGCGCCGGGCCGAACTCTACTCGAAACTCGTTCCGCGCCCGGTGCACCGGGCGATCTGCATGGCCGCGGCCCGGCTGCCGGTCTCGCACGCCTACATGAGCTTCGATTTCCGGCTAAAGCGCACGCTCCGCGGCCTGGGCTATCCGCCGAAGCTGTGGCTGCCGGTCTGGATGGCGCCGCTCGACGCCTCGGAGATGGCCCAGCTGTTCGAAGAGCCGGCCGACCTGGAGGACGTCTTTTCAGAGGCGATCGCCGCCTGGGAGGGCTGCGCCCAGACCGACGCCATCGACCGGACGCTCCAGTTCTACTCGAAGCTCTATTTGCAGGACGACATCCTCGTGAAGGTGGACCGGGCGACGATGATGCACGGCTTGGAGGCGCGGGCGCCCTTCCTCGACGTCGATTTCGTGGATTTTGTGCGCCGCATCCCGGCGGCCTGGAAATTCCGGCACGGCCAGACCAAGTACATACTCAAGAAGGCGCTGGAGCCCGTGCTCCCCAACGATGTGATCTACCGGAGAAAAAGGGGCTTCGGCGTGCCCATCGGCGCGTGGTTCAGGAACGGGCAGCTTGGCCTGGACGCCTCGGCCCCCATACGGTCGCTGAACAACTCCTTCGTGCAGGCGAAGCTGGCCGAACACCGCGACGGCCGCGCCGACCAGCGCGCCTTCCTATGGAACGCATGGCTCCTACAGTCCTGGCTCAGCCATTCGGCTTGCCGAACGCCTCCTTGAAGTGCCGGCGGCACATGGGCACGTAGCGATCGTTGCCGCCTATCTCCACCTGCTCGCCGTCCCTGACCGCCTTTCCGTCCGCCGCAATGCGCAGGTTCATCGTCGCCTTGCGCCCGCAGTGGCAGATGGTCTTCAACTCAATTAGGTTGTCGGCGAGCGCCAGCAGCTCGGCGCTTCCCGGAAAGAGCCTGCCCTGAAAATCGGTCCTCAGGCCGTAGCAAAGCACGGGGATTCGCAGCGTGTCGGCGATGTCGGTGGCTTGGCGCACCTGGGCCGGCGTGAGAAACTGCGCCTCATCGATGAGAACGCACGCCACCGGCTCCCCCGAGTGGGCGGCGCGCACGCGCTCGAGAAGGTCGTCGCCGGCCTTTAGGGCGGTGGCCTCGGAGGCGAGTCCGATGCGCGACTCGATCCGGCCGCCGCCGGCGCGTGTGTCGAGCGCGGGCACGAAGAGCAGGGTGCGCATTCCGCGCTCGCGGTAGTTGTAGCTCGACTGGAGGAGAATTGTGCTCTTCCCGGCGTTCATCGCCGAATAGTAGAAATAAAGCTTCGCCATTGTATTAGAATGCTACGCGGCGCCTCCAAAAAGGCGAGACCGCGGGGAGACTGGAGGCACCGGAGGACACAAGGAGTGTCGGGCCCGCCGATACGCCCTTTCCCCGGGGCGAAACAGCGTGCTTTCGCAGCTACTTGGGGCTAAAATGTCTCTTCTACCCCAACATGAATGATACAACTACCCCGCACACAGAAAAGAGGAGGACGGCATCCCTGTTTGGAATGCTCGCAGCCTGCATAATCCTAGCGATTGTTGTCATTGTTTACGGCGTCAAGGTCCGCAACTTGAACGCCCAGGCGGCCGACACCCAGAACCAGCTCGCCCAGTCCAAGTCAGAAGCCGCTCAGGTGCAGGCCGAACTGGACAAGGCGACGGCCGCATCGACCCAGCTGAAAGCACAGCTCGACGAGGCCAACGGGCAGCAGGCCGACCTGAAGAACCAGCTCGAGCAGGCCAGGAGCCGGCCGGCGGAGTTGCCAGGCCTGCAACCCCAGCTCGACAAGGCCAAGACCCAGTCGGCGGACCTGCAGTCGCAGCTGGATAGGGCCAATGCGCAGTCAGCCGACCTACAGGCCCAGCTCAAACAGGCCAACGGCGGGTCGGCCCAATTGCTGGCGCAGCTTGACCAAGCGAAGGGACAGGTCTTGGAACTGCAGGCGCGGCTCAACCGGGCCGAGAGCGACATAGCCACGCTGAAGCCTCTTGTTCTCAAGGCGCGACATATGCCGATTGTGACCTCGTTTGAAAGGAAACTCTGGGGCTACAACTTCACGCTGAAGCGCAGCTACGCGCTCCATGTCAGCAGTCTTTGTCCCGGGACGCTTAGCCTGTTCATCACAATCACCCACGAGCAGAGGTTACGCTCGCAATCGAGCGAAGTCGAAAGCGGTGCGACGACGGTTGTCGACGACCTGGCCCCCGGGGACAAGGTCTCAATCGACAGCGAAGGATACGACCCGGTCAACCTGACCGTGCAGTGACGATGAGTCCGGCGCCGGCAGGCCAGTGATTGCGCCTTGCGTCGCGATGGGCCGAGGGGAGAATTGCCGGCCGTGGCCCGCTCCTTGACGACCCCTCGCGCCCCGGCGCCTTTGCCGGGCCCTGCTGATTAGTCGCTCGCTTTGCCATATACTGCGATTGCAGTCGCCGGGCGGCCCGAACACTCCGGAAAGCTTCGCCAGCCCTAGGCCGGCCCGAGCATACAAGCCCATGCAGACCCCCGACCTATTCCGATCCAGGCTGGATGCCCTCGGCTTCTCCGCCTCCGAGGTCGAGGAGCGATTTGTGCGTGGCGGCGGCCCGGGCGGCCAGAAAATCAACAAGACCTCCTCGACGGTCTGGCTGCGGCACGGGCCGACCGGAGTCGAGGTGCGCTGCCAGGCGGAGCGCTCACAGGCCGCCAACCGGAGGACGGCTTGGCGGGAGCTCTGCGAGAAGCTGGAGGCGCGGGTGCGTGCCGCCCGGGACACCGCGGTTCAGGCGGACGAAAGCGAGCGCCGGCGGAAAAGGCAAAAGAGCCGCGGGCAAAAGCAGAGGATGATTCAGGCGAAGATTCACCGTGCGAATAACAAGGCGCAGCGCGGGCGGGTGGGGGGCGAGTGGTGAGGTTTGACCCGGGCCGCGCATTGCCTCATTCCGGCCTCTGGCGCGTCCCCAGACGCTTTCTTTCCGGCGAGCCATCGCGGCGAACGCTTTTCGCCTTCATCCTGCCGGCGGCCTTCCTGTCGTATTTTGGCCCCCTGGCCCTTGCGGTCCACCTGCTTCCCGCCTCCCAGGACTGGCGGTCGCTGACGATTTCGAAGCTGGCGCTCAATCCGCAGAATAATCCGAGGTATTCCTCGATTGCCTCGAGCGGCGTCAAATTGGCCGCAGGATTGACGATTCCCCTTGCCGGTTTCATCGGCCGCGGTCTCCGCCGCGCGGCGCCGCTGGGTTCCCGGATGGGCGAGGGCCTGTTTCGGCCATTTTTCGTTGCGTTTGCAGGGTCAAAATGTCGGATCTACAGAGGGAACCAAGCATAATCAGTCACTACTCCTTCACTACTGATTCTAACTCGTTTGGTGTCCGTTTTGATGTCCGGTCCCATTGGTTCACCTTGCGGTCAGCACGGCTGTGCCTCCTGGTCAACATTGACACTTTGATCAAGGTTTCCCAAGGCTGCTATCATGACAAAAATCCCGCAAGAGATACAGGAATTCATCAAAGGTAAAATGGCATGGGTGTCTACGGCGTCGCTAGATGGAACACCGAATGCTACTCCCAAGGGATCCGTTCGAGTGATCGATGACGAACACCTGGTGTTTGCCGACTTATTTTCCCGCAAGACAAGGGAGAACCTGAAAGCGAACTCGAAAGTGGCCGTCACGGTTATAAATGAAAAGAACCTCAAAGGCTATCAGTTGAAAGGTACCGGAGAAATGCTCACCGCCGGCCCTATTTTTGACCAGGTTGCAGAGCAGTTGAAGAAGGCTCCCATGGTAATGCCTCCGCTTAAGTATGTGGTCAAAATCACTGTGGACTCAATTTATGACCAATCCGTGGGACCCGACGCCGGCAAGAAGATCGCATAAGACCGTTGAGGAACGAGTCGAAGTTTAAGGTCGGCGTCAATTGCGCTTCCCGGGTGACTTAAAGGCCACAGCAGATTATTTGGACGCGCGGGCCGGAATCGGGCCGGAGCCGCCGTCGGCGTTCTTGTCGGCGTGGTCGGATACCATGGAAACACGCGTTTCCCCGCGCTGCACACCATGATGGCGCGAATATGCGCATTCGCCTTCTGTGCGGGAATGATCGTGTTTTGGTCCTGCGCCCTGCGGGGGAGCCTCCGCGCGACCGGTCGAAGGCGGCGTTTTGGACCCATGCTGATCGTTTCGTGGAGCGCTTTGGTCCTGGCGGTCCCTGCAGTCGTGGCTTCGGACACGCGGGGGGCTGAATCCCACTTCCGCCAGTTCTCGGGCCTTTTTGAGTGGACGGCCTCCGCGAGCCTTTTCCTTTTTCTCCTTAGCACCGCGCTGCTTTTTCCGGAGGAAAGCCGCTGTCAGTCCAAGGGGTAGCGGCGCCTGAGGGTGTGCTCTGAGAATTGTGGGGAGAGCCGGCTCGTGCAAAGGTCGAATGCCCTGACGCGAAACGGCGCGGACGAGAAATCGCGGTGACGGCGCAGCCATTGCAATGCGGCCGAGCCGGAGCACTCCGCGCAGCGGGCCAGCGTGACGTGGGGCTGGAAGAAGCGCACATCGAAGTCGACCCCGGTCCCGAGCACGGCGTCGTCGAGGCGCTGGCGGAGCTGGAAAAGGTGCGGATGCCCCGCTCCGACGCCTGCCCAGATTGCCCGCGGAGGGCCCTTCGGCGGGAACATACCCACGCCCTCAACCGGGATGATGAAGGACTCGACGCGGATCGAGGCGATGCGCTCCTCGATCCGGCTGATGTCGTCGGCCTGAACATCGCCGAGGAATCGCAGCGTGAGGTGCAGCTGTGCTTGCCGCACCCACGAGAATCCGCGCATCGGCTCCGCCAAACCAGCCAGATCCGACCGCACAGAATCCGGCAGCGCCAGGGCGAGGAACAGCCGCTCGCCGGGTTGCGGCGTTTTCCCGGCGCCGGCTCCCGGCCCCGTCTCTCCGGCCTGGGCTTCGCGGAGCGTCGCCTGCCTCATGCGTCGTTGATAACTCGTGGCCGATGGGGTGCAAGCACGGGACCCAGAATCTCGGCCGGGCTTCAGGGCTGGCGCATTTCCGCGGCTTCCCGCGCTCGGCCGGAAACGCCGGCGATGAAGCCCCAGACAAGTCCGGCCGCGAAACCTGTCGCGTGGGCCCCGACGTCAACTTGGATCCCTCCCGCGCCGAAGAGCCCGAGAAGCGTGATCCCGGCCGCCATGGGCGCAAAGATGGACTGCCAGCGGCGCGTGCGACCGTCCCCGCTGGCCGACCGGATCGCCCTGCCGGTGAGCAGTCCGAGGCCGGCAAATATCGCCGTGGACGCGCCGAGCGAGCGGTAGGGGCCAGGGTAGTTCAGAGCGGCGATGGCCAGATTGCCTGTTACTGATGCGAGGGCGAGAAGCAGCCACCCGCGCCGCCGGCCGATCGTCATGAGCACCGCGGAGAAGGCGAACACGCCGCTCAGCACGTTCGAGATCAGGTGTCCGGGGTCCGCGTGGAGAAACAGCGCGGTGATGAGCCTCCACCATTCGCCGCGGTCGAACAGGGCCTGCGAGTCCATGTCCCCGGCGTCCTCCAGGCGTCCGGGCCAAAGGCCCTGCCCGCAGTAGACCGCTATCACCAGGACGGCCCAAAGCGCCGGGGTAGCGAATTCGAATCTCGACGCCGGACGCTCTGCGGGAGGACTTGGCGGCCAGCTGACGCTTTCGCGGTCGAAGCAGGCGATTTCGTCGCGGACGGACTCGAGCGCCTGCGGCTCCACCAGCAGCCGGAATTGGGCGCCGGAGGCGACCAGCCAATAGGGCTGCCCCATGGCGAGCACGACCAGGCCGTGGTCAAATCCTTCGGCGGCGGACTCATAGACCCCCGCCTCGGCGAGATCCCCGGGAATAGGGGCGCCGGCCGAATCCCCCGGTGAGTCGTGTTGAGGCATTGGATGGCTTAGCGGCTGATCGGTCTCCGCTGCGGAAAGAGGGAGGCCCGCAGGGGGCGGCTCGACCGCCTAAGAAAGGAGACCCGATTTAAACCGGCCTGACGAGGAGGCGCCATTCCCGGCCGCACAGGATTCGCGCCCGGGTGGATTGCAGGCCGCCAGGAAGGCGGGCTGCCCTGCGAAATGCGTCGCATCGCCATTTTTGCAATGGTAACACGACCGCCATGGACAGCGACCTCTCCGTTCACGACCGGCTGGTGCGGTATCTGACGGAGTCCGGAGTCAGCTTTCGCCAGCTCCACCATGAGCCGACGCCGACATCAGCGGATGCTGCGCGGGTGCGGGGCGAGCCGATCGGCAGCGGGGCCAAGGCCTTGCTGCTGAAGACAGATGGCAAATTCCACCTATTCGTGCTTCCGGGCGACCGAAGGCTGGATTCGGCTTCGGTCAAGAGACAGCTCGGATTGGACCGGCTGCGTTTCGCCTCGAAGGAGGAACTGCTGGCCGTGACGGGACTGGTGCCTGGCGCGGTGCCGGCCTTCGGGCGGCCCATCCTGCCGTTTGGTCTCACTGCGGATGTGACGGTTGGCCAAACCTACCCCACGGTGGCCTTCAATGCCGGCAGCCTGACCGATTCCATCATCATGTCTGCGACCGACTGGGATCGCGTGGCGAAGCCAGTCAGACTCCCGATAACCTGATCCCAGGAACAGGCGGTCAAAATCCCGTCCGAGGGCCGGGCGCTTCCGGGCGAAACTTTTCGGAATGAATGGCCATGAGAATCGAACTCGCCCAGGCGGGGTGCGGATGGGAGAGAGAGCACGGTCATCGAAATGAAAACAACCGCCTCAAGAAGTGGCGTGTGCCAGGGAGCTCAGTCCGCACGCAAGATTTGCGCTTTATTTTCCGAAATTTGCACAGCGGCGACGAGCCGGCCGAAGTACCATGGATTGACGAGACCCAGCCATGCTGACGCCTTTCCCGAAAATCGAGGAGCCAGGGCCCTTTTCCCCGGCGGCCACACCGGTGGGAAGGCAGCTGTGCCGGCGGTATGAGCGCTGCGTGCGGAACTATCGGCGGGGGCTCGCGGCCTGCCGGAACCGGCTGTCGCGCCATTCCATTCACCGGCTTCGGGTTGCGATACGCCGGCTCCTCGCCTGCCTTGACCTTCTGGGTGAGGTTCAGCGAAGGCGCCCGGCAGTGCGGGCGCTGCTGCAGCGCCAGTCAAGGGCCCTCGGGGCGCTGCACGACACGGAGGTCCAGCTGCAGATGGTCAGGCGCGAACCCCGAATTGCCGCAGATCTGCAGCCGCTCTTCCGCCACCTGCAAAAGCGCAGGCACCGCCAGGCCGACGGGGCACGGAAGGCGCTGAAAGGCGGCAAAGCGGCGCAAAGGCTCAGGGAGTGGCGCCCGGGCGCCCTGCGGCAGAATTCGCGCGCACTCGAGCGCCTGCGCAGATCGATCAACCTGAAGCTTCGGGCCACCGTTCGCTCGCTGGCCGCGTTCTCCTCCCCGGCGGCTGACGGCGCTGTGCGCCATCGCGCGCGGATTGTGTCGAGGGAATACCGCTACTCGGTCGAGGCCCTGAGGCCCGGCTGGCGCAGCGCCGAGACCGGAAAGCTGCTCTCAATCCTGCGCGTCTGCCAGGGGCTCATCGGGCGGTTTCACGACCGCGAGCTGCTGCTGCAGCGGATCGACAGGCTGGTCGCCAAGGGGAGGCTTCCCGCCTTGTCCGCGCGGCCGCTTCGCAGGCTCCTGCGCCTCGAAATGGCAACGCAGCTGCGAGCCTGCGTCAGAAAGATTCAATCGGTGTAGACCGGGGTCAGGTCACGGCCAAACCGGGTGGTCATTTCCGGGCGCTCTCCGTCGTCACCGAAGCCTGCGAATCGTCCGCCCCTGGCGGAAAGGGCGACGGGCCCGGGAACTCCCGCCAGGACCGCCAGTGAGAGTTTGACTTACGGGGCAATTGCAACTGACGCGGGCAGGCGTCTCGCCGGGCTTCAACCTCGGCTCCGCTGCGCGTCAGCCACCTTGCGGCGCAAGGCCTCGATGACGATTTGGGACGCGGCCGCTGCCGAAATGCGACCCGTGTTGATGACCAGGTCGTAGCTGCGCGGATCCTCGATGTCCCGGTCGAAGTTGGCCTGCAGGTAGCGCCGGCGGGCCAGGTCCGTCTTCTCGACGATCGCCTTCGCTGCTTCGGTATCGCAGTTCTGCAGGGCCATCAGGCGGCGGACGCGGATCTCAAGAGGGGCGACCAGCCGGACATGAAAGCCGCCGGGCAGGGATTGTGTGATGATGTGGGCCCCGCGCCCGACAAAGAGCACATGGCCGACCTGGGCCAGCTGCAGGATCACCTTCGCCACCTGGTGCTCAAGCTGCCAGAGCGAGGGATGCAGGCCCATAAGCTCGCCTATCACGCCCTTGATTTCGGAGATCCGGTCCTCCGGCAGGAATTTCTCTAGGCGCTCCTCCAGGTTCTGACGGGTGAGCGCATGGGTGAGGAGATTCTTGTCGAGAAGCACCCAGTCCCGGCCTTCTTCGCAAAATTCCCTGTTCAGCATAGGCGTGAGCAGCTGTCCGACCGTCGTGGCGCCAGCGCATACCTCGCGCGAGATCGTGACAAAGGGGAGGGTGCCGGTCCCGATTGCGCCCTGGGTCTGGGCCATCGGACTCTTAAGCCTGGCCTGGAGGACAGCCAAGCTGTGTTCGAGGTAGGGGTCCGCATGCATTGGGGGGGTAACTCCCGCTGGAAGCACTGCCGGTTCCCCAAGGTGGGCCGCAATCCCGGCCTAGTCAAAGGCATGCACATCATTTCCCAGGAAGTTCCAAATGCTAATGAGCCGCAGATGGTCCTTTTCTAAGTTTGACGTCGACGGCCGCTGACGGCGCACCCGCATATGGCGGGACGGGCGATGGGTTACCGGGCGCAGGGACGCCGAGGGCAGCGGGGCGCCGGAGCTGGGCGGATCACTTCGGCGCACCCTTGTCGTCCGCGGGCCGCCCGGCCGCCCTTTCGGCCTGCGCCCGTTCGGCTTCGATCCGCTTGAGCTCGAGAGGATGGTCCTCCCTCATCTCCTTTTCCGACAGCCATCCCGTGAGCCACGAGAGGTTCATCGGATAGACGTCGGGATTGAAGATAACGAAATAGAAGTGCCAGACAAGGATGGCCAGGGTTGCCAGCACGGCCTCATACCTGTGGACGGTCCAGGACACGTCGTAGCCGAGCTTGGTGAAGAGGCGAATCGACGTGTTTTCGAACCAGAGTAGCGCTCCGGTGA
>Ga0182030_10006454_pt1 | contig 24741 bp, 20 predicted proteins | sample 812S3MmetaG_FD_121299 | JGI IMG/M metagenome (GOLD analysis project Ga0182030, IMG submission 121299) | Permafrost microbial communities from Stordalen Mire, Sweden - 812S3M metaG (Illumina Assembly) | ecosystem: Environmental > Terrestrial > Soil > Wetlands > Permafrost | place: Sweden...
CAGCAGGCGCCGCCGGTACCGAGTGGGCAGCCGCCGGCGCAATACTGGTACTATTGCGACAATCCGGCCGGATATTACCCTTACGTCGCATCATGCAACAGCGGGTGGCGCCCGGTCCCGGCCGTGCCGCCCCCGTCGCCAAAATAGCGAAGGATCAACCATGACCAATCTCAAGGGTCGGCTAGCCATTGCCGCCTGCACGCTCGTGGCAGGTTGTGTCTCGCAGCCGATGGGTCCAATGGTTTCGGTAATGCCGGGACCGAACAAGCCGTTTGCGGTGTTCCAGGACGACCAGGCGGTCTGCAAGCAATTTGCCGACCAGCAGGTCGCCGGGGCAGCCGCCCAGGCTAACGATCGGCAAGTTGGCACGGCCGTGGTCGGCACATTGCTGGGCGCCGGATTGGGGGCCGCGATTGGTGGTGGACGCGGCGCCGCCATTGGTGCCGGATCAGGCGCGATTGCCGGCACCGCGATTGGTGCCGGGCCAGCGCAACAAGCGCAAATGAGCCTGCAGCAGCGCTACGACATTGCCTATCAGCAATGCATGTATGCGAGGGGCAATCAGATTCCGGGTTATGGCGGCCCGCCGCCACCGCCGCCGCCAGGCTATGGCGCACCGCCGCCACCCCCGGCCTACGGCGGCCCACCGCCGCCGCCGTAAGGCGCGGGTGCAGCGCGCGGCATCGGCGGAACGGCAAACGCCATCCCAACGTCGTGGCCGGCGATATGCCGCAAACCGGCTGGCGACGCTATCCAGGTCATGACGGCGCTTGTCACCGGCAGACGCGCATTCTTCGTGCCCCGAGACGGCGTGGGTGCCAGGACTAAGTTCGGCATGACGGTGCCGGTGCGAAGGGTCAATCAAGTCCAGGCACCAACGCAACCGAGGCGGCCGCGACCAACGACGCCAGTGCGGCGATGGCAAGTGTTCCGGATAGCGACCATTGCAGTAGCAGACCGGCCAGCGCCGAGCCCACCGGTATGCCGGCTAGGTTGAGGCTCATCGAGACCGAGAGCACGCGGCCGAGCTCGCGCGGGTCGGTGCGACGCTGGCGCAGAGTCAGCAGGCTGACATCGATCGGACCTGCAACGACCGCGACCACCATCAGGCCCACTGCCACGCCGGGCAACCCGAACGCCACCGCGGTCGGCCATACCGCCAGCGCGGTGACGAGCATGCCAAGCGTCATGACCCGACGCTCGCGACCTTGCGTACGAAACTGGCCGGCGACCAGCGCGCCGGCCGCCCCAGTGACCCCGGCGGCGGCCCATAACGCGCCCGCGGCCACGTCGCGCGTACCGGAGGCAAAACCTCGGGCGGCGAGCACTGGAACAGCAACGATCAGCACACCCCAGGTGATCTGATACAAGCCATAGCAGATGGCCAGGCCGCGCAACGTCGGCTGTCGCAGCACACGGATGAGCCCGGCCAGCGCCTCCGCCAACAATGACCCCCGCGACCGCGCCGCCGCATGCACCGCCGCGTGGTCCGCGCGTCGCGTGCCGCCGACGCACAGTGCCGCCACCGCATAAATCATGGCGATGAAGCCAAAAGTCGGCGCGGCGCCGACGGTTCCCACCAGCACGCCCGCCAGCGCCGGGCCGACCACATCCGTCAGGCCATGTATCGAGGTGTCGAGGGCATTCGCCCGATCCAACACCGCGCTCGGCACCAGGCGCGGTAGCAGCGTGCGGATACCCGCGGCGCTGAGTGGACTGGTCAGGGAAAACAGCGCACACACGCCCAATAACGCAGGCCCGCTGGCCCAACCCATCCGGTCCGCGATCGCAAGGATCACCAGGCAGGTGGCGCTTGTGGCCATGTCCGCGGTGATCGCCCAGGCCGCGCCGGCCCGATCGATCAGCGCACCGGCGATCGGACTGATCGCCAGCCCCGGCGCCAGCAGGGCGAAGGAGAGCCATCCGGCGAGCACCGGCGAACCGAAGCGCGCCAGCGCATACAGCACGATCGCGAGCAACAGCATGCGCCCACCCAGCCGTGCCAGGCAGGCTGCCAGTAGCAGCGCCCGCAGGTTGGGGATACGCAGAAGTTGCCGGTAGGACAACCGGTCGGTCACCCCGTCAGAACTGAGCCCTCCGGGGGTCAAATCAACAGACGCGGCGCCGCGGTCGTTGCGTCGTCGGTGTTCGGAGTGCCGCTCGGTTCGATCAGCAGCAGGTCGGTGTCCTCTTGCGCGACCGGCGATGCTCGACGCCCAGGTTGATTGTGTCGCTCACGCGGCGCTCCCACTGATGCCGGACGATGATCCTGGATGTTTAGCGGGAAGTCCGACCGGCCGTCATTGCGGAAAACTTGCCCGCCACCGCCATCTCCCGCACCATGCGCCATCCGTCCCGCGCCCCGGGGCCCCAACCGTACGGAGCCAAACCGATGTCAGCCGCCCTGCAGCTCGCCAAATCCGACATGTCCGACCTTGAATGGCAAACCCGCTGCGAGCTCGCCTCGCTGTATCGCGTCATCGACCATCTCGGCTGGACCGACCTGATCAACACCCATATGTCGGCCCGTGTCCCCGATGAGCCGAACACCTTCCTGATCAATAATTATGGCGAGATGTTCGACGAGATCACTGCGTCGTCGCTGGTCAAGATGGACATGGACGGCAACGTGCTGACGCCTGGCGGCAAGTTCAATAACGCCGGCTTCATCATCCACAGCGGTGTCTACAAGGCGCGCCCCGACGCGATGTGCGTGCTGCACACCCATACCCGCGCCGGCGCCGGCCTGTCGCTGATCGAGAACGGCTTGCGTCCGATCAGCCAGGACGCGCTGAGCGTGTACGACGACCTTGCCTATCACGAGTACGGCGTGCCGGCGACGGTGGAGGAGTGCGAGGCACTCGGCCACACCTGTGCCGGCGGCGCCGGCTGCGTCGTGCTGATGAACCACGGCCTGCTGACGCTGGGTCACACCATCCACGGGACGTTCTACCGTCTCTACAATCTCGAGCGTGCCTGCGAGCTTGAGTTGCTGGCGCGCCAGATGGATGTCGAGCCGGTGCTGATCAGCGACTACGTGATTGGCAAGGCGGCCGAGCGCGGCAAGAAGCGTCGTGCGATGGACAATTACGGCCTGCCCGAGTTCCAGGGCCTGGTCCGCACCGTTGATCGCAAGGGCGTCGACTACCGCCGCTAGCCGCCGCCGTCCACCTCTCTCGCATCGCGGGAGAGGTCGGCACGCGAAGCGTTGCCGAGTGAGGGGGCCGCTGCCAGCACGAGCCTCGGCCCCACTCGGAACGTGCCCTATATCGGGAGGAAACCCACCATGAGCGGAACAACCGCCACCCACAGCCCTTATCTCCCGGTGCGCGAGGACTGGCTGCACCGCCGGCGTGAAATTGTTCTCGAACCGGAACTTCCGATCGTCGACCCGCACCATCATCTTTGGGAGCGGCCGAGCTGGCGCTATCTGCTGCCCGATCTGCTGGCCGATATCGACACCGGCCACAACATTGTTGCCACCGTCTTCATCCAGTGCCGCGCGATGCACCGCGCCACGGGCCCGGAGGAGCTGCGTCCGGTTGGCGAAACAGAATTCGTTAACGGCGTTGCGGCCATGAGCGCCAGTGGCGGTTATGGGCCGACGCGGATCTGCGCCGGCATCGTCGGGCATGTCGATTTGCGCCTGGGTGCGCGGGCGGAGGATGTGTTGCAAGCCCACATCCAGGCCGGTGGCGGGCGGTTCCGCGGCATCCGCCATATCACCGCCTGGGATGCCGATCCGACGCTCCTGAACCCGGCTTACTCGCCGCCACCAGGACTACTCGGCGACGCAATGTTCCGGCAGGGCTTCGGCAAACTCGCGCCGCTGAACCTGTCATTCGATGCGTGGCTGTATCATCCGCAGATCGACGAGCTGGCGGATCTGGCGCGCGCGTTTCCCGACACGCGCATCGTAATGAACCATGTCGGCGGTCCGCTCGCGATCGGTCGCTACGCCGGCAAGCGCGACGAAGTATTCCCGACCTGGGCCGCCGCGATCCGCAATCTGGCGACTTGTCCGAACGTGTGCGTGAAGCTCGGCGGCATCGGCATGCGGATCAACGGCTATGATTTCCACGAGCAATCCGATCCGCCGTCGTCGGAAGCGCTCGCCGCCGCGTGGAAACCCTATATCGACACGTGCATCGAAGCGTTCGGCGCGTCGCGCTGCATGTTCGAGAGCAACTTCCCGGTTGACAAGGGCTCGTACGGCTACCGCGAGTACTGGAACGCTTGCAAAATATTATCGCGTGGTGCGAGCGCCAGTGAACGCGCTGATCTGTTTGCCGGCACGGCGACGCGGTTCTATCGGTTATGATACCGGCGATCCGAAAGATTGACCCACCGGTATTATCCAGGTCATGCCGATGCTTGTCATCGGCATGACGTGGGTGGCGCCGAGGGGCCATAATCTATCGGTTGTAAGGAGTCAGGCTCACGACCGGCGCAGGCGCAGGATTGTCTCCTCCGCTTCCTCGCGCGGCATTCGTAGTGCCGCGCTGGCGACCGCCTGACTGAATCCCGCGCGGGCCAGCATCGCCAGCTCCCGCAACCGGTCGCCGTCACCCACCCGAAACGGTCCGATCCGTCGCTTCCGCGTCAGTACCAAGGCCGCCGTGAGCTCCTCGGTCTCCTCCGCCTCCAGCGCGGCGCGCGCCATCCCCGTGCTGATGCCCTTCGCCACCAGGTGCGCCGCGACGGCAAGCCGCGAGCGCCCCCCACGTACAAGGTTCCGTGCCCGGCTCTCGGCAAACTGCCGATCGCTTACCGCGCCGACCGTGGCCAGCCGCTCGACTACCCCACGCACCGCCGCTCGCGCGGTTGCCGCCTGCGTGACGACGGTGTCGGGGTCAGCACCCTCCATCATCGCCCGCCGCGCCCAGCGGTCCACCGCGCGCCCCAGCGCCCGCGCCAATCCGGCCTCCGTCGCCGCGTAGCGCGCGAGGTACGCCAGCGCGACCTCATTCAAGGCGGCGCTGTTCGGTGGCGGGCCAGCAGGACGCGGTGAACGGGAAGCCATGCCGCAACGTTGCCGCAAGGCGCGTGGTCACCGCAACTCGCCATCGATCGATGCGACGACCAAGCACGGTCCGGCTGACCGGGCCTCCAATCGCACGCGCGAGCGCGACTGCTGTCATCGTGTTGCCGCCGCGCGAAACAGGTAAAGCCCCAACACAGATAAAGCCCGACAAAGATAAAGCCCGACAAAGATAAAGCACCGACACAGACAACTGCATGCCATTCGACGCGCAGCATCCTCGCCCCGCGTCGCTTACGATTTCTTCGCACTTCCCGGCTGAAATGAAAACGCCGACCGAAATACCCCGCCCTGCGCTTCAACGGAGGTTATGAAGCACAACCATCGCAACCTCTTGCCACGGATGTTGGTGATTTTGCGCATCCGCATCAAGATCGTCATCACCCGCCGTAGGACCCGGGCCAGTCTATTCGCGGGCTGGCCCACTCCCGGGTACTATCGTCTTCAGACCGGCATCGAAGCCCTCGCGATAATCTCACCATCCCAGCGTCTGCCGCACCGTGGCAACCGCCTCCAGGTGCTGCTCATGCTCGCCCGCAAAACGCAGCACCAGATGCCCCGCGCCGGCACGCGCGTAACCGTCGAGCCACGCGGCAACGCCTTCCGCCGGTCCCGCATAGCTCGCCTGGCGGCGCCGCAGGATTTCAGCCGGCTGGCCATAATAACGCTCCAGGAACGCGTTCAGCCGCACCTCTGCCCGCGCTGCATCCGCATCAAGCGCCAGGGTCAGATACATCGCGCCCGTCATTGCGTCCGGATCGCGCCCGGCCGCGCGGGCAATCCCGCGCACCTCCTGCCACTGCGTCCCGAATGTGGCGGCATCGGGTTTGATCGGGAACCAGCCGTCGAACCACTTGCCGGCGCGTTCCAGGCTCGCGGGCAGGTTGCCGCCAATCCACAGCGGTGGTCCACCGGCGCGATACGGCGTCGGCGCCAGCACGCCGCCGGTCACCTGCCAACGCCCATCCCAATCCACCGGTTGCCCACTCCATAGCGCGCGGCACAGCCGCAGCCCCTCCATCATGCGGCCCACACGCTTCTCGAATGGCACGCCCGCCGCGGCGAACTCCGCACGGACGTTCGGCACGTCTTGCGCGAACCCAACGCCCAGGATCAGCCGTCCCTCGCTCACCTGGTCCAGCGTCGCAACGAGATGTGCCAGCACCACCGGGTTGCGCAGCGCCGGCAGCAACACCGCGGTGCCGAACGCCACGCGCGGCACACGGCCGGCGACGCCTGCCAGCAGCGTCAGAGGTTCATGCCGTGGCCGCGCCAGCAGCGAATCGCCCACCCATACGGAATCGAACCCGAGTGCCTCGGCGCGCGCAGCCAGTGCCAGCATCGGGCCGGTCTCCGGCTTACCCTGCATGATCCGCTCGCGGGTTGGCAACAGGTAGCCAAGCTTCGGTGCCATGTGCCCTCTTATCGGCCTGGAGGACCCTAGTGGTCCGATCCAAACGCTTGCTTCCCAGGTGTTTGGTGAATCGGCCCACCAAATCAAAGCCCACCAAATCAAAGCCCACCAAATCAAAGCCTAGTGGATAGAATCTGTCGGATTCCTCCGTCAGATTCTATCCACTAGGCCCGCAATCTGGCCAGTTCCCCCAACCCCTGCGTGGCCTGCATCAGCCCGCTTTGCAAGCCGCCGGCCGCGGCCGCCATATCCTGCACCTGGACCAGGATGCGTTCGTGCACCGCTTGGGCCGATCTGGGTCTCGCCGTGCCAGGTGGCCCGTCGCGCGCCGACAGATCGCATATCGCGGTCAATGTGATGTGTGGCAGACCGTTGACCGAGTGCTGGATCGCCGTCACCACGCGCGCCACCTCATCCATCGCGCTCGTCAACTCATCGATGCGGATATCATTGCCATCGCCGACCGAGTGCACGTGTCGCAGCGCGGCATCAAGCCGCCCGGATGCGTCTCGCAGCACCCTTATGCTGTCACTTGTGGCGGCGGTGGCGGCCGCCAGCTCGGGTATTGCCGTCGCGTCGTTCTGGGCCAGGGTCGCAAGCTGTTCGAGTAGCGCCGGCAGCACATCGGTGATCGTCGTGGCACGGGCCTGCATCAAATCGATCGTATCCAGCACCTGGCGCAGTTGCGTGGTCCAGCGTTGCAACTCGGCGCGCCGGCGGGCCGCGGCGGCATCCGCCTCGATCGTTGCGATGCGCAGCACCTCGATCGCGTTCGCCAATTCAGTGATTTCCTGACTACCCTGCCGCGCGGTCAACCGCACCGAACGGTCCCCCTGCGCCAGCCGCACCACCATCGCCGCGAGCTCCGCCAATGGTCGGATAACCCACCGGTGCAGCATCAGCAATGCCACGAGCATGGCCAGCATGACCGCGCCACCAACCGCCGCGGTCGCCTCCAGTCGACGCAGCCGCGCTTTCTGTTCCGCCGCCATCGTCTGGCGCGTCAGTTCGAACAATCGGTCGCGCACGCCAACCAACACCTGCAAGGTTGGCTCGTACTCGGCCAGCACCTGCGCGGTCGTCATGGCGAAATGGCCGGTATCGACCGCGCCATCGATCAGCCGGTCGATCAGTTGCTGCGCCGCACCGAAATAGTGCTGCTCCATCGCCGCCACCGCGTCATGCGCCGCGTCGCCGATATTGGCGAGGCTGATGCTTGCGAGCAGCAGCCGATGGAGTTCGATGACTTGCCCTTGCTGGACATGAATCGACGCGACATCGCGCATCGTGTAGGGCTCGCCCTTGATCATCACGCCGGCAAACTTGCTGATGATCAATCCTGCGTACAGGCGCAGATCGGACGCCGTGTGGGTGGCGGTCAGCAAGGGAGCGACCGCGGGGTCGACGGCGGAGATTTCGGCAAGGATCTGATCCACCGCAGGGAACATCAGCGGTGGCAACGTGCCAAGCTCGGCGATCGCCGCGGCGACCTGCGCAACCGATCGCTGCGCGGGCGGCTGGCGGATGACGACGTCTGCGTCGGCGCGCGCCTTCGCAAGCCGTACCGACAGGTCTGCCAGGATCGCATGAACCTGGTCCGATAACCCTGGCAGCGCCGTGAGATCACGCAGGGTGCGATCACTGGCGCCGCGGTGCGCGACGAGTGCCGCGCTGGCTTCCGGCGCGGCAGCGGACCGCGCACTCAGCGCACCGTTGGTCGGTCCGCGTTCCAGTCCCAGCAGTTCCTGTAGCACCAGCAATTGGCGAAGTTGTTCCGTACGCGCCATGGCATCCTGGCCGTCCCGCCAGCTCCGGATGGATCCGGCCGAGAGGAACGCGACCAGCACAACGGTGATAAGCATGATCACGGTCATCGGGATCGCGAGCATCGAACGTAGTTTCACGACAGGCCTCCTGACCGGTGTGGGTCAGTATTTGCCAGGAGGCTTTACGGTCGATTAACGCGCCTTGGGGCTCGGATCACTGGCTTTGCCGCGGGATCGCCATCGGATCGGGCTCAGTCATGCGCGCCAAACAGCCGCTCCATCACCACCGGAAACGCGCTCAGCGGATGTGGTGTGACGCAGGGCTCCGTCGGAGCGACATAGGCCGGGTTCAGCTCGTCCAGCCGGCTCACGCCGATCTGGCCCATGGTGACAACAATCTCCTCCTCCAGGATCTCCCGCATCCGCGTCACGCCGGCCTGTCCCGACGCGGCCAACGCCCAAGCCTGCATCCGTCCCATGCACACTGCCCGCGCGCCCAACGCGATCGCCTTCAGCACGTCGCTGCCGCGCACGAAGCCGCCGTCGACGATGACCGCCGCGCGTCCTGCCACCGCCGCAACGATGTCCGGTAGCGTCACGATCGTCGCGCGCGCATGATCGATCGCACGGCCGCCGTTGTTGGACACGTAGACGACGTCCACGCCGTGCTCGACCGCGAGCCGTGCATCCACCGCGGTCAGCACGCCTTTCAGCACGATCTTCATGCCCGACCGGTCGCGAATGCGGTCCAGCAGCCCCCAGCTCAGCCGCGTCGGCAGCAGGTCGGCCGGCGTCGTTCCGGTCGCGCGTTGATCGCGCATGAATCCAGCGTAGGACCGCAGTGGATCGACCTTGCCGGCGAACCCATTCATCAGGTCGCGCTCGCGTCGGCTGTAGTAGCCCGATGCGGTGGCGACCGAGATCGCGCGATAGCCCGCCGCCTTCACCCGATCGATCTCATCATCCAGTGCCGCCGGATCATCATACGGATGCAGCGCGTAGATCAGTGGCAATTTGACACCAGTGTGCAACGCGGCGATCTCGTTCTCGGCGTGGCTGCTGAGGAATTGCAGCGTGCCGAATGCTCCCACCGCGCGCGCTGTGGCCAGCGCCCCCTCGGTATCGAAGCGTGCTATCGAGCCCATCGGCGACAGCAACACCGGGATGCGCAACGTCTCACCCAGCAGCGTCGTCGACGCATCGACCACGCTGACATCGCGCAGGATGCGCGGCAGCCACGCCAGGCTATCCAGCGCGCGGCGATTGCGGCGAATGGTCGTTTCGCTCTCGGTGCCGTAGGTGACGAAGTCCCATACGTCCTTGCCGAGCCGTTCATGCGCGGCCAGCACCAAATCTTGCAACGTGTGGAAATTCGAGTTCATAGCGCGAACTCCTGCGGAAGGTCGGCCTCGGTGGCACCGAACGGTGCCAGGCTGGCGATCGCGGTTCGTCGCATCAGACCCAGGTCCTTGTAGTAACTTAGCCACACATCGACGTAATCGCGCCAGGTGTGGTCCGGCTCGCGCCGCACGCCGATATTTACCCCGGCGCCATACAGCGGCGTCGGCACGGCGCGCCGCCCGACGCTGGGATTCTTGCTGAGCATCGCCAGCGACAGCATCAGCGTCAGGATCTGGTAATCGACCTTGCCCGCCACCAGTGCCAGCGTCGCCTCATCGAGGGTGCGATATTTCGCCAGCGTCGCGTGCGGCAGGATCGCCGAGGCGAACAGATCAGTAGCACCGCCGAGATCAACCGAAATCCTCACTTCGGGCCGGTCAAGCTCGTCCCACGTCGCCGGCGGCTTCTTGTCGCGATACACCAGCGTGAACGGGTGTTTGAACATCGGCGCCGAGAAGTCGATCGACAGCGCGCGTTGCGGCGTCGCGTTCAGCCCGAAGAACAGATCGACCTTGTTGGATTGCAGGTCTAGCACGCCATCGCCGAACACCGTTTCGACGAACACCGGCGCGGCGCCAAGCTGCGCCGCGAGATCGCCCGCGCAGGTGACGATCAGCCCCTGCCAATCGCCATTGCCATTCGCCTTGTAGGAATATGGTGGTGCCGCGGAAACCACGCCGACCCGCAGGCGCTTGCTGCGGCGCACGGCATCAAATGTCGACTCGCCGGGTTGAGTTTGCGCCGAAGCTGGTGGCACTAGCCTTGCCGCGGCCATCGCCGACGCCATGGCCATCTTTCGTCGCCCCAACATGCCCGACCTGCCCTCGCATTGCCGTCCACGGTCATACGTCAGTTTGCAACCGACGGCAGCCCCCGCGATGTTGTCGGCACCCACGGCAGGGTCTCGGGTTGCGTTTCGTACCGAACCGCATCGTCGGGGATGACCACCCAGGTCTGCGCACTGCGCGTCCAGAAATGCGTTGTCGGCTTCAGCCAGGATGTGTCGTCCAGCGTTCCCGGCTTGATGTTTCGATTGGGATAAGCCGCACCGCCCGGGACGTGGTAGAGCCGCGTGCCGCAGGCCGGGCAGAACCAGCACTCCATCACCTTCGTCGGGCTGGTCTTGCGGGCAAACATCTGCGGCGTGCCCTGGGTGACGCGGAAACTCGCTTGCGGAATGACCGCCGCCATGGCGAACGCGGTCCCCGACTGCGTCTGACATTCCGTGCAGTGGCAGGCGTAGACGGTCACCGGCGGCGCCGTGATCTCATAACGAACCGCGCCGCATTGGCAGCCGCCCGACTGTGGAAAATTCATGGTCTGCTGTCCTTCAAGCTGCCCAGTCCCGATACCCAATCGACGACATTCTATGTCTTCTCAGCGACTACTTTCGGTGTCGCCTGCTGGAGGGGCAACGGTTGGGTGAGGATCAGCCTTTGATCCGAAGACGGCATCTCGATCCCCAATTTCTCGAACCGTGCCTTCATCCGGCGGTTGAACTCGCGCACCACCGACCAGCGACCGAACGGCGTGCACATGACGCGGCATTTGATGATCACCGCCGACGCGGCGAATTGGTCCAGCCCATAGACTTCCAGGTCGCCAAGCACGACCTCCTTCCACTGCGGGTCGCCGCGCATCTCAATCAGGATGCCTTTCAGCACCTCGACCACGCGGTCCACGTTCTCTTTATACGCGACGCCGACCTGGATCACCGCCCGCCCGTAATCCCGCGTCATGTTGGTGACCGTGGTTACCGAGCTGAACGGGATGACATGCACCGACCCGTCCTCCGCACGCAACCGGATCGTGCGCACAGACAAATTCTCCACCACGCCGGTCAGCCCCGCCAGATTGACCACGTCGCCAACCTGCATGGTGTTGTCCAGCAGCAGAAACAATCCGGTGATCAGGTCCTGCACCAGCTTCTGCGAGCCAAACCCGATCGCCACGCCGATGATCCCGGCGCTCGCCAGCAGTGGTGCGGTGTTGACGCCGATCTCGCTCAATACCACCAGTGTTGTCACCGTAACGACCGCGATCAGCAGCGCGGTGCGTAGGATCGGCAGCAGCGTGCGCAATCGCGCGATCCTGGCGATCTGCGCCTGGCGTGTGAGGCGGGCCAGATGCCGCTCGATGGTGGCGTTCACACCCTCCCATGCCCCCAGTGCCAGCAGGAAGGTGAATGCCAGCACCACGAGTGATCCCGTAATGCGCTGTCCCAACGGGCTTGAGGTCACCCACTGGAACGTATCGAAACCGAGCAGTTGCAGGAACACCAGCAATGCAAGCAGCGCAATGCCGACCTGCACGAAACTGCGCAGGAACGGCTGGTAGAATGTCAATCGCCCGTCGAGACCGGGATGGCGAGTCGCCAGGTCCGACCCGCCGCGCACCAGGCGCTCCAGGGCGTCCAGGCAAAGCCGCGTGACCACCCGCGCCAGCACCCCCACGACGAGGGTGATCAGCAGAGCCCGCGTCACCCGCTCATACCCAGCCGGCAGCGACGCCGCCCAGACCAGCCAGAGTGCCGCCAGGTAGAACAGTGCGATCCAGTGCCACACCGCACCGATACGGTTGCGCACCGTCGCCACCATGCCGTGGGCGCCTGGCGGCGCACGCAGCCAGCCTCGTACCACGCGTCGCTTCTCCACCACGACGATGCCAATGCAGATCTCCAGCACCAGCACGACGGTCTTCAGCAGAGCCAAGTGCGCCGCCCGCGACAGGCCAAGCAATAGCCCTACCTCGGCAATGGCATAGCCGAACACGCTCACCACCAGCAGGCGCCGCGTCCAATACAGGGCGTAGGCCGCGGTGTGGTCGCGAACCGGCAGCAGCCGCAGCCGCCGATGCCGCGGTGCGAGCAATGCCCGCGCCAACCGCAACGCCGCGGCACACAGCCCGGTGCTGTCGATCACCGCCAGCAGCACCAGCCGAATCACGCTGGAGCCGCCCAAGGCGCTGCCCGCGATGATGTGGCCGGCCGCCAGGAAACCGAGCACGGGCAGAAGGTCCAGCGCCGCGCGCGCCAGTACCAGCGGCACCCGGCGGATCATCCGCTCCGGGCTGGTTTCCTGCAGCGGCGGCGGTTCAATTTCCCCCTGTTCGGCACGCGCCTCGCCGCTATCCGGCGCGAGCGGGTCCTCGGCCTCCGGATCCAGCAAGGGATCGGCTGGCGCGGCGGTCGGAGGCAGGCGGACCAGGCGGCGCCCGACCGCCCGCATCGCACGACGTAGCGCCAACGTGATTGCCCAAAGCACAACGAAGCCGCCCCCGAGCGCTATCGCCAACCGCCAGGCCAGGTCGGCCAGCAGCATGCGCGCGACCGGATCGGTTGCCATGGTGTCCAGCCATTGCCACAGCGCCGGCAGCCCGTGCGCCGCGTGAACCGCCACGCTGACCTGCTCGGCCAATTCATTCATGAAGTTGGCGCCACCGACCAGCACCGCCGCGCCCAGGCTGTCCGGTGCGAGTGGCAACCCCAGCGCGGCGGCCGGCGTGGGCGGCGCCGCCGCGGCCGGCTGCGCCCGCGCGATCGCCTCGAGCGTCGCGATGGTCGCGGCCCGCTTGGCCGGGTCGTTCAGTACCTCGAGTGCCTGGCGCGCCTGCTCGGGTGTGATTCCCGTGGCCGACGAGGGAGACTGCGTCGCTGCGGACGTCGGTGAGGCGGGGCCCGTGCCCGCATGCGGCAGCACAGAGAGCGGCCCCTGGGCAGATGCGGCGCCGATCGGCACCAGCAGCAAGAGCACCAAGGCGAGAAGCAAACGGATCATCACCAGGCTTCGATCACAGGCCGGTCCTTCGCTCAAGCGACGCCACCGGCGATCTGCGGCCGGTTCTTTGCCTTATCATCCGGCCTTTGTCTTATCATTCGTCGCACACAAATGCAGAAACCAGCCGCCCACGATCATCGCTCCATCCATCATGGCCCGATCCATCATGGCCCGATCCGTCAAGGCCCGATCCGTCAAGGCCGGGGTCTGCGCTGCAACCGTGTTGCGAAGATGGCTGGAATCATGCGTCGGGCCCTCAAGGCCGCCCATGCCCGACCGAGCGTCAGTGATGCATGCGCCAATGCCGAGCGCTGGCTGCCAATCCACACGCCGGCCCGTTGGCGTGTTTTCCCCACGCCGGTGCGTTCGTGTGTTCTACTGTACTCGCGGTTAAAAAATCCTTCATGAGCTGGTGGGGCACGTAGCCGTGGCGACGGCAGGACTTACCGCCCCGGCAACCCTCGCCCTCGGGTCACCACCGCCTCACCGAACCGTGCCCGCAACCTATCGATCGCATTCTGCGCTGCCGCCAATCGCGGCGTCGCCGCATCCGCCAAATCTCCGCGGTCCGCTTCGTCCCGCGGCACCAAGCCACTTGCCCCAATCCCGATCAGTCGAAATGCCGTTCCCGTCGCCTCGCGCGCCAGCAGCACCCGTGCCGCGGCGAACAGGCGATCCGGCAGCACCGTCGGTGTCGCCAGCCGCTGCGTCCGTGTGCGCAACGCGAAATCGGCGGTCTTCAGCTTCAGTACCACCCCGACAGCAGCGAACTCGGCCTCCCGCAGCCGCCGCCCGAGCTTCTCCGCCATTTGCCACAGATGCCGTTCCAGATCCGCAATCGCTGTCAGGTCGCGATTGAATGTGGTTTCCGCGCTGATCGACTTGGCTTCCCGTGATGGGTCGACCGCGCGGACGTCCTCGCCCCGCGCGCGCCGCACCAGTGCCGGGCCGTCATCACCCAGGCGCCGCACCGCCTCCTTGTCCGACAACGCCTGCAAGTGCCCCAGCCGCGTGATGCCGTGCGCCTCCAGCTTGCGCGCGAGTGCCGGCCCGACGCCGGGCAGCAGCCGCACCGTTTCGGGCGCCAACAGCCCCGCGGCCTCCGCCGCACCGATCACCGCGAACCCACGCGGCTTGTTGCGCTCCACCGCGATCTTCGCCAGCAACCGGTTCGGTGCCAGACCGATCGAGATGGTCACGCCTACATTGCGTTCCACCTCCAGCGCCAGGTGCGCCAGCACCACCGCGGGCGGCGCAGCATGCAGTGCCTCGGTCCCGGCCAAATCCAGCACTGCCTCGTCGATCGACATCGGCTGCACCATCGGCGTGAGGCGCTCCATCAGCGCGCGGATCTGCCGCGACGCCGCGACGTACTTGCTGAAATCCGGCCGTATGACCACCGCGTCCGGGCATGCCTTCAGTGCCTTGAACATCGGCATCGCGCTGCGCACGCCATACAGCCGCGCGACATAACACGCCGCGCTGACCACGCCGCGCGTGCCACCGCCCACGATCACCGGCTTGGTTGCCAGCTCCGGCCGATCGCGCTTTTCCACGCTGGCGTAAAACGCGTCGCAATCGATATGGGCGATGGTGAGCCGTAGCAACTCGGGATGCGCGATGATCCGCCCCCCGCCGCATTGCGCGCACCTGGCCACCGGTCGCTGACTATGGACCACTGTCCCACAGTCGCGGCACAGCGCCGGCATCGCGCCGTCAGCCTCCGCCCCCGTCATCGATCGAGGCGACCCCGCCATCGCCACTCCATCAATCGCCGTCCGGGCGCTGCCGACGGAGGATCATGCGCCCGATTCCGGCACGGCGCCAACCCGTTCCGCCCCGGCCGCCGCGGGGAGATATGCCTCCGTCCAGACGGCTGCACCACGATAGTTTAACGCAATATTACCGGATTCCGAATATTCTAATAACAGAACGTGCCACCGCGCCGTCGTAAGGTCTCCACCGCGTGATGCCAGCGAAGCCGGCACCGCCCAGTGAGGGGGAGCAAATAACATGCAACATGCCACCAGGGATTCATCGTTCCGCAACCGGGCGTCAGCCCCATGGCTGCACGCCGCCCCGCTGGCATTGGCCGTCGCGGCCGCGCTGTCGGCACCGGCGAAGGCACAGCCGATCCCGACCAATGCGCAAAATCCGCCGAACCTGGCGTGCACCGTCACCCAGGCAACGTTCAACAGCTGGTTCGTCACCCAACCCGTCACGCTGAATGGTGCCGTCAAACCGGCCAACAGCGTTGCCTTCCCGAACGTTGCGAATTGCAGCTTCTACCAATGGTCGATGCAGATGTTCCTGTGGCTGACCTCGCCGGCGCCGGTGAGTTACGGCAGCAGCGGGCGTGTCTTCGACACCTCGACCTTCTATGACGTGTCGCCTGCCGACGCGAATGGCAACCGGGTATTCATTCCGCATACGCCGGGATCGACGCGGGTGCTCAGTCTGCGCGCGGCGCAGCCCGGCCCGGACGGCCTTCCGGTCATCTTCAGCAAGACCGGCAAGCTGTTGGAGGTCGCGGAACCCAGGACAGGGCCCACTGGCAAGCCGCTCATCCGCAACAGCGCCGGCAGGATGGTCGAGGTCCAAAGCGCCACGATCGGCGCCAATGGTCAACCGATATTCCGCGACGCTGCCGGCCACCCCATCCAGAACAGGATCACACCGACAGCGCGACAGCTCACGCAGGCACAGTCCAGCGCGCCGACGATCGTGCAGCGCTTCGTCATCAACGGGACGCCCGTCTTCATCGATCCGTTCGGCAATGTGATTGACACCGAACAGGGCCAGGCCGGTGGCGGCGGCGTGTTGCAAGCGCAGAAGGGTTCATTGGTCTATTACGTCAGCATGACGAATGACGTGTATGCCTATTTCCGTACTTCGCTTGGGTCGACTATCCCGTCCAGCACCCAGTTCCCCACCACGCAGGCCCAGCTCGCCAAGGTCGTTGCCTTCGCCAAGGCGCATGGCACGACCTTCCCCGATCCCGACGCGCTCGCGATCGAGCTCAAATCGTCATGGGTCGACGCGAGCACTCTGCCAGACCCGCAGAATTACATCACCATGTCCGCAACGATCCCGACCTACAACGAAACCAGCAACACCGAATGGACGCCGTCGGGCCAGAAGACGATCACGCTGGCGATGGTGGGATTGCATGTCGTGGGCAGCGCCGCCGGCCATCCGGAGTTGTTGTGGGCGACCTTCGAGCATTTCGGCAATTCGCCGAATGCTGTCTTCACCTACAATACCGCGAGCGGTGTGCAGACGGTCCCGCAGAGCACCGCGGGCACCTGGCTGTTCGCCGCGAACGGGGCGAGCGAGCCGCCGACGTTCAACTTGCCCAACATGAAATACGTCTCGCCCAACATCGTGGCGATCGCGCCGAACACCATCAGCCCGAGCAACGCGTTACGTGCCAAGGTGTGGGGGGCGGCGTCGAACGTGTCGCCCAATCCGGTCGATGGTTCCACCACCAATTCGAACACCGAGATCATCATGATCAACAATGGCGTCAGGGGCATGATGCCGGCCGGTGACGTGCGCAACAATTACTTCATGATGGGCGCGACCTGGACGATCGGCGGCGCCGCTCCGACGACGACCAACCAGGTCGGCACCAGCCAATTGGCGAACTCGACGATGGAGACGTTCCAACAGGGGCCGGACAACACGACGACGAACGGCACATCGAACTGCTTCGACTGCCATACGACCAACCTGACCACCGTCAGCCATGTCTTCAAGGCGCTGAAGCCGCTGTTCTGACCACGCGTTCGCCGACCGCATGGTGGGTCATTGGGGGCAGTTGCCTACCGCCTCATGGCCGCCGTGCCGGTCGGCGTGTGGCCTTGCGCGTGACCCCGATCAGCCAGTCCAACGAGCCGGCGCGGCTCGGTTATCAAACCGGTCGTCCCGATGCTATGATGCCCTAGCATGCGGGCGAGGGCACATGCTCAGGGTACTCAGGATCGTCGTCTACGTGGTCGTCTCCATCACTGTCCTGGCGGGTGCCGGCATCGCCTATCTGGTCCACACCAGCAAGGTGGTGGACAGCGACGCGCAGGCCTATGTCGACGTCGCGGTGCCCAAGATCATCGCCAACTGGTCGGTCGACGCCATGCGGCAGGAGGCGAGCCCCGACCTGCTGAAGAGTGTCAAACCCGACGATCTGCAGAACCTGTTTGCGCTCTACGCCAAGCTGGGTCCGCTGGTGACCTATCAGAATGCCAAGGCCAGCGACTGGAACGTGAGCTCGTCGCTCAATGGCGGCAAGGTCACCACGGTGCATTGCATCGCGCACGCGAGCTTCGCGCACGGTGAAGCAACCATCGATGTCGTCGCGCGGAAGCAGGACGACGCCTGGAAGATCCAGCGCTTCAACGTCAATTCGGCCGACATGATCGCCAATGCCGTCGGCCGCGCGATCTGACCCACGCGACGATCAGTGGCGCTACGGCGCCTGCCCCGAGGATACGTGCTCTGTCGCCCTGCCGCTGCCAGCCGAGCGCTGATACGCCGGTCCAGCTTTGCTCATGAAATTCCGCGCCGTGTTGATCAGCGCCAGATGGGAGAATGCCTGTGGGAAATTACCCAACTGTCGCTTGCCGATCGGATCGTATTCCTCCGACAACAGCCCCACATCGTTGCGCAGCGACAGCAGCCGGTCGAACAGCGCGCGCGCCTTGTCGTATTCACCTTGCAGAATGTAATTGTCCACCAGCCAGAAACTGCAGGCCAGGAAAGCCCCTTCGCCAGGTGGCAGTCCATCGGCGCCGCTGCCGCTATCGTAGCGCAGCACCAGGCCGTGCCACAGCAGCTCACGCTCGATCGCCGCCACCGTCCCCTGCACACGCGGATCGGTTGGCGGCAGGAAACCCACCTGCGCGATCAGCAGCAGGCTGGCATCCAGCTCCTTCGCGCCATAGGACTGCACGAAGCTGTTCTTTTCGGGATCGAACCCACGTGCGCAGACCTGACGATGAATGGTGTCGCGAATGCCGCGCCAGTGATCAAGCGGCGCCTCCAGTTCGAACTGTTCGGCCGAGCGGATCGCACGATCGAACGCCACCCAGGCCATCACCTTGGAGTGGGTGAAATGCTTGCGCCCGCCGCGCACTTCCCAGATCCCCTCATCCGGCTGGTCCCAGATCGTTTCGAGATGCGCAATCAACGCGCATTCCAGGTCCCAACTTGCGGCATCGGCGGAGAGCCCGGCCTTGCGCGCCACATACAATGCGCCCAGCACCTCGCCATACACATCCAGCTGCACCTGGCCCGCGGCCGCGTTGCCGACGCGCACCGGCGCGGAGTTCTCGTAACCCGGCAACCACGGCACCTCGTATTCCGTCAGCCGGCGCTCGCCCGCCACGCCATACATGATCTGCAAATCGTCCGGGTTACCGGCGGCGGCGCGCACCAGCCAGCTTCGCCACGCTGTCGCCTCCTCATGAAAGCCCGCGCCGATCAGCGCATACAGCGTAAACGTCGCATCGCGCAGCCAGCAGTAACGATAGTCCCAGTTGCGCGGCCCCCCAAGCTGTTCCGGCAAGGAGGTCGTGCTCGCCGCGACAATGCCGCCAGTCTCGTGATGCGCCAGCGCCTTCAGTGTCAGCAGGGACCGCAGCACGGCATCGGACCATTCGCCTGACGGCTTGTATGGCACCTGCCAGTCCGACCAGAACCCCTCGGCGTGCGCAAGCGCATCTTCCGCCTTCAGCGGTGCCGGGGGTGGACGATAGGACGGTGTCCAACTTAGCGTGAAACCGACCTCCTCACCGGCCGCGACAGCAAACGTGCCGACGGTGCGCATGTCCGCGCCTCGCAAGTCGACCGGCGTGTCCAGCAACAGCCTGTCCGGGCCGGCAATGAACTGCAGTCGCCCATCATCCTGGCGTGACACCCAGGGTACGACCGAGCCGTATTCGAAGCGAACCACCAGCTCGGTATGCATCGTCACGGTGCCGCGCAGACCGCGGACCACGCGCACGACATCGGACACACCGTCGCGGCGCCCCATGAAATCGATGACGCAAGCCGCGCCGTCCGAGGTTTCGAACGTCGTCTCCAGAATCAGCGTGTCGCCGCGATACCGTCGCGTCGCCAAGGCATCCGCCTCGATGGGCGCAATCAGCCAGCGGCCGTGCTCCGTGCCGCCCAGCAGGGCCGCGAAGCACGCCGCGCTGTCGAAGCGCGGCAGCCCGAGCCAGTCCATCGACCCATTGCGCGCGACCAACGCCGAAGTCTCGCAATTGCCGATGATGGCGTAGTCCTCAATGCGGCTTGGCATGCAATGTCCCGTTGGCGGATGGCGACTTCGGCCGTGGATCAAGGTCGTTCATCCGCCGGTCGCAAACCCGGGATACAACGTCATGCCACCATCGACAAACAACGTGGTGCCGACGACATAGTCGGAATGATCCGAGGCGAGCCACACCGCTGCCCGCCCGATATCCTCGGGTTCGCCAATCCGGCCGTACGGCACCAGCGTCATGAGCTCTTCATACGCTTTTTTGGTCTGCCACGCCGCGGTATTGATCGGAGTCCGGATCGCGCCGGGCGCGATGGCGTTGACGCGGATCCGATGCGGCGCGACCTCCTGCGCCAGGCTTTCCATCAACAACTTGATGCCGCCCTTGGAGGCAGCGTAGTTCGCATGACCCGCCCAGGGAATTTCCTGGTGCACCGAGCTCATGCAGATGATCTTTCCGGCCGCGCACGAAACCGATGGCACCACGCCACGCCGCAGGAATTCGCGGATCGCCGCGCGCGCACACAGAAACTGCCCGGTGAGATTGACCTGGATGACGGTGTTCCACTGCGCCAGCGTCATGGCGTGGAACGGCGCATCGCGCTGTAGGCCGGCGTTGTTGACCAGGATGTCGATGGTGCCGAATTGCTGGACCATCCGTTCGAACATCGCACCAACCTGCTCCTCGGACGACACATCGGCCTGGTAGGCGATCGAGTCGACGCCGAATGTGCGGATTTCCTCCACCACCTCGTTGGCGGCATCCTCGCCCTGCACGTAGTTCACCACGACGTCGGCACCTTCCCGTGCCAATGCGATTGCCACGGCCTTGCCGATGCCGGAATTGGCACCAGTGATCAGCGCGCGCTGTCCGACCAACACCCGCTGGGCGGGACGCGATGACGCGGTCGGTTCGGATGTGGATGGGTCAGGGGCGGCCGGCGCGGGGGTGGCCGGTGCGGGTGTGGCGGGATCCGGCGTGATTGGGGCGTCTAAGATGGACATGCATCTGCCTCCTGTTGCTGGCATCGGCGCGGTTGGCATCGGCGTGGTCGCCGCCTTGCCATTCATCGGCCGGGCGCCGCTCAAGAACGCGCGAGCGCACCGGTCGTTGCCTGCTATCTGGCGCCATGGGCGGGCAATTTCCCGTCACATGTCAGATATGTAATGCCGTCTGATCGGTGCGGTGTCCCTCCCGTCGATGATCGCGGCCGCGGCAGCGGTGGGGTCGACGCGGTCAAGGAAAGTAGAAATTCCATGACAAACCATAATCCGCGATGGTGCGGGCCATCACCGCGATCATTGCCCACAATGCCGGTTGCCGTGATGCCGATTTCGGCCACCGCACAATCGCCAGCAGCACAATCGCACAGACAACATTGATCAGCATCCACGCCGCGACCGTCCCGCCATGCAGCCAGGTCGACAGCCATACCCACACGATATCGACGCTCAGCAACGTCAGCACACAGGCATGGAACCGACGCCACGACGTTATTGCCAGCGCCTGCGACATCGCGAAGAACAGCATCGACTCAATCAGGAAATTGACCGCATCGAACAGCAGAAACGCCGCATATGGCTGCGGCAATTTCGTCGAATCGCCATAGGTCAGAAAGAAATACCGGCTCATCCCCTGGTAGAACGGCACGATCAGAAAGATGAAGCTCACCAGCGCCGGCGCCCGCTCCCAACCGACACGCCGTTCGGCCTCCCCGGCTGTCCTTGCGGCAACGAATTGTTTGAATGCCTCGGCAACCGCCAGCGCCATCACGATCATGAAGGCGCCTTTGAAGAATGCGATCGCGTCCATCACGTCGCTGCTGCCCGAAATCATGCGCGCGCTTTCCCCTCTGCCGCTCCGACCATCCGCAGCAGCGCCCGCATGTCGGTTGCGATGTTGCCGCCGCTCTGGCGGATAAAATATTCGACCTGAAGATTGACCACGAGACCCTCGTTGTCCGAGGCGAGCCGGAAATCGCCACGGTAGCCGATGATCAGCTTTCGTTTGGCGAAGGCAAAGCCAATCTCCGCCGCGGTGCCGCTATCGACGTCAACCCCATCCAGGATCGCAACGACCGCCCGGCTGCGCGCGATCGCCATCACGTTCTGCCGTCCGATATCCGGATTGATGGCCTGCCAGGCCGCTCGACGTTTGTTGCCCAGCGGCAACGCCTGGATCTCCGCGATCACCTTCGGATCGGTCAGACTCCACGGATCGACGACACGATGCCCCAGACGCTGCAATGCCGGGATCAGCACATCATCCTTGAAATGACGCCCCGCCTCGGAAAAGCCGAGCGGCCCGGCAAGATAGATCCGCATGGTCAACCTCGCATCATGTTACGATATCGACCCAACGGAGTCCTCGTCCACGCACATCCAATCGCCGTGTTCCCTGACCTGCAGGCCGCACCACCTAGCGTCCTGTTGCATCTTGTAGTCCGTGGGTGGATTCGGCGGGAGCGAATTCACCGACTGGACTCGAACGGCCGGCTGGATCCCCGCTTCCGCCCCCGGGCCAGAAACATCCGGCGCAACCGCGCCGCGCCGGCCCTTCGGTCTCGATGTCATCCATCATTCCTTAACATTCGCGGATAGATCATGCCCGACCGACCGGAGACACCCGCATGCGCCGCCTCCTCAGCCGCATCCCACTTGCCGCGTGGCTGGTGTTCGGCGCCTCGCTCGTCGTCGCCATTGGCCTGGGTGTCGTCGTCTGGCGCGCCGACGCCTTGATGCGCGACTTCGCCCTCGAGCGCTTTCAAGAGCAACTGCGTGACGACAGCCTGACCCTGCGCGAGCGGATCAAGGATCTCGGGCCGATTCATGTCGAGAACGGCAAGCTATTTGCCGGCAAGGCCGGTGCCGCAGAGCTCCAGGACCTGTTGGACCGAACCGTCAGGAGCATTCACCGCACCGGCGGCATCTTCATCGGCAATGTCCGCGTGGCATCCACCGCCGTAAAGGCGGATGGCACCCACCCGATCGGCGAAGCGGTCAATGATCCCGAGATCCTTGACCCAGTGCTCAGGCAGGGTCGCGAGACCTTCTTCTACAGTGTCGTCACCGGCGCAACCAACGTCGTCTCCTACCAGCCGTTGCTGGATCAGTCGGGCGCGGTGGTCGGCATGGCGACCTCGGGCAGCCCGATGGCATTCGTCGACACCATGGCGCGGCATCTGCGGTCGCAGCTGTTGCTCAGTGCCGGTGCCGTGGTTCTGGTCGGCCTGGTACTGCTCTGGCTTATCGTGCACGTCAGCCTACGGCCACTCGGCCAACAGGCGGAGGTGCTGCGCGCCTTGGCCCAGGGCGAAGCCGATCGGCCGGTTCCCGGTCAGGAGCGAACCGACGCGCTGGGCGCGATCGCCCGCGCCGTCGTCGTTGCGCAGCAGGCGGTGGTCCGCAACCGCGCGCTGGAAGCGGAGACCGCGGCGGTGCGCAGCCAGACCGAAGCCGCCAAGCTCGCGGCGCTGCTCAAGATGGCCGACACCATCGAGACCGAGACGGTCGGCGCCCTGACCGGGATTGACCGCAGCACCGCCGAGTTGGCGGAGACAGCGGCCGCCATGAGCGCTTCGGCGAGCGATACCGGGCGGTCTGCGGAGGGCGCCGCTGGGGCGGCCGCACAAGCCCTGGCGCATGCCCAAACCGTCGCCAGCGCCGCCGAGCAGCTTGCCGCCTCGATCCGCGAGATCAGTGGTCAGGTCGCGCATTCCAGCGACATGGTGCGCTCTGGCGTCACCGCCAGCGAGGCGACCCGCGGCACCATCGCGGAGCTGAACAGCAAGGTCGCAGAGATCGGGGCGGTTGCCGACATGATCGGCGAGATCGCCGCCAAGACCAACCTTTTGGCCTTGAATGCGACCATCGAGGCGGCGCGGGCGGGCGAGGCCGGCAAGGGATTCGCCGTGGTCGCCAGCGAGGTCAAACAGCTTGCCACCCAGACGGCACGCTCCACCGCGGAGATCACCCGGCACATCCAGGAGGTGCGTACCGCGACCACGGCCTCGGTCACCGCGGTGGGACGGATCGAGGAGGCGATCACCGGCATCGACAGCATAGCGGGATCGATTGCCGCCGCCGTTGAACAGCAAGGCGCGGCAACCGCGGAGATCGCCCGCAATGTCGCTGAGACCGCTGGTGCCGCCGACGAAATGACCAATCGCATCACCGAAGTGTCCGCCGAAGCCGAGCAAACCGGTGAGCGCGCCAACACGGTAAAGGGGCTGGCGGGAGCGCTGAACGCCTCCGTGCGCACGCTGAAGGAGTCGCTGACCCGCGTTGTGCGCACTGCCACGCCGGAAGTGGATCGCCGCCGCCTGCCGCGGTTCGTCACTGATCTGGCCTGTCGGATAAGCACTGCCGGGCAGACGCCGGCGACGGGCCGCGTGATCGACCTGTCGGAGGGCGGCGCCAGTGTGCGCAGCCCGGCAACCCTGACGCCGGGCGCCGCCGGCACACTGCAGATCGACAGCATCAGCGTCCCGTTGCCTTGCACAGTGCTCAGCGCCGACGGCGATGTGGCGCACGTCGCGTTCCGTCTCGACGCATCGGCCACGACGGCACTGCGCCAAACGATTGAACGTCTGGCGCCTGAACGTCTGGCGCCTGAACGTCTGGCGCCGCGCCGCGCGGCCTGAGACCGCCGTCGTCGCCCCGGCTTATGGGGAGTACTTTCCTGGCCCTGCAGTCACGTCGTCCGCGCTAAGCACCCGGCCACAGCCAGGCGGCGCCGCGCACGCCCGACGAGTCGCCGTGCCGGTTCGGCAGGATCGGCGTCCGTACTACATCGCTGAACACATGGCGCGGAATCAGCCTCGGCAGCTCCTGATACAGATGCGTCATATTCGACAGTCCGCCACCCAACACGATCACGTCGGGGTCCAGCAGGTTGATGACCTGCGCCAAGCCACGCGCCAGACGGTCGGCGTGCCGCGCCAGCGCCCCGCGCGCGCGCTGATCGCCCGCCGCCGCACGCGCCGGCAGATCGCTCGCGTCGGTAGCGCCCGGGCCGTCGCAGTCACGCGCCAGCGCCGGTCCCGCCACGAGGGTCTCCAGGCAGTTCCACAAGCCGCACC
>Ga0182030_10006455_pt1 | contig 24739 bp, 15 predicted proteins | sample 812S3MmetaG_FD_121299 | JGI IMG/M metagenome (GOLD analysis project Ga0182030, IMG submission 121299) | Permafrost microbial communities from Stordalen Mire, Sweden - 812S3M metaG (Illumina Assembly) | ecosystem: Environmental > Terrestrial > Soil > Wetlands > Permafrost | place: Sweden...
GAGCGTGGTGGATTGCTGGAAACAGCAGGCCGCGCCCGAGTACGACCAATCGTTCCTCATCGCTCCGCCGGCCGACGACGAAGCCGGGGCCGTCGATGGCGAACCGGAAGACGCCGAGCAGGACCCCATGTACGAAGAGGCCATCCGCGTGGTGTTGCAGATGGGGAAAGCTTCGACCTCCACGCTGCAGCGCCATTTGCGGCTGGGCTATGGCCGCGCGGCTCGCATTCTAGACATGATGCAGCGCGACGGCATCATCGGCCCGCCCGACGGCAGCAAGCCGCGTGAAGTATTGAAGCGGCCCGACTGGTTGCGCGAAGTGGAAAGCCAGCCGCGGTAATCATGTGATCGGCGCCGAGTGTCTCCTGCGGACTTTGCTGGCCAATGAGGTCGATCTGTGCCTCATGAACCCCGGAACGTCGGAAATGCAATTTGTTTCGGCGCTCGACCGGGTGCCGGAAATGCGCGGCGTGCTCTGCCTGTACGAGGGTGTGTGTTCCGGCGTTGCGGATGGCTATGCCCGCATGGCCGGAAAGCCTGCTGCCACACTGCTGCATCTCGGGCCAGGATTGGCCAACGCGCTATCGAACCTCCACAACGCGCGCAAAGCACTCTCACCGGTGATCAATATTGTCGGCGAGCATTCCACCGCGCACCTGAAGCACGACGCGCCGCTGACCGCCGATATTGAGGCGTTCGCCCGTCCCGTGTCGGGTTGGGTGCGGACGGTGGAGCTCGCGATCGCCATGGGTGAGGTGGCATCGGCCGCGGTGGCCGCCGCCCTCGGACCTCCTGGAAAAGTGGCGACCTTGATCGTGCCCGCGGACTATTCGTGGAGTGAGGCTGGTGAGCCGGGCAGTCCCGTGCCGAGGCCCATGCGGTCTCTGCCGGAGAGCGAGCAACTCCGCGCCGCCGCGTCCGCGCTGCGCTCCGGCCAGAAGGTCGGACTGCTCCTCGGCGGCTCGGCGCTGCAAGCTCGCGGACTTCATGCCGCCGAGCGCGTGCGGATGGCCACCGGTGCTCGTATCTTCGCCCATCGCTATGCGGCGCGAATGACCCGCGGCGCTGGCATCCCGCAGGTGGAGCGTATTCCCTACTTCCCGGAAAACGCGCAGGCGCTGCTTGCCGATGTAGAGCGCATCGTATTGGTGGAAGCGCGGCCGCCGGTCTCGTTCTTCGGCTACCCTGGCGTACGGAGCACTCTCGCGCCCGAGGGCTGCATCTTCGACGCACTGGCGTCGGAAAGTCAGGATGGCGCGGGCGCGCTGGAGTGGCTGGCCGACGAGCTCGGCGCGCTGCCATCGGAGAGTTCCCCCGCGCCGCGGCCCGAGCTTCCCACGGGCGAGGCGCTCACCGCGGGCGCAATTGGCCGGGCTGTGGGCGCGCTTCTGCCCGAGGGCGCGATCGTTTCCGACGAGTCGGTGTCATCCGCCGAAGCAATCTGGCCGCATCTCGCAGGCGCTGCCATGCACGATCATCTTCCGGTGACCGGCGGCTCGATCGGTCAGGGACTGCCGGTGGCTGTCGGCGCCGCGCTGGCCTGCCCGTTCCGCAAAGTCATCGCGCTCGAAGCCGACGGCAGCGCCATGTACACCTTGCAGTCGCTGTGGACCATGGCACGCGAGCGGCTCGACATCACCGTCGTGATCCTGGCCAACCGCCGCTACCGCATCCTCGACATCGAGATGCAGCGCACCGGCGCGGGCGCTGTCGGACCGCGCGCCGAGGAGATGATCGACCTCACGGACCCCGAACCGAACTGGATCCGGCTGGCGCAGGGGTTCGGCGTCGAGGCGGTGCGTGCTACCACGGCGGACGAGTTCATTCGCGAATTCGGCGCCGCCATGCTGCAGCGCGGTCCAAGGCTAATCGAAGCGGTGTTGTAGGACATGCTTTAGCTTGTCCAGGCGAGCGGAGCTCGCCGAATGTTTCTTTGGACAAACTCAAAGTATGGCCTGCCTAAGCTGCGGTCGGAACCAGAGTTGGAAAGAAGTGCCGCAGCCGTCCCGAGAGAATGCTCCCGCCCACTGTGGAATCCGTCCGAAAGGGGTGGCTGAGGCCGCGTGGGCCGCATTCCAAGCGCCGCACGTGCCATGGGCCGCGATGCTCAATCAAAGTTGGTTCGGCGAGAGTACGTGGAAATCCGATTTGAGTGACAGCGCTGGTGGGGCGGGCTTTAGCCTGCGCGGGGCTTCAGCCCCGCCGAACTGTAACCTTATGCGAGGCTCACTAGCTTGGGTATCGCAGCATCGATACCCAAGCATTGCAGCGCGCGAGGGTCAAAATCGCCCTTCTCGGGTTGGGTCCACGTTGACCCCTGCGGCCGTGCAATTGTCAGCGTGAAGGATGGCGCCCAGATCCGGACCGAAGAAGAGGAAGCCTCCGCCACCGGAAAACTATGCGGCGTTCTCGCTGTCACCCCAGGGCTATCATCGCCTCCGCGGCGATCTCGAACGATCGCAATCGCAGCGCGTGATCGTAAAGGTCCGACACAAAGATCAGTTCGTCCGCGCCCGTTGCCCGTAAGATCTGCGCGAGCTTTTCCCGCACCGTCTCGGGACCGCCGACCACCGCGAAGGCCATCCGCGAATCCACCAGGAACTTCTCTTGCTCGCTCCAGATTCCATCCATGCTTTCGACGGGCGGTGGAATAAAGATCGGTTGACGCCGGATCAGCTTCACCTGCCGCTGGAGCGAAGACGTCGAGAGTCGGCGCGCCTCCTCATCCGTCTCCGCCCCCACCAGTGGAATTCCTGCGATCAAATAGGGCCGATCGAGATATTGCGAAGGAGTGAAGCCCGTGCGATAGGCATCGATCGCCTCCATCAACAGCGCCGGCGCGAAGTGGCTGGCGAACGCGAAGGGCAGCCCCATCTTGGCGGCGAGTTGCGCGCTGTAAGTGCTCGACCCCAGCAACCACACCGGAACGTTGCTGCCCGCCCCCGGGAAGGCGATCAATTTCTGACCGGGCCCCGCCGGAGCCAGGTACGCGAGTAGCTCGGCGACCTGCCTGGGGAAATTCTCTTCGGCCGTATCGTAACGCAGCGCCCGCGAGGCCAACTCGTCCGACCCCGGCGCGCGTCCCAGCCCCAGGTCGATGCGATCCGGGTAAAGCGCTGCCAGCGTGCCGAACTGCTCGGCGATCACCAGCGGCGGGTGATTGGGCAGCATCACGCCGCCGGAGCCGACACGAATGGTGGATGTTCCCGCAGCCACGTGTCCGACCAAAAGAGAGGTCGCCGCGCTGGCGATTCCCGGCATATTGTGATGTTCGGCGATCCAGTAACGCGTGAATCCCCACCGCTCGGCGTGGCGCGCCAGATCGACGGAATTACGGAAGGCTTCTGCGATGGTGCCTCCCTCCCGGACGGGAGCGAGATCGAGTATGGAGAATCGCGGGGACATGTTTGTTGGATGTCAGGACGCCCGCGGAGGGTGCAGGGAGGGTAAGATTGAGACATGGCGACGGGTACTCCCGTAGTGTCGTTGGAAGAATACCTGCGCACCAGCTACGACCCCGACGTGGAGTTCGTAGACGGCGTCCTTGTGGAGCGTAGCGTCGGTGAATGGTTACATTCGCGGGTTCAAAGCAATATTCTCCTTGAGCTCAGCGGGAAGTACCCTCATCTGAAAGTTGTGGTGGGATTGCGGTCCAAAACAGCACCCACACGCTACCGCATTCCCGACGTGTGTGTCCTCCTCGCGCCGCCGCAGTCCGACTATTTGCTCGACGCCGCCTTCCTGGTAGTCGAGGTCCCCTCCGAAGATGACGTCATGAGCATAGTCATCGAGAAGTTAAAGGAATACGCCACCAAGGGTGTGCCGAATGTCTGGCTGATCGATCCCCGCACGCAAATGATGTCCGTTTACCGGCCGCCCGCCCTCATCGAGATCGAGGGAGATACCATCGCTTCCGCCGACAACACCATCGAGTTATCGCGCACCGAAATCTTCGCAGAGTAGCCCCTACGCGCTAGAATCGAGTGAATGGAGCGGAAGATCGACCCGTCCACTGTCGAGACCACGCTGGAAGCGCCGCCCTCCGTGCCGGCGCCATCCTCCTCGAGCGTCTCGCACATCACTTCGACCTCTTCGGTCGACGAAGGCCGTTTCATCGCCGGAACACTGCTGGGCGGCCGCTACCGCATCATCGGGCTATTGGGGCGCGGCGGGATGGGCGAGGTGTATCGCGCCACCGACATGATGTTGGGGCAATCGGTGGCCCTGAAATTTCTGCCCGTGGAAGCGTCGTCCAACCCGCGTCTTCTGGAGCGTTTCCACGGTGAAGTGCGCGTGGCGCGCCAGGTCTCCCACCCCAACGTTTGCCGCGTCTACGATATCGGCGAGATCGAAGGCATGCCGTTCATCTCCATGGAATACGTGGACGGCGAGGATCTGGCCGAACTGCTGCTGCGCATCGGCCGTCTGCCCTCCGATAAGGCGCTCGAAACAGCGCGCAAGTTATGCGCCGGACTCGCCGCGGCCCACGAACGCGGTGTGATCCACCGCGACTTGAAGCCGCAGAACATCATGATGAACAAGCGCGGCGAAGTGGTCATCATGGACTTCGGACTGGCCGCCATCGCCGACCAGCTTTCGGGCGATGAGGTCCGTAACGGCACCCCCGCCTACATGGCGCCCGAGCAGTTGAAGGGTTCGGAAGTCACCGCCAGGAGCGATATCTACTCGCTCGGGCTGGTGCTCTACGAACTCTTCACGGGTAAGAAACCGTTCGACGCCAAGAACGTGCGGCAGTTGATCGAAATGCAGGAGTCCACCCACCTGCCGAGCATGACCACCGCCGCCGCGGATATCGACCCTATGGTGGAGAAGGTCATCCGCCGCTGCCTGGAACCGGATCCCGCCAAACGCCCGGCCACGGCCCTCTTAGTGGCGATGGCGCTGCCCGGCGGCGATCCGCTGGCCGCGGCGCTGGCAGCGGGTGAGACGCCGTCTCCCGAACTAGTGGCCTCCGCCGGCCATCGACAGGGGATGAACCGCCGCTACGCCATCCTCTGTCTGTCGGCAATCGGGATTTGTCTGGCAGCGGACGTCGTGCTGCAAAGCCGCATGGTGGGGGCGTTCAACACTCCCATGGATTACCCGCCCGAAGTATTGGCCAGCAAGGCGCGCGAGATGGCCGCCGATTTCGGATATCCGAAGAAACCAGCGGATTCGGCCGTCTGGATGATGGAGGCGGATGGCTTTCTTTCGCATCTCAATAAACTCCCCAAGCCCCACAAGTGGGAGGAGTGGCTGGCCTCTGACCCCTCGGTGATCGCGGTCTATCGGCAAAGTCCAAGCCTGCTGGTGGCGAATCCCTACGGGAACCTTCAGCCCACAAACCCGCCGCCGACGGACCCGGGCATGCTGCAGGTGAATCTGAATGCCGCGGGCAAACTGCGTAAGTTCTCCGCGATCCCGCCGGCGGACGCGCCACCCGTCGCGGAGCCCGCGGAACCGGACGCGGTCTTCCGCGCTGCCGGATTGGATCGGGCGAATTTCAAAGAGACCACGCCGGCATTCACACCGCTCGGCGCCGCCGACGAGTTGCATACCTGGAAAGGGCCGCACCCGAAAATCCCCGATCTTGACCTGACCGTGGAGATGGCAGCCTGGAAGGGACGGCTGACCACCGTTCATGTGATCGATAACTGGAAGGGCGATGCGCCGGGCCCGGCCGGCCAATCGCTGACCGGACAGGTCTATGGAATTGTGATGCTGATTTGCGCCGCGTCGGGAGTACTCGCGGCCGTGCTGTTGGCGCGGCGGAATTGGAAGCTTGGGCGGATCGATCGCAAAGGCGCGCTACGTATCGGGATCGCGCGCTTCGTGATGGGCATGGTGATCTGGCTGGGGACGGTCCATGCCGTTCCAAGCTCCGACATGATCGGTCTTGCCGTCTCCAGTGCCGCCACGTGGTTGGCCTGGGGCGCGGGCTTCTGGCTGCTGTTTCTCGCGCTCGAACCAGCGGTGCGCGCGCATTGGCCGCATTCCCTGGTGACCTGGAATCGTCTGCTCGCCGGACGCTGGAAGGATGCGCAGGTGAGCTCCCACATCCTGATCGGCGCCGCCGTGGGCGCGACCGTCTGGACGGTTGCCTCGCTGATGGACTTTTTCTGGAGCGACGCGCGCTGGGGCTTCGGCCACATCGACGCGGCCGGCAGCGTACGCGAATGGATTGCGTTCCACACCGACACTTTGGCCGGCGACCTGACGGTGGGGCTGCTCGCCTTCTTCGCACTTACCGGTTTGCGGCACCTGGTGAAGAGGGACTGGGTGGCGGCGTCGATCGCGGCGATTTTCTTCACCTTTACGAACAGCTCCAACTTCACTTCGTCGAATTGGCAGATCAAGACCGCGATTTATCTCTTTATCTTTGCGGTCCTCATGATGGTGCTGCTGCGCTACGGCCTGGTCACCATCATCGCCGCCTGCTTCTTCCTCGATACCTTCGATTCCATCGGGCTGGGCGGCGACTGGAAGACGTGGTATGCCCCGGCCGGTCTGGCATCCGTTGCTTTGCTGGCCGGCATCGCGGTATACGCTTTTTGGCGTTCACTGGGGTCGGGCGAAGGGTTCGAAGAGGCGGCTGGTTGACTCGCGTAAAGCCGTGGATGGTCGTATTGCTGGTGATTCTGGCCACGGCAGCGATACGCATTCGCCTCATCGGTACACCTCTTGAACGCGACGAGGGTGAGTATGCCTACGCCGGGCAATTGATGCTGCAGGGCATTCCGCCCTATCGGCTTGCTTGCAACATGAAGCTGCCGGGCACGTACGCGGCGTATGCCTTGATCATGGGAGCGTTCGGGCAGACGATCGCCGGAATTCATCTGGGATTGCTGCTGGTGAATGCCGGCGCCATCGTATTGATCTACCTGATTGGGAAGCGGCTGTTCGCGGTTTCGGCGGGCCTCGCGGCGTGCGCGGCTTACGCACTCCTGTCGCTGAGTGGAGGGGTGTTGGGCACGCAGGCCCATGCCACGCAATTCGTGGTGCTGGCGGCGATGGCCGGGGTGTGGCTGCTGCTGCGCTTCGAAGACACGGACCGCGCTGCTAGACTCCCCACTCCTGAAGGCGTGGAAAATGGAGTGAGCCCGGAAACCGCTCCCTTTGGTCACGGCTCGGAAACGCGATACGCCGATACTGAGCCGCGACCGGAGGGAGCGGTATGCGGACGCCTAACTGGCTCAGGTCAATTCCCTCACCCGTCCGCAATTGTCGCGGCGACTTCAGGAGTTCGGGATCTCAGCCCTGCAGACACGAGCGTCTGCGCCACGTCAGGAGTCACAGAGCAGGTCCGGCTCGACTCCACTTCCCCAGCCGCCAAATTTGCCGGCGTGACATCGGGATGGCCGATACTCTTCGCGAGCGGCGTACTCTTCGGCGTGGCGTTCCTGCTGAAGCAGCACGGTATTCTCTTCGGCGTTTTCGCGGCGGGGTATCTGGTGGCACGGCGGCAGTGGAAGAAGCTGCCCGTGTTTTTGGCGGGCGCGGCCACACCGTTCGCTCTCACCTGCCTGTGGCTCTGGCGCGCCGGAGTCTTCGACCGTTTCTGGTTCTGGACCTTCACCTATGCCAGCCACTATGGCGGGGAGAACTCACTGCGGGATGGCGCCGCCGCCCTCGCGGAAACATTCGGGCCGATCCTTTGGCAGAGCGCCGCCCTCTGGGCACTGGCCGCGGTGGGGCTCGTGCTAGCGCTGCTCGGCAGGCGATTTTTCGTGCCGGCGCTCCTGCTCTTTTCGTTCGCAGCGGTTTGCCCCGGGCTATATTTCCGGCCGCACTACTTTGTCCTGATCCTGCCCGCCGTCGCGCTACTGGCCGGATCGCGCGTAGGGGACAAAAGGCTGTCGGCAGCAGTCTTCGCCGGCGTCATGGTGCTGTCCCTGCTCGTGCAGCGCGACGTCCTGTTTCGCATGTCTCCGGTGGAAGTGTCCCGCGAACTTTACGGGTTGGAACCCTTCCCTGAGGCCATCCCGGTGGCGGCGTACATCCGCGATCGCACCCATCCGGACGATCGCATCGCCGTGCTGGGGTCGGAACCGGAAATCTATTTCTACGCCCACCGGCACTCCGCCACATCGTTTCTATATATGGAACCGCTGGTGGAAGCGCAGCCATTCGCACTCCGCATGCAGGATGACATGGTGGCCGAACTGGAGCGCACCGCTCCGGCATACGTGGTGCGCTTCCCCATCGTGGAGACACTCTCGCTGGGAGGCGAGACACCCGCCCGCATGTACAAGTGGTGGGCCGATTACGGGCCGCAGCATTATCGACTCGTGGGGATTGCCGACATGCAACAGGACTCCGCCACCGAGTACCGCTGGGACGCCGCCGCAGAAACCTATCGGCCGCGCTCGCTGTACCACCTGGCCGTGTACCGGCACAAATAAAGCCGCATGCTATCCTCACCTATGATGCGGGAGCCCGGCGCAGGCCACAAGTTCGAAACACTGGCGCAGGCCGCTATTTACGGGCTCGCGGCCATCCTGCTCTTTTGGGCGCTCACGGAAAAATATCTCTGGCAGGACGAAGCAGTCACCGCGATACTGGCCGTCCGCATGCTGAAGTTCGGCCGTCCGATGGCATACGACGGCAAGAACCTGCTGACCACCGACATGCAGGACGAAGATGACGATGCCAGCCTCAGCAAGCGCACCAAAGAGCCCCAGGCGGCCGTCAATTACTATTTCGAACAGGGCAATTACAAGCGCGACACCACCTGGAAATGGCAGCCGTGGGGCCTGTTCGCCATCGCCGCATTGGGCATCGAGCTACTTGGGCAGACCACGCTAGGGGCACGGCTTCCGTTCGCGCTGGCAGGCTTCGCCACCGTCCCGCTGCTTTATTACCTGGTGCGCAAACAGTTCGGCAGCTTTCAGGCGGCGGCGCTTTCCACCGTGCTCCTGGTGTGCAACAGCTATTGGATTCTGCACGCCCGCCAGTGCCGCTACTATTCGGTGTCGAGCCTGTTCCTGGTTCTCACGCTGATCGCGTTCGCCCGCTGGCAGTGGGGCGGGCACAGCGCCGCGGCATTCATCGTGTCGGCCTGGTGCTGGTTCCAGGTGGATTACGGCACGGTGCTGCCGGTGCTGGCGGTGCTCTTCCTGGAAGCGCTGCTGGCCGACCTGAAGGCGTTCTGGCGTACCGTGACCGCCGGCGCGATCCTGGGCGCGGCTCTCGCGCCATTCGTCTACTTCTACGATTTGTTGCATCGCGGGTCGGATGCCGACGGCACGTGGAGCGAGCGCTTCCACCAGAATTTCTTCAACACCAATGAGTTCGTCGTGCCTCTGCTCATCGTGCTTGCGGTGATTATCGTGCTCTCCAAGCATTGGGATTCGCTGCCCGTCGGCGAGCGCCGTCTGGTGTCGGTAGGCTGCGGCGTGATCGTGGCATTCACATTGTGGATTCCCACCGTGACGGTGTATTCCTTCGTGCGCTACGCGATTATCGCCGCGCCGGCGGGTGCCATGCTCACGGCCTGGCTGTTGATGCGACTGCTCGGCCGAGACTGGAGACTCGCGTGGCTCGCGGCCGCGGTGCTGATCTTCACGCCCTTGCTGAGCTTGCCGGTTCGCGCCTTCGCGCATCCGCCCGACTGGTGGGTACCGAGCCTCTGGTATCGCGTCGAGTTGAAAGATCTGCGCGCCCAAGTCTTCGGCCATCAGCCCGATCCCAATCGCCTGGTGATCGACTACCTGCGAGAGCACGCCGCACCAACCGACGAGATCCTCATCAACTATGAAGACTACCCGTTGATGTACTATTTGCCCAACCCCATTCGTGGAGGTATCGCCACGTTCCGCGTGGAGGACGACGCCAAAACAGCGCCGCGCTTCGTGATCCTGCGCCACTCCGCGGACTTCGTCCACTGGCCGGTCTTCGAACGCGAGATGGCACGCTACAAATGGGAGGCGATCCCGCTGAAGGCGCCCGACGTCCAGTGGGGCAATAACCCCGACCCGATGGGGAATGACGATCCCAGAGCCGCACCCAACCTCTATTTCGCACGCCGCGTCGACCCCGGAGGCAAGTAGACATGCTGCTTGCGAAGCGCCGCGAGATCGCAACGCAGGCCGTCCTCGCTCTGCTCGCGGCGGTACTGCTCTTCTGGGGGCTCACCGCAAAATATCTCTGGCAGGATGAAGCCGGCACCGCAATCCTGGGTGCGCGCATCCTGAAATTCGGCAAACCGCTAGCGTACGATGGCGTGAATCTGTTGACCGTCGACTACTTCGCGACGGAAGATGCCGACACCATTGGCGAGCGCACGCACGATCCCAAAGCCGCGGTGGATTACTACGTACAGCGAGGCGACCTCAAGCCCGATACCACCTGGAAGTGGCAGCCATGGGGTCAGTTCGTGGTGGCCGCCGCCGGGCTGAAACTACTCGGGCACAATACGCTCGGTGCGCGCCTGCCGTTCGCACTGGCGGCCCTGGCGACGGTCCTGCTCTTTTACCGGCTGGCGAGAAAATACTGCGACAGTTGGCAGATCGCGACTATCTCCACGTTGCTGTTGGTCACCAACTCGTATTGGATCATGCACTCACGGCAGTGCCGGTATTATTCGCTGTCGTCCCTTCTCCTGGTGGTAACCGTAATGGCATACCTGCGCTGGCAGGAGCGTGATCGCTGGGGCGCCGCAGGTTTCGTCGCGGCGGCATTTTTCTGGTTCCAGGTCGATTACGGAACAGTGTGGCCGGTACTCGGCATCCTGTTCATGGACTCGCTGCTGGCGCGGCGACGCACATTCCGGCAGACGGTCACCACGGGCGTGGCGCTGACGGCGGCCTTGGCGCCCTTCATCTACTACTTCGAGATTTGGAATCGGCGCATGGTGCCGGCCCGCGACCGGCACGACATTCTCATGATGAGTCTGTTCAACATGAACGAGTACATCGTGCCGTTTCTGTTGCTGGCCGCCGCGGCGATTCTATTGGCGTGGCGTTGGCGGCAGGTGGCGGTCGCCGAGCGTCACGCGGTGGCCATCGCCTGCGCTGTGGTCGTAGTGCTGCTGCCGTGGGTTCCCCTCGCTTCGCCAGAAGCGTTCCTCCGCTATGTGATCATGGCCGCGCCACTCGGCGCACTGCTGGCAGGTTGGTTTTTCGTCCGCGCCTGCCCCGCGCGGTTTGCGTGGATCGCGTGGGTGGGCGCGCTGGTCATGATCGTCACGCCGTGGATGTGTATCCCGGGACATTCGATGGCCGCACTGCCGGACGATTACAAACCGCGGGTCGTGCGGGAGGAGTTGGCGATTCTGGGCTCGGAGGTTTTCGGCAGCCGGCCCGATCCCAACCGCATGACCGTGGAGTGGTTCCGCCGAAACGCAACTCCGGCGGACGAGATCCTCATTAACTATGAAGATCTGCCACTGGTGTTCTATTTGCCCAATCCGATTCGCGGCGGCATCCCCGCCTTTCGCGCGGAGGACGATGCCAAGACGCCTCCCACCTTCGTCGTCCTACGGCGCTCCGTGGACTTCGTCCACAAGCCGGTGTTCGAGCGCGAAGTCGCCCGCTATCGCTGGACCGAAGTGCCGGTGAAAATCCCCGACGTGATCTGGGGTGACAATCCCGACCCCATGATGTGGCAGAATTACCCCGACGAAATGACCTACCTGTATCTCGCCCGCCGCGTCGACGCAACGCGCTAGTACCATGACCGCGAGAATTGACGCCAAACTTCGGTGGGGCGGGCTTCAGCCTGCGCGGGACTTTAGTCCCGCCAGTTCGATGGGCGGACTGAAGTCTGCCCCACAGGGACTTTTCTATGCGGTCATTGTACTAGCGTTGGCGGGGGGCCGCACAAAAGTAGATGCGGGAGCAACCTGATTTTTTCGCGTGTCACTGGGCATCTAACAACGAGCGCGATCCATTTCATGCTCAACCCCGGCTAGCTGGCCCGCTGCCGCCGCACGCCCAATTCATCCAGGTGATCGAGTAAATCGCGAGGATCCTCGTAGACGCGATACGCGCCCGCCCGTTCGAGCTCTTCCTTCCCATAGCCGCCCGAAAGCACTCCGACGCCGAGAGCCCGCGCACGCTGCGCCGCCAGCAGGTCCCAGATGCTGTCGCCCACCACCACGCAGCGCTCAATCGGAACGCCCAGCCGATCGGCCGCCGCAAGGAACAGGTCCGGGTCGGGCTTCGCATAGCGCACCAGATCGCGTGTGATCACCGGCAAGTCGGGGCTCACGCCCAGCATTTCGAGCGACAGGTGCGCTGTGTCCAAGCGCCCGCTGGTAGCGATGGCGTGCGGCACCTTTTCCGCGGCGAGCGCATTCAGCAAATCGCGCGCGCCCGGCAGCGGCCGCACCTGCGACACCAGCTTCTTGAATGCCTCCCCGTGGACCTGCTGTAGTTTTTCCGAGTCCACAATGGTAACGTCGCCGCCCACTTCCCGCATCAGCGCATTCACGAAGAGGCCGCCGCTCATGCCGATTCGCCGGTGAATCCGCCATACCGAAAGCTCCATGCCCGTCTGCTCGAGCGCTTCGCGCCACGCGAGCACGTGCTGGTACACGCTGTCGATGAGGGTGCCGTCGAGATCGAAAAGAAAAGCGGGAGGTGAATAGTGGGTGGCCATCCCAACTATTTTCGCAGGTAGGACATGCTTTAGCTTGTCCACGCGAGCGAAGCTCGCGCGTTCTTCCGGCCCAGAGTTGGACAGCTGAAGCATGTTCTACAAGGCGATGTCACAGGTAGTGTCTGAATTGTGCTGGGGACGCGAATAGGTTTTTGTCGCAGACTGCAATCAATGCATATTTCAGACACTCCATGTACAGCTCGCGCGCTGGGGTGATGGTAAAATCGCAAGCTATGGCATCCCGCCGTTTTCTTCTGGCATTCCTCGCGTCGCTCCCGCTCTTCTGCCAGACCGCCCAAAGTCCCTTGCCGAACGCCGACATGAAGGCGCCCGAGGGGCAAGAAGTCCAATTCCGTTTCCAAACCCAACCCAACAGCGTGCAGATCTACACCTGCAGGCAGACTGGTCAGGCCTTCTCATGGGCCGGCCCCGACCCTGACGCGATCCTGGCCGACTCGGCCCATAAGTTGACCGTGCACCATTACAAAGGACCCACGTGGGAAGCCACCGATGGCAGCATTGTGCGCAGTGAGGGCCCTCTGGCCAAACACTTTCTGCCTTCCGATGCGAGCGCGGTGCATTGGTTGGAACTGCCCGCCAAAGACGCTGCCAGGCAGTTTGCCAAAGTGACGTTCATCCACCGAATCGACACTACCGGGGGACTGCCGCCCTCCGCCAAGCCCTGCGATGCGCAGCATGCGGGCGACCAGGAGCGCGTCACTTACTCCGCTACTTATCTCTTCTACACTCCCAAGTAGCTATAACAGTTAGTCAACCGCCCCTTCGCTTGCCAAAGCCCGAAGGAGCGTTAGCTGGTTTCTGTCGCGAAACTCACGTCAAGTCCTGCAGTCCGCTTGCTGATGCGCGCGGCTCGGAAACGCTCCGTTGACTCCATGGGACTTCGTGCCGAGCCGCGACCGTTAGGGAGCGGTTGTGAGTTTCGCGATAGAAACTAGTGTAGCGCGTCATGCCGAATACCGATTATCCGAATGTGCTGGAACCTCACCGTGGGGCAGGCTTCAGCCTGCGGCGGACTTCAGTCCGCCTGTCGCAGCTTTCACACCGTGCGCGGCGGGAGGGCTCAAGCCCTCCGCAGACTGAAGTCTGCCCCACAATACTCGTCAGGATTTCCGACGCAGTACACTAGCTGGCCGCGGCTACGATCTTCGGCTCGTTCTTAGGGACCGCCTTAGGGTCGGGCCGTGTAATATCGATGCTGCCCTTGAAGTAGGCGCCATCGTCGATTCCGATCCCCGCGCTCTTGATATTGCCGATCAGGCTCCCCTGTTCGCGGATGGCTATCTTTCCGGTAACCTCCACGTTGCCGTGAACGCTGCCGAAGATGATCACCTCGCGCGCCTTGATATTCGCCCGCACTTTGCCGTTCGGGCCGATGGTAAGCAGACTCTCCGATTCCAATACCCCCTCGACATCGCCATCCACCAGCAACTCTTCGCGCGCATGAATCTCGCCCTTAATCCGCATCGCGGCTCCGATGGTCGCGATCGACGGGGCTGGTGTCCGCGCCGTCGTTGGCATCGATGCAGGTGTCTGCGCGGCGTATTGGGTGTATGGGGGCGCACTGCCGCGATTAGGTTCCGGGTACTGGGCTGTCCCGGGTTCGTCTTTCGATTTACTCCACACGGTTGTCTCCTGAGTTTTGGTTTATACTGCGGAAGTTTGGAGGGGGAGGAACTGCATTCTCAATGCCAACCGCTGTTTTGCGGGCGAATCGCTTATGGGGGAGCACCTATCGCGTAAGTTTTACGCGCTTATCCAGTGCAAACGTCGCTAGGTACTTAGTGGAACATCTCAGTTCGCCGCGCACAGGCTATCCGGCACGGCACAAATAGGTGCCCTAGCTCACACAAGGAGACCGCCCTGGTGATGAAAACGCGCTGCACGGGCATTGCATAGTGGGCGGAAGCGCACGAATGCCGGGTAGTTGTGCTTCACCATCCGCTCGACGGTCAGCCCCAGTCGGCCTTCAACTGTCGGCGATGAGTTCCGCCCCGCTCATCCTCGATCGGGTTAGTCGCCACCAGAGCCCGTCTCCGCTTCGCCGGCATCGCCAGAATAAAACTATGGCGTTCCGGCGCGCCGACGATTGTCATCAAACCGCAGTGTGTCTTAACTGTTTGTGTCAGCCGAGGGGACAAGCCCAGTTTCTTTCAACCCGGCCCTGTGTCCGATTCACCCTCTTCACGGGTGAGCGCGTTCCCCGGGTGCTTACACGATTTTGGAAAAGTCCGTTACCGGTGAACGCTTGCTGACGGTCGAGGCTCTGTAACTAATTGCAAACACGCGGGCACTCGTTACAGAGCCGCGACCGTTAGGGAGCGTATTCCGCGCCTGAGCCACGAAATCCCGAAATCGTGTAAGCACCCCCGCGTTCCCCGGTGAGAGAATTTCCACATTCGCCACATGTTATTCTGAAAGGGAATGTACAAAAGCCAATATACGCCTGAAGAGGCGCAGGAACAGTTTCGTTTGATTGAAGAAAGCTCGCATCACCAGGAACGTAAGGACCGGGTTAAGCGGTATATCCAAAGAAGAATCGTGGAGAATTCGGAGGTTGTGGAAAGCTAAGTTTGCAGATTCAGCTTCGGCGCAAAGTAAACCTATTTTGGGGTCAGCAGTGGCGGCCTTGAAATAGGTTTTTTTGTTTTCATGGCCCAAGAACCTCCCTCGCTCGCCAAAGCGCGAGTCTCCGACCTCCCGATGCCGTGGAAATTGAGGTGAGCCCAGAAGCGCTCATGCGCGAACCTCGTGTGCCTGGCAATCTTGCCTGCAGGCTGCCTTTCAAGCCGCCGGGCGGGTTGAAAGCCGGCCTGCAGCCAGGACTGGCTGCCACACGCTGGCATCGCGGCTCATCTCAATTTCCTTCCCATATCACGGCTCGCAAACGCCGGGCGCCGGCGCCGAGCCGTAACCGAAGGGAGTCGTTACTCGTCGCGCAACGCTTCCATCGGCTGCAGCCGCGACGCTTTCCACGCCGGCCCGTAGCTCGCAAACAGCGCTACCACCGCCAGCAATACAACCGCGCCGCCCAAGGTCATCGGATCGCGCGGCGTCATGCCGTAAATCAGCGATGACGCGGCCTGTCCCGCCCACAGTGCCAAGCCCGTACCCACCACCAGCCCAATCGCCAACAAGAGAGCCGCTTCCCGCAGCACCAGCCCGATGACGCTTCCCCGGCTCGCGCCGAGCGCGATGCGCACGCCGATCTCGTTTCTCCTGCGCGCCACCATGTACGCGATCACGCCATACAACCCGAGAATCGCCAGCGAGGCCGCGAGGAAACCGAACGCGCCCGCCAACGCGGCCATCAATCGGTCCCGCATCAGCGATTCCTTGATCTGCGTGGTCAGCACCGTGAAATCCATGCCCAGGCCGGGATGAATTTCGGACACTGCCTGCTCGGCCTTATGGTAGAACTCGCCGAGCGGCGCATTGGTGCGCAGCACAAAGTTCACGCCCTGCCCCGGATCGTCGTCCTGCAACTCCGGCACGAACGCAATCGGCTTGAAGTCTTCCCGCAGCTCGTAATACTTGGTGTTGCGGATCAGCCCGACCACCAGGAATTGCGAGTCCGGGGTATCGCCGAATTCCTCCCGGCGGAAATACTGGCCTACCGGATTCTTGCCCTTGAAGATCTTCTGGGCAAACGCCTCATTCACAATCGCCACTTTGGGCGCGCTGAGGTCGTCGTGCTCGTTGAAATCGCGTCCCGCTACGAACTTGGTGTCCATGGTCTGAAAATACCCGGGGCCGGCCCGATTGTAGAGCGAGTCGGTGCGCATTCCGACGCTGTCCGCCCACGTATTCTGATCCCAGCCCGAGCCGCTCACGGGCGTCATGTCGACCTCTCCGGCCGCCATCGCTCCGGTGCGCGCGCGCAATTTTTCCAACATCTGCCGCCGTATTTCGTGGATGCGCGCTTTGGGGAAGTGCGCCGCGGTATAGTCCAGGCCGACCGCCACGATGCCCTCCGGCCGGAAGCCCGGATCGACCGCCAGCAGCTTCTGCAAGCTGCGCACGAACAGCAAAGCTCCGGCCAGCAACACCAGCGACATCGCCACCTGCGCGACCACCAGGATGCGCCGCAGGCTGAATTTCTCACGCCCGCCGGTCAATCCGCGGCCGCTCGAACGCATCACCGAGGCGGGCGACACGCGGGTCGCGCGCAGCGCCGGCATCAATCCGAACAGGATGCAGGTGAGCATGGCGACACCCGCGGTGAAGCCCAATATGCGCCAGTCCATTCCCAGCCCGACAAACATCTTGTTCCCTTCGGTGGTGAGGAACGCGATCAAACCGCGGCTCAGAAGCGCCGCTAATCCCGCACCAAGCGAGGCGCCGAGCACAGCCAGCAGCATACTCTCAGAAAGCAACTGCGCGACGAGCCTCCCTCGCGACGCTCCGATCGCCTGCCGCACGGCGATCTCGCGCTCCCGCACGCTCGCCCGCGCCAGCAACAGATTGGCGAGGTTGGCGCAGGCGATGAGGAGCACCAGCCCGGTAGTGGCCAGCAGAATCCACAGCGGGTCCTGATACTCCCGCCGCAAACCGGAAACGCCAGTCGCGCCGGAGGTCACGGTGAGCTTATTCGCCAGGTATTTTTTCGCGTCTTCCGTGCGATACGATGGCGGCAGCGAATCCCGCATGACGTTCGGGGAGATCGTCTGGATCTGCGCATTGGCGCGCTCCAGCGTCCATCCCGGTTTGAGCCGCCCCATGATCGACAGCCACCAGGCGGTCTCTTTGGGAATGCGGCCTTTGCCCGGCTCCCAAAACATCGGGTCGGCGCAGATCGGTATGGCGACGTCGAAGCGATGCCCGATCTCCACGCCGAAAAACTCGGGGGAGGTGACGCCGACGATCGGGAACAGATGGCCGTCGAGCCGGACCGTGCGATTGAGCACGCCTGTATCCCCGCCGAATTCCCCTTGCCAGAACGAGTAGCCGATCACCGCGCCCGGCGCGCCGCACCCCGGCTGATCGTCCTGCGCGGTGAATACGCGGCCAAGCACCGCCGGCACTTTCAGAACGTTGAAAAAGTCCCCGTTGACGTACAGACCTTCTTTGTACCGCCCCTTGCCTTCCGCATTGAGATTGAAATTCGTGGCGCTCCATGCGATCGTTCCGGAGAACGCCTGCTGCTGCTTCTGCAGGCTGTCCCATTGTTTGGAAGTGAAATTCGCGCTGCGCGTGGACCACCACCCGGAGCGTTTCGCCCCCTTGGCGAAGTCTATATATCCCAGCTCTTGCGGACTTCCGACCGGCAAAGCGCGCATGCGGATGGCGTCGATCAGTTCGAAAATCGCAATGTTCGCCCCAATCCCAAGCGCCAGCGAAAGCACCGCCACGACGGTAAAAAGGGGATTCAAGCGAAGCTGTCGGAGCCCAAAACGCAAGTCCGCGAAAAACTGGCTCATGTGACCTCTCCACCTTTAGACTGGCGGGAGGCCCGAACGGTTATGAGAATGTCAGTGTGATTTACCGGCGGGCTGCCGCGCACTGACAACGCCACCTGGCCCCCCGAATTCGAAGTCGCATCGCTGAAATCGTCTCCCCCTGCCCAGGGTCCGGCCATCGTCATCAGCGGACTGGGCACTTTTCGCGGCGGACGGCTCACCTTCACCAACGCCAGTCTCAACGACCTGCTCAAGCATGCGTACAACATGACGTCCGACGCGCAGCTTGCCGGGCCGGAGAGGATGGCCTCGAAGGCTTGTCCGTTTCGACATAGAAGCGCTGGCGCCTGCCGATACTCCGCGCGATCGGCTCGCCCTGATGCTGCGGACGCTGCTGGCGGACCGGCTGAAATTGGCGGTGCACCACGAACAGCGAGAGGTTCGCTATCTGTCGCTAACGTCGGCGCCGACCGTACGATGCCGCGTGCCTCGATCGGGCGGGGGGCGACTACCGCTTGCGGTGCGGATTGGGGCGCGGGCGCGGGCGCGACCTGTACTACCGCGATCGGCTCGACTGCTATTGGTACGACCACCGCCATCGCCGGCGTCGATATGGGCGCGGGCCGTACGATGCCGCATGACTCATCGCGTGCGCGGCGAGCTGCTTCCAGCCGATCTTCGACGCCCGCTTCGATCGCGCCCGGTTCGCCTAACGCTGTCCGTAAAGTGTCGACTGCCGCGTCAAACGATCGCGAGGCCAGTTGCCGATCGGCGGTGACGATCAAGTCCTCCAGCCGGCTCCTCATACCAATATTCTAGTCCCATCGTCTTCTATCTCGCGACGCTTCTCCCCGTGATCGGCATCGTGCAGGCCAGGTTGCAGGCGGGCGCCGGCCGCTACACTTACATCCCGCCGATCAGGCTCTCGATCATGCACGCCTGGGGCGCGGCGGAATTGAGTAAACTGCGACCCTGCCGCGTTACGTCGAAGTGACCATCGCTGCGGCCGACGCCACCCCGAGCATGCGGCGCACGCGCTCCGTTTCTTCGACGGGACTCGCGCCGAAGAGCCGCTTGAATTCGCGGCTGAATTGCGACGAACTCTCGTAGCCCACGCGCTCGGCGGCCATCCCCGCCCGCACCCCTTCGTACACCATCAACATGCGCGCTTTGTGCAACCGGATGGTCTTCAGGTATTGCAGGGGCGAAGTGGATGTCACCGCCTTGAAGTTCTGATGGAATGCCGAGGCGCTCATCCCCGCCATCCCGGCCAACTCTTCCACTGTGAGGTCGCGTGCGTACTCGGAGTGAATGCGCTGCACGGTGCGGTTCACCTGCCCGAAGCGGCTGTGCAGGGCGGCGGCCGCGCGCAGTGCGCCGCCCTGCTCCCCACATAGCACCCGACAGGTAATTTCGCGGACGATCTGCGGCCCGAGAACCCGTGTCTCCGCGGAAACGGCCAGGCATTCGAGCAGGCGGACGGTGGTCTCGCTGAGCTTGAGATCCAGCTTGGTGGAATAGATGCCCTGCGGCATCGCCGGCGTTGGCGAACCGTGCGCGCCATCCATCTTCATAAGCAACTCGCCCAGCACCGCCAAGTCTACGCGGATCGATACCGCGAGCATCGGACCCGCAGGGCTCGCCTCCGTCTCACATTCGAATGGCAGAGGCACGGAGAGCACCAGGTAATTATGCGCGTCGTAGGTGAAGACCTGGTCTCCCAGATAGCCGCGCTTGCGGCCCTGGCCGACGATCACGATGCCCGGCTCGTAGAGCACTTGCGTGCGCGGAATCGAACGGCTGGCGCGCATCAAGTGCACGCCGTCGAGCGCCGATGGATGCACACCCTCTTTGGTCGCCAGCGCGCCCAACAAGGATGTCATCCGGCGATTTGCGGTCTCGAGCTCCAGTCGCGGCATTAATAGAAATGTAGCATGGAGTAGGCCTTTTGAGCCCCCGCCAATCGTACGGATTGGAGGATTAGGCAAATGATGTGGAGCTTTCGGTATTGGCTTGCGGCCCCGCAGGTTGTTCAATAGAGGGGAAGGAGAAATTTCATAGATGTCAGTCAGTACACAAGCCTTGTCTACCAATCTTGCAACCAAAACAGCCCGCTCCTGGGCGGCCCAGACCGCCACGTCGGCACTCGCGCCATTTGCCATCGAACGCCGCGAGCCGCTGCCCGGCGATGTGGCGATCGAGATCCTCTATTGCGGAGTTTGCCACTCCGACCTGCACCAGGTGCGCAACGAATGGCACAACTCGATTTACCCGGTGGTACCTGGCCACGAAATCGTCGGCCGCGTGGTGAAGGTGGGCAGCGCCGTCACGAAATTCAAGGTCGGCGACATGGCTGCGGTCGGCTGCCTGGTGGATTCGTGCCGCCATTGCGAAAGCTGCCGCAAAGGGCTCGAGCAGTATTGCCTGAACCTCCCGGTGTTTACTTACAACGGGGCAGACAAACATACGGGTCGGCAGACCTTCGGCGGTTACTCGGAAAGCATCACGGTGGATGAGGCGTTCACGCTCAAGGTGTCGCCCAAATTGGATCTCGCCGCGACGGCTCCGCTGCTGTGTGCCGGCATCACGACGTACTCGCCGCTGCGGCACTGGCATGCCGGCCCCGGGAAGAAAGTGGGGATCGTGGGGCTCGGCGGCCTGGGTCATATGGGCGTCAAGTTCGCGCATGCGTTCGGCGCGCACGTAGTGCTGTTCACGACGTCGCCGGGAAAAGTGGAAGATGGAAGGCGGTTGGGCGCGGATGAAGTGGTGATCTCGAAGAACGCGGACGAGATGAAGAAGCAGCGCGGCAGTTTCGACTTCATTCTGGACTGCGTGTCGGCGAGCCACGACATCAACGAGTACATCGACCTGCTGAAATTAGACGGGACGATTACGCTGGTAGGCGCGCCGGAGCATCCGCTGCCGGTGGCGGTGTTCAATCTGCTGATGGGGCGCCGGAGCTTCGCCGGATCGGCCATCGGCGGCATTCAAGAGACTCAGGAGATGCTGGATTTCTGCGCGGAGAAGGGGATCGCGAGCGATATCGAGACGATCGACATTCAGCAGGTCAACGAAGCTTACGAGCGCTTGTTGAAGAGCGACGTGAAGTATCGGTTCGTGATCGATATGGCGTCGTTGAAGAAGTAGGCAGGGGCTCTGGCCTTGCCTTTTCGTGGGGCGGGCCTTCAGCCTGGCCTTCAGCCTGGCCTTCAGCCTGCATCTGGCTTTAGCCAGGTTCCGCGATGTGAGGCGGATTTCTCGGACTTTTGCGCCGAGTCCCTGTCGGAGACCCAGCCGAAGAATTTTTTGGAGTCGGGCTGAAGCCCTCCGCAGGCTAAAGCCCGCCCCACGTCTGACTGATCGCCGTGAATGGCCAAAGCCGAGGCAAGGCCTCTGCCCTGGGCCGTGAAGTCAGAAGGAACGCCACCGAACGGAGGGCCGGCCTCAGCGACGTCGCGCAAACGGTAAGCTGCAGCGGGGCGGCCTGAAAGGCCGCCTGCAGGCAAGATTGCCTGCCACACGAGATAGGTCAAAGTTGCGAGGCGAACTCGGTTCGCCTCGCTTTTTTAATGTCCGGAGACGGCGACGGTGACGCCCGATTGCGCGGTGACGCCGCCGATTGTCACGGAGACTGGGACTAGGCCGGCGGTGAGGCCGGTGGGGATCTTTACGTTGAGCTGCGTGAGCCCGGCGATTTGGCCGGGGACGCCGCCGCAATAGCTCGGCGGACCGCTCGTGCCGGCGATGGTTACATTGGAGGGTAGCGAACACGGCGCTTGGCCGGCGTACGGCTGGCCATCCACACCAGCAGGAGTGGTCTGGCCGGCGCCGGTCACGTAGATCTCCACGAAGTCACCCCAGTTGGCCGGGTGCGCGGCGCTGTTATAGCTGCCGTCGCTGACGTTGATGGCCGCGGCCAACCCCTGGCCCGATAGATTCGCAGTGAATATTCCGGGAGTGGATTGCGCGATCGAGACCGGGAAGGGCGCCGAGTACTTGCCCTGGTATTGGATGAAGACCTGCGTGGTCGCGCTGCTGATTTCGAAGGGAACCACCACTGCGACTTGCGTGGCGGAGACATAGAGGATCGGCGCCTGGTAATTGCCAAAGTAGACGGTCACGCCGCCCAGGGTGGAGGGATACAGACCGCTCGTCGCGAGCGAATTCACCAACAGACTTGCGGGGCCCATGCCGGTACCGTAGAAGACTACGACCTCGCCGCCGGAGACCGGACCGGTAAGATTGCTGGCAGCGTTGGCCACGGCGGAAATCGATAATTGGTAGCCACCACTGACCAGGAGGCGAATGGCATTGTTGGCCGAGTCGGCCACGTAGACGTTGCCGTTAGACGCCACGGCGACCGCGACGGGACCGTTCAACTCGCCGAGTAGTGCCGAGCCGCCATCGCCCGCATATCCGCGGGTGCCGTTTCCGGCGATGGTGGTGATGAAGCCGTTGGAATACACCTTGCGCACGGTCGCGCTGCCGCTGGCGATATAAAGGTTGCCTGCAGTATCCACGGCAACGCCGCTGGGATTGCCAACCATCGCGGCGGTTGCTGGGCCGCCGTCGCCGCTGACCCCGGGGAGTCCAGTGCCGGCCATGGTATTGATGTTGCCGCCGCTCACTTCGCGAACGACGTCGTTGTTGAAATCGGCGATGTAGATGTTGCCGCTGGCATCGACTGCCACGCCGGTAGGCCCATTGAGCGCCGCGCTAACGGCAGCGTGGCCGTCGCCGGAGTACCCGGATTGGCCGTTGCCGGCTACCGTGGCGATAGTGCCGCCCGCAACTTCGCGAATGCGATTGTTGGTGAAGTCGGCGATGTACAGGTTGCCGGCGGCGTCTACCGCGACGCCGATGGGCGTGTAGAGCATAGCAGCGGAGGCCGCGCCGCCATCGCCGCCGAAGCCTGGGGTGCCGTTTCCGGCGACGGTAGTGATGCTGCCTCCGGAGATTTTGCGGACGCGCGCGTTCTGGGAGTCGGCGATGTAGATATTGCCGCTGGCATCGACGGCGACCCCTCGCGGACGGTTCAATTGCGCGGCAGTGGGCGAACCTCCGTCGCCTCCGAAGCCGGCGGTCCCGTTGCCTGCGATGGTGCTGATGGCGCCCGAAGCGGTCACTTTGCGAACCACATTATTGGCGGTATCGGAGAAATAGAAATTGCCGGAGGAATCCACCGCCACGGATTGTGGATTGTTGAGCTGGGCGGAACTGCCTGGACCGCCGTCGCCCGAGTAGCTTAAGACGCCATTCCCCGCGATGGTGGAAATGGTGGAACCGCTGACTTTGCGGATGCGGTTGTTCAGGGAATCGGCGATCAAGATGTTGCCCGAGGAATCGAGCGCCAGTCCCGCGGGGAAATTCAATTGTGCCTTGGTGGCTGCCGAGCCATCGCCGCTGAATCCGGCGATGCCGGTGCCGACGAGGTTGGTGATGATGTTGGTGGCGGCGGTGATTTTGCGGATGTCGCTGTCACCGTTCTCGACGAAATAGACGTTGCCTGCCGAATCCACGGTCACGGCGTACGGCGTGACCAGGCTGGCGCTGGTGGCGATTCCGCCGTCACCGGTGTGGCCGATGGCCAGGTTGCCGGCGAAGGTGATCATGTCGCCGGTGGAAGCCACGACCTGGCGGATGGCCCCGTTGGCCGAGTCGGCTACATAGAGGTTGAACTTGGAGTCTACGGCCACATCGGTGGGGGTGTGCAACTCCGCCTGGATCGCCGGATAGGTGTCGCCGATTGTGAGGCCGAAGGAGCCGCCGAAGCCGTCGCCCGCCACGGTGTGGATGATGCCGTCGGTGGTCACTTCGCGGATGATGTTGTCGCCGGTGTCGGCGATGTACACGTTGCCCTTGGAATCCACGCAGACGCCGCTCGGCAGACGGAGCAGCCCATTGATGGCGAGGCCGCCGTCATTGAAAGAATTGCCGCCGCCGGTGCTGGTGCTTCCAGTGCCGGCGAAGGTGCTAATGACTCCCGAGGTGTTGACTACGCGCACGCGGTTGTTGATGGAGTCGGCGATATAGAGGTTGCCGCTCGAATCGAATGCGATCCCCTGCGGACCGTTCAACTGCGCCTGGAGGGCAGGGCCGCCGTCACCCGAATATCCGGGGCGCGAATTACCCGCCACTACCGTCAGATTGCCGCTGCCATCGATCTTGAAGACAGCGTTGCCGCTGCTGAAGTAGGTATTGCCCTTGGTATCGACGGTGACGCGGCTCGGCTGCCCAATGGAGGTGCTCGTCGCCGCGACTGGCGTAGTGGGCGGCGCGCCCCCAGCGGCAGTGGTCAAGGTATACTGCTGCGCCATCGCCAATGAGCTGCCTGCCAGCAGCAAAATTCCACACAGCTTTCCAACCGGTCTCGACATTTACACTTCACTTCCTGTCAGGGTGTTTGAAGGATGAATAACCATAGTAAGACGTTTCGCCCGTAGAATGTATCGCGGGTTTGAAACCGCTCCCTCGCGGTCGCGGCTCGGTGACAATCGGTCGCGGCTCGGTGACGATCGGTCGCGGCTCGGTAACGATCGGCCGCGGCATGGTAACGATCGGCCGCGGCACGGTGACGATCGGTTGCGGCTTGGTGACGATCGGCCGCGGCACAGCAATGATCGGCGCCACCTCATCGGGTAGAGACGGCCTCCGCGAGAACGGCCAACGCGTGTGCGCAATCTTCACGGGTGATGTCGTAGTGAGTCACCGCGCGCATC
>Ga0182030_10006456_pt1 | contig 24738 bp, 19 predicted proteins | sample 812S3MmetaG_FD_121299 | JGI IMG/M metagenome (GOLD analysis project Ga0182030, IMG submission 121299) | Permafrost microbial communities from Stordalen Mire, Sweden - 812S3M metaG (Illumina Assembly) | ecosystem: Environmental > Terrestrial > Soil > Wetlands > Permafrost | place: Sweden...
GTGCCGAGACTGGTGCGTTTGCCGGTCTTGGTGTCCACGCAGTAGTAGGCTCCGCCACGGATTCCACGGCAGATGAGACGGTAACGTGTTTTCATAGTTTTCACGCAACCGCGAGAATAACTCAGGCCGAATCCGAACAGGTAGCCGATAGCGGGCGGATTACGCCGGACTATTCTGGTTTCCTACGGATTGGAAAATTGGTGTCCGTTTTGGTGTCCGTTTGGACTCCCGAACCTCCTAAACCGCTTCTGTACACGCAGATGGAATTGGAGGCGAGGGTCGGAATCGGACGCGTCCCGCCTTCCACAAGTCACTCGAAATCAACTGTCTAAATCATCACCGTTGCCTTGAAAATAAGGGCTTTCCTGCCTTATGTCAAGGTTAACTCCAGCCGGCTTTTCTTAACTCCATTTTACTCCCCACAGATGCGGTTTGCTGGCACTTCTGCTGGCACTTTTTAACACATCTGGCAACTAAAACAGATGGCTCCGAAGTGGTTTGCCACTCGTTACTGTCATTAAATTCAGCCGTGGCAGGGTGTCTTCGCCATGCACCCGCTCCATCCCCGTCAGCGTGGCCATGGCTGGATCGTTCAACCCACCGCCGCCAGTCTCGACAGCCAGACCGTGCGCGCCAGCGCCCACGGCGGCCAAGTCGGCTACGATGCCGCCAAGAAAACCAAGGGCCGCAAGCGTTTCCTGCTGGTGGACACGCTGGGCCTGCTGCTGGGCGTCACCCTCGAATCCGCCGACTGCCCCGAACGCAAAGGGGCGCGCACCTTGCTGCCGGTGCCTTGGCCGACTATCCCGAACTGCTCAAACTGTGGGTGGACGGCGGCTTCAATGGCCCGGAGTTCGCCGCCTGGGTGCGGACGCAACATCCCCAACTTGTGGTGGAAGTCGTCAAACGTCTCGCCGAGGTGCCCGGCTTCCACTTGCTGCCCAAGCGCTGGGTGGTCGAACGCACCTTCGGCTGGCTGATGCACTGCCGCCGTCTGGTGCGCGATCACAACAAACCGCCGCTTCCGCCGCCGGCTGTATTTACCTCGCCATGACCCGCCTCATGCTCCGCCGACTCGCATGAACACTGGCTCATTTTGATTTTTCAAACAGGCTCTTACGTTTCTGCGGATGATACGCGCAATTCAAAATAAATCTTACCCACTTTGTGAAACTGTATCTTCAACTGCTGATAGTTTAGTCGATCCCAATCCCATCACAATCCAGAATATTGCGGCTGTAGGCAGTATAAATAAACCACCATCAAACCAGAAGCCAATGAGCAAGACAATTGCACTGGCCCGGCAAGCTGTTTGATGCCAGTCCGCTTCTTTACTTAATGATTCCCCATTCCCGATTCGCGCTTTTTGAGTCAACGATAACCATAGATACATTCCTAAACAAAATAGCGCGGGAATTCCGAGCGTGGCACCGAGCATCAAATAATCATTCATTGCAATGGCCGCTGCTTCGTTCAATTTGGACGGCAAATAATAATGTTCATACATCAGTTTCGCCTGACCCCAACCTGTGCCGAACCACGGATGTTCCGCGATGATTTGCAAGGCGCCTTTCCAGGCAAAAACACGGTTGCGCCAAGAGAAGTCATTCATATTGACAATGGATGCGGCTCGCTTAGCGATCAAATGCTGCTGCTGTTGACATTGCCAGAAAATAAACACAGTAATAGCACACACTATTATGATTGCGCTTGTTCCATGGGTGCGAACCCAACGGAGAATATGATTTTGTAGACAATTCAAATCCTTTTTCGTCTGAAAGACTAGGTATACAAGCCCGCAAAAGGCTGCAAGCCATGCGCCACGGCTGTAACTGTGCATCAACGCTCGAGCCATCAAGCTGGCCGCGAGCAGGGGCAAAATGACAATCACATATTTATTGACTCCAAACTTGCTACTTCTATCTCCCATCTTCGATTTTTTATCTCCTGATTTCCAAATCCGAACTGCCAATCCGAGCGCTAGCAGAAAGCCTGATCCCATGAGAAGAGCATATATATTTGGGTTGTCCCATAGACCAGACCAGCGTGTGTGACCGCGATACTCGAAGTAATGAGACCCGGAATCAGAGGTGCTCCACAGTGAGGAAATCAGCAAAAGCAATACCAGGATGGACTCAATCAAACAAGTTAAATATCTGGCATCATCGCGGCTCTGCTTAAGCAATGTTACTGACATTCCCAAGTTCAGCGCTACGCCAGTCAGTAACATCAACGACATGGCTGATTGGGCGGCGGTATAATAGTTGAACGTGTAATCGAGCGCTCCAAGAAACAATAGCCCGGTGAGCCAAAAATTTGGATTAGCAGCACGACAAAATCGTAATCCATTTATACGCTGTTGAAGTAAAATAAATGTCAGAAGATAAACAATCACGCACAGAATTATCATCCACTGCGTCAATGGATTAATTAAGATGCCCGTTAATTCGTGCAAAATAAAGCTAATCATACCGTGAGTTTCAAAAACATGGCTGTCCGCAAAAAGGCAAAGAGACAGCACTAAAGCAATTGCCGTGATTTTTAACACTTCTTTAAATAATGTGAACTTGCCATTCATCGCAAAAGAAATATACGCCTACTTCTGCTGACAAAAAGTGAGACAAGAAGCACACAGAAGCGTAAAACCAGTCTTATTTTGTTGCCGAAAATGCTGATCTGCTGCCCGTGCATGCTTGCGGTACGAAGATGCATGATAATCAATTTTTAGTTGGACACTCTCCTGTATCACGGATAGCACTTAATTTCTTAGTGGCTGTCTGAATAATCAAGTTTTGGAATTGGCGTGGCAACACGAGTGGTCTGCTTGATTGCGTGTGAAAGAATAGCGAAGGATAAGTTGACATCGGGTTTTGACTGAGGTGGCTCATTTTAAGCGCAGCTTCAGCTGGGACGTGAAAAACGCCATATACGATACCAGTCTTACGGATGCCCAATGCGCTTATCTCCAACCGATGCTTCCCAAACGAGCTAAACGTGGCCGCCCACCCATGGACCGGCGGCGCATCGTGGATGCCGTCTTGTATGTCGTCAAGTGTGGCTGGCTCATGCGCCAGCGGCGATTGGTCCGCGATTACGAAACCACAGAGACCAGCGCCGAAGCTTGGATCTATATCGCGATGATACGAATCCAACTCCGCCGCCTGCTTGATTGTCCATCCTTCATGCATTTTCAAACAGCGTCTTAGTGTCTTTAAGATGATGATAAGTCTTCCACAAATGCGCATATCTCCCTCCATCAGAAACAAGTGCATCGTGGTCGCCATGCTCAACAATTTTGCCTTTGTCAATAACCACAATTCTATCCGCTAGGTCGGCCCTTAACATTCGGTGTGAAATGAGTATGCAAATCCTGTCTTTCCCGGTCAAATTAATTTCCCGTAACACCTCTGATTCCGTTTCAATGTCCAGACTTGCAGATGGCTCATCATACAACATTAGCGAGGCATCTTTCATAAATAATCTTGCCAGACATATCCTTTGCCATTCTCCCAAAGACAAGTCCCGCCCGCCACGGAATTCTCTCCCAAGCATTGTGTTATATCCATCCGGCATGCGAACAATGATTTCATGAAGTCGTGCAGCTTTTGATGCATTTATAATTCTTTCCAGATTATCGATGTGTTCAGTTGAACCCAGCCCAATATTTTCCTTGGCTGTTAAAGAATAACGTACAAAGTCTTGGAATATTATGGCCATTTTCCTTCTTAACAAAACCTTATCATACTCCTGCATATCGTAGCCATTGATCAAGATTACCCCTTCACTAGGAGCATATAATCCAACCAGTAAACGTGCTAATGTAGTTTTCCCTGCGCCATTTTTACCGACAAGTAATGTGCTTTGGCCTTTTTTAAAAATTAAGTTGATACCTTGCAATGCGCTGGCTGAGGAACCGGGGTAGGTAAAACCGACGTTACGAAATTCAACAGATTCAATTTCCGCGAGCACCCTTCTTTGCTGATTTGCTAGGGGGATAACAGGCTTTTTCACTTCAAGAAATTGCTGATAGTTTTGTAAAAAACAGGAGCCTTCATAAATTCCAGATAACTGCTGCATCAATTGCGCTAACGCGCCTATGCCACCGGAAAATGCCTGAAAATACATCATTATCTGTCCGACGGTATAATCAGCAAAGTGCTCAAGACATTTCAAAATTATATAAAGGCTCGCGCCACCACGTCCGACATACGCAAAACCTATAATAGCAAGTTCGATAACAAGCCTATGTTTCATTTTTGAAATATCTTGGTGCATGAATTTAGTTGTAAGTGCGCTCCATTTGCTCTTCAAGAATGTCCACAGATTGCCAGTTATGATTTCGGGCAATGATCGCCGGTCAGTCAGACATGAAAAAAGATATGTGGCTGCACGTTGCTCATGCGTCCGGTTAAACTGTATTTTGAAATTCACATTGCCGTAGTAGACATTTAGTATGAAATATGGAACACATATGACAAACATGGCAAACACGACCATAGGGGAGAATTTCAAAAGAATAATACTGAATGAAAGCCAGGTTATTAAACTTGATGACATATCGCATATTCGTGAAACCAGAAGCAGAGGCTTGTTATTTTGCGCTTCATCTTTAGCCCTTGAAATCATGTCATATATTTCAGGATTGTCATAATCTTTCATTTCCAAATGCGCTAAACCACTGATGAGATCGGCTTGAACATCTAAAGAAAATCTTAATGAGAGCACGCTTTTGAAATAAGTCATGCCCTTAGCAATACAAGCAAACCCACCAATTACAACTATTTGAAAAATAAGTAAGTATACGGCTCGTCTTACATATTCGCTTTGTCCTTGATGTTGATATGCACTAACAACCGCATCCAAAAGGTAACGCATAATCCATACAGACAAACATGGCGAAATACCTTCGAGGATGGTTGAAATAGAAAGGATTACAAAAAGCCTTGGCTGATACTTCCAGATTAATGAAATGGCATACGGCGTAATTTTAAAAAAACGCACGGCTTCGGCTTTTATGCCCCTAATAGACCTTTTGCCATTAACATTATGTGGACCTGTTTTCATCCATTTAAAACAGCGTAGGAATACGTTGTGCCTATAATTTACCTTTGTCTCACAAAGGGTAGCGTAGACTGTGGACAATTCATTGCAGGCTGATACATATTTCCATAATGTATTACAAGGTCACGTATGCAATTACCTTTTTGGCGAATGCAGTCTTCCCATTTCGCACAATTAATGCAAGCTGTACCACTGAATTTTACCCGCGGCACACCATACGTCATATCGCGCAGGCGACTGCCGTCCCAGACCTCTTTGATAGATTCGTGACTTAAATCGCCACAAATGTGTTCTTCCGTCTCCGGCATCTGTTCACACGGAATTACTTTTCCGTCAGCACAGATCATCATCATTGTGCGCCCAGCACTACACGGGGATTTTTCGAGCCAGGCCTTTTGACTAGCTTCTGGAGAAAGTGGATCTATGTTTGGACCACCATTTTGAATGTGTACGAGATCATCTGGAAACTCTTCTTGAAGCTGTTTTAATTGTTTCTCAAGCCATTGGAAACTTGCCACATGATTAAATAAATCATCCGAATGATGAAAACCGCTTCGACCATATGTCGTGAGGCGTATAATATTGACGCCGCGTTTTTTTAGGTCTCGGTATAATTTTGGAATAGTTAAGATATTGTAGGGAGTCACAACGGTTTTTGTCTCCACACAAAGTCCTGCTTCTAGCGCATTCTCAATTGACTTAAAAATACGATTGCAAAAGGACTTTTCGTCAACTAGGTAATCGGCAACATCGTCAACGGTAGAATCTATGCTAAATTGTAAACTAGTCACGGCGGCGCTTTCGGCAAGCACTTTAGCCTTTTCCTTGCTAAGATAGCTTTTTGTACTAATCGCTGACGGCAAAAAGCTATGCTTTTCTAGCGCTGCTAACACATCTCTTAAATAAGGATACATGAGGAAATCGCCACCTACAATACGTATTATTAACACGCCTAAATCTGCAGCCTCTTCAATAAGCGATAGCACGCGCCCCTTTGGAAGAAGCATAACTCTTCTTCTTCCAAGATAGCAATATCTGCAATCGGTTGAGCACTCGGAGGTAAAATGCCAGAATAGTATTAACGGAATAGCCTCATGTTGATTAAAAGGCGGGCTGATAACCATCTCTGACGCATCTTTTGGAAGGAATGCTTTCGCCTGATATTCTACAGTTTTAAATTTTTTGCCATTAAATAGTTTAAGATACTCCTCTTTGGCAATCAATGCTTCTGCTGCCGGATATTTGCTTCGCACCCTCGAATGTTGCTTTATATACTCTTTGCGCGTCTGACGCATAGTGTATATAATAAATTTGACTTTATCGTTGGCGATTTCTATCGCTTTTGCATCATCATTGCTCTTTACCAGTGGCCGAGTCATCTTCACGATCTCTTCCACCGTGCGTTTACCATTACAAAGCGCCAAAACTACCGCTGTCGCTCTATGCAGTTTATCAACAGCAAACCCGTCGATACTCCATAGAAATACATAATTACATTTGGAAATGTACAAACGATAAAGCGGGCTTAAGATGTAAATCTCATTGCCCCTTATTTCTAACCAAGGCTTCCCTGCCTTAGGTTGCGTATTTGCGTCATCCACCGCATTCAGTATTTGATCTCGACTGATCATAATATAATTATTCGCTATGTTGCTGCAGAATTTTCTGAGCGCCTTAACCGTCGCAAAGAATGGCTAAACCACTCTAGTAAAGTGACCATTGTATTGTGGGCATTCTCTAGGCGGTTGATACATATAGCCCTGATAATTCGCGATATCGCGAATGCAATTACCATTTTGATTGATGCATGTTTCTCTTTCCTTGCAGTCATAGCACGCTTGACCTTTGAATTTCTCTCGTGGTACGTCGAATGTGAGTTCGCGCAAGCGGTCACTATCCCAGACCTCTTGAATAGACTGATAGCTGACATCACCGCAAAAATATTCAGAAGTCTCAGGCATTTGTTCACAAGGTAGTACCTTTCCATCAGTGCAAATAAAAAAACTCGTGCGTCCAGCGGTGCACATACTCTTTTGTGGCCACGCTGCTTGTTTGGCTTCGAGCGAAACTGGCACCAAAGTGGGTGAGCCATTTTGTATTCCCATCAACCCATCTGGAAACTCTTGTTTTAATTGATCCAATTGTTCTTTTAACCATTGAAAGCTGGCCGGATCATTAAACAAATCGTCGGAATGGTTAAAGCCGCTACGACGGTACGTTGCGAGACGAATCGCGCTAACACCGCGTCGCTTTAGATCGCGGTAAAGTTTCGGAATTGTTAGTATGTTATAAGGAGTAATGACTACTTTTGCATCCACGCGAATCCCGGCTTCCAAAGCGTTATCTATTGATGATAAAATACGGTCACAAAAATGTCTTGTGCCGACAAGGTAGTCAGCAACGTCAGGGATGGTGGAATCTATGCTAAATTGCAGGCCTAGAATTATGTTGGACGCTTTACCAATCACATTGGCCTTTTCTTTGCTGAGAAAAGTCTTGGTAGAAAGATTTACAGGTATGAAGTTGTGTTTTCCAAGTTCTTGCAAAATGTCATTTAAATGCGGGTAAAGTAATATATCACCACCATTTGGATGAATGCTCAAAACACCTATTTTAGCAGCCTCTTCTATCAAAGCTAAACTGCGCTCTATAGGAAGAATGTTGACATTCCTTCTTTTTAAGTAACAATATTTGCAATTTGTTGAACATTCAGATGTAAAGTGCCAGTTCAGGGCCACGGGAACAGCCTCATGCATATTAGGAGAAGGTGCAGGAGTCATTTCGGATGAATCTTTTGGAAGAAAACTGGTTGCACAATATTCTATAGTCTTAATTTGTGTATGGCCGAACTTCCGGTCAAAGTCAGCTTTAGAAATCAGGATCGTGGTCGCTGGGTATTCGCTTGGCTTCTGCGGCTGACCGAGGCGTTCCTCTTTAGTGCGGCTCAAGGAATGAATTATTGATTTGACGTTCTGTTTGGCGATTTGCACTGCTTTCACATCGTCTGCTATTTTAACCAAAGGTCTTAATATCTTTGCAATATCTGCTACAGTACGTTTACGATTGCATAGGGCGAGAATAACACCAATTGCCCTATGAACTTTTTCTTCAGGTAACCCTTGGGCGCCACATGCTAGTACATAGTGCTTAGAATTAAACAGCCGGTAAAGAGGATTTAAAACATAAATCTCATCGTCGGCTATCCGAAGACATAATTCGGTGTTCTTACTCTGTGAAAATGAGGTGCGCCCTTCCGTATTTGACATTTGACTGTTGCTAGAATGCTCCAAAGAAATTGGGGATGTTTGCATAATTGTTAGTTCGACCATTATTATATCACTTTTGAATTCTACGTTGCGGTGTTGGCCCTAAAATGGTTGAAGGGCCAACACCGTCTTTTGAGTCAGTCGTTATCAGTTGTTATCGTTTGTGCAATGATTGCTCTGCGCATCATTAGCTGAACAGCATGATGTAAGTGGACATGTCGCTGCGGCAACTTTGATTTTACCAAAGTTGTCGTTACTGGTATCATTGGGAAACTCAAGCGAGGTTCCTGATAGATCCTTATCGTTCATAATATCACCTCCTTTCTTTGTCCAACAAACAGTCTGATTTAATTCATCGTATTTTGACAGAAACATTGGACAAAGTAATGCGAAGTCGTCCTTTTCCACTTTTTTCTGATGGAATTGGATGTAATGTTCGCGCTCGATCCAGAAAACCTTCCGACATAGCTGGATAAGGCCAAGGGACGGGTGCCGGCACTATTTGTATAACTGTCGGATACCAAATGCCGTTCGATTGAACCGGATTCTCAAAAGATAAATTAAGACTTTCAACCACTTTGAAATATGGATACTTCCCTAAACGATCGCATTCAAACCAACGGCTTAAATGACCATTTGCGACCGTAAAATCGGGATATTTAGAATAATCTTCAAAGAAGGTATACGAATGAGGAGTGCCGTCCGAATGCAAAACGCGCCAGACTTTCCATGTCTTTAACATTTCGCTGAATGTAAAAACACCTCGCGGATTGAGATTGTCCCTGTAGAGGTTTAAATACATATCATGGGGGAAAGTCATCATATGCAGAATAGATGGAACAATAGCCTTAACGATTTCTGGCACTTGTTGATTTTTATAGGTAGTCGTTGTGTTTTCAGGCGTTCCATCAGTCGTAGCCGTCCAGCCGCTTTGCTTGTCAGAAATGGTCATTTCATATTGTCCAACAATGTGCGTATCGTCTGTGAACACCCGGTCAATTCGATGAAGGGAAACATCACCTGCAAATGATATGTGGTTTTGGTCATTGTCCTCAAAATCAACATCAATGTCTCCAGATATGCCGTCAAAATGCGACCACATTTGTCGTTCTAGAACCAATATATTAGTTGCATCTTGGATTTCGCTTTGTGCTATCCCTTTTGCTAGCCCTAACAGTGCTAATGCGTCAGACTGGTCCTGTATATAAGCAAATCCCTTTTTTAATTGTGCCTGACGAGCATGATGCACCCGCCATGTAGCAAGCATAATAATTGCAAGAGGGCAAACAAAAAGCAGTGTCCACAGAAGTCGTTTAGACATAATAAATTTTTCCGCAAAATTGAACTGTTGTTGTCACCATAATCGTCATGTGCACAGTCATGGTCAGCGTTTGCGCTCTGTTTTTTTGGGATATTCCTTAAAAGTATGTTGAGGCGTATTTGAAGAATGGCTCTCCATTTTTTGCTAATTATTAACCATTTGTTGCGTTCCTAACAGGGTTCACTTCTCTGGTCCGATCCATGAGTTAGTCGGGGGCAATGTGAAAGTTGTTGTGTTCACTGCACAGTTGAATTATTTTCAATCATTTGATAGGCATTAAGTACTCAATGATACAAAAGTCATGATTCTTGTCTTCATGTGTCGCAGCCTTGGCTCGATTTAGCGAACAAACATTAGGATGGGTGAGCATTTGCATGTCCTCTGTCCAAATAGCATGAAAGTATTAAGACACACACCGCTTGCCCAACGCTCAAAGGCGCGAGCTTTTACTTTGATTGAATTGCTGGTTGTCATCGCCATCATCGGAATCCTCGCTGCGCTCCTGCTTCCAGCACTTTTAAACGCCAGGGAGAAAGCTCGAAGCACCGCGTGCAAGAATCACTTGAGCCAGATCGGCCTTGGACTGCAAATGTATGTTCAGGACAATGGCTTTTATCCGCCATTGGCGGAAGGAGGAACCACCACATTGTGTTTTGACAGGTTATTCCCTTATTATCCGATAAACTGGACCAACGCGTCATGGAACTGCCCAACATACATTGCAAGAGGTGGCATCATCTCCAGAGATTCAGTCACGACCACTTCTGCCGGTTACAGCTACTCGTATAATTGGATGGGTATTGCCACGGGCTTTCCAAACTGTCCGAAATCTATTTCTCAATTACACTTGGGTTTGGGACACTTGCCGAAAAACAGCAAGAAAGAACCAGGGGTTTTGGTGCCAAGCGAGATGTATGCGGTTGCGGATGCTCGGTCTGAAGTTGTTGGACAGGCAATCGCCGGGAACATCAAGATGTTGCCGTGGGCTTTGGATGACGAAGCGGCTCCGCCGCATGGGCAGAGTTACAACATCCTATTCTGCGACGGCCATGTAGTTTTCGTGAGGCGCTACGACTATTTGTATCCGCCGCGAACCGCACCTAATTGGAACAGCGACCATCAACCACATCAGGAAGCGTGGGCTCCTATAAGTTTGTGGGCGGTTCAAAACTAGTGCGTACGCCGATGGTGCGGATGCACTAAAAAGCTGTAGCTTATAGTGCAATGAGGCCGCGTACGTTCTCTGGCCGATTTAAAATATGATGTGGTTTGATATTCATGCCGGTTCATTCAAAAGAATATTTATTTTGCAGTGCGGGCAGGAAATTCTTTCCCCGATGGCATTAGACGGGAATTCTATGTGCCCGCCACAGTGGTAACAGGAAATCTTCAAGTAACTGCTGGCATTGGCCGGTGGTTTCGGATTGGCCGGCTTTGCCTGCAAATGGACTTGGTCGCGGCTCTCCTGCCAATGCTTGACCCAGGCTTCGTTCTTCAATTGTTTTTCCAGCCGCCAATACAAAAACATCTTCAGCAGCATGAGCATGGAGCTTCCAATCACCAGATAGGCGATAAAAAGCTTCCAGCAGAAATCCACAGTCTCTGTCCTGACACCAAGTCTCCACCCCACAAAATCCTCCCGGGGAAGCGGAAATGTCATATTCATTGCCCAAACCATCGCCAGACGGTAAATCAAGTAATTCAGCCCCATCCATAGCACGGTAACCATTTGGGTCATCAAGTTTCGCGTTACAAACAGGCAGCCGGCAAACAGTAGTTGCAAAGGCCCCGCCAACAAAAGAATCGCCCGATTGGAAAATCCCAAAAAAGGGGCTGGTGCGTTCAAAAACGATTGAATGATACGGACCTTGCAAGTCCAGGTAACGAAAAACAGCGTTGCCCCAATGGCAACAAGCAACGCTGCCGTAAGGTAGATATAGCTCCTTAAAAGCAAGGACAGCCATTCCACCCTTGTTGCTTTGACTCTCCCTGTTTTTGCAGTCATAAGTGCAAAACTAGCCGGTGGGATTAAAGTCTAAAATCAACGGCTTGGGAGCGGTCTGCCATTCCTTTCCCGTCCACAATTCAGCCTGTTTTTGTCCGTTGAGCCGGGCGGCTATTCCAACGGAGCGCAAGGCTGCCACATAAATCCTTTGGAAGCCGGCTTCATCCGTCATCTGTTGGCGCCAGATTGTTTCTACGCCCACGCGATACTGGTAGCTCGAGTCTATTCCCACCCGCTCGCGCAGGAACCGGACGACGATTTGTGCGGCGGCAATCGGATCGCTTTCATGCCGTATCCGCGGATAAAAGTTTTCCCATAATATCCTTCGCCAATCTATTTCATTCAGCGGCAAGTCATCCACATGGGGAGACAAAACATATCGACGATAAGTTGGCTCATCCAAGTAGGGATAAAATTGTTTCCGTTGCAGATCCACGAGTTCTACATGGGTTAATATCGCCCCCAGTTGCCTGCCATGCTGGGCGGGATTGGAAATCAGGTATTCAAAATCACCTTCAAGCCGGGATGGCACCAGAACAGTTTCCGCCAGAGAAACGGTGGTCTCGTTAATCGGCATTTGCGGCAGCCCAAGATGGATTGCGGTCAAGCCAATGGCTGCGGACGCGGTCACCACCGCCAAGCTTTCCAAAATCAGGACGCTCCAAGTTGGCTTCTTTTTTGTTGAATTGGATTTCCAAAGGATAAGTGTCGAACCAAACAGACCCCACCAACGTTTCAGGAACACCAAATTTCCGCTGATCAGAACAGTTGGCAGCCAAACCGTCCACACATACCAATAGGATGCCCAGGCCCATTTTTCCACGGGAGTTTTGAATTCATGGGGGTGCAATCTTTGGAGAGATCCCAAAATACTGGGGATCATATAAAAAAATGCGTCGCCGACGCAGACCAGAAGGGTGGTTACGAACAAAATCCGGGAGACTTTCAGCTTTCCAAGCGAGACGATTTTCCAACCCATCCATAGTATCACCGGCAAAGCGGCATACCGGAGCAAATCCGGCCAAAACGCCCACAGCTTCCAGAGCTTAAGCCCGGGATGGAAAACCCATTCGCCGAAGGTGTAATGGATCATCATGAGCAGAACCGCCAATGCCAAAAAGCCCCTGGTCAATCGAGGCGGGGGTTGCTCCGGCTCGTTCGGTCGTGCCGCCTGCTTGAAATGAATCCACTCTCGCAATCTATTCATTGGGTCGGCGAGTTTGTATAAACCAGTGGTGGTGGCATTGAGGCATCAAAGGGGCGCTTGTTTTCCATGTTCAACACAACATTGTATGTCTGGTTGGAATGCACCTCCAGCCATTGCCAGTCGGTTTCATTCGGCTTATCAATAAAGAAGCGATACGGATATTTGGCGCTCTCGCCCAGCACAAGATTTATCTCCCCCTTTGCGTCAGTGCGTGACTTTGCAATTGAAACAAGACCATTCACTGAAGGCAGTTCAATTTCCACTGATTGATGGGCTGCGGGAGTCCCGCGATCAAACACCTTGACCAAAATCTTTCCGCTGGGATAAACCAGATCAATCGTGTTTATGAGGGCGTCCAGACGGTTTTCCGCCGTGGCATTCCAGCCGCCGCGTTCACCGTTAGGCGTCAGGATCATGGCTTTGGGAACCCGCAAAGTCCAATTGGCACCGTAAGCGCGCGTCTCGGCGGTGCAGTCCAGCTCGCGCCATCGCTTTTCTTGCACGCTCCATACCTCCGTGCAGTAATGAGTGCCCAGATAGTTTTGCCAGATCAACATCGTGGGTCTCTCCGGCAACCCAACCGACCGGCACAAAGCCGTGTAGAGGACGGCCAAACCCTCGCAATTACCAACACCCGCATCCAGAATCTCCCCGGGAGTTTTCCCGGCATCTGATATTCCGTCTTCACTCCAAATCATCAACTGATGCATCCATTTCCAAACCGCATCGCTGGCTTCCTGGGTGGTCCGGCAATATTTCACTTCGCGACGCAGGCGTTCGCTAAAATAGGACTGGAAATTCTCAATCGGCTCCTCATAAAACCGGGGATTGGCGGTGAATTTTTCAAAGATGTCCAGCGGGGTGTCCCGGCACCACGGGTAGTTCCTCCTCGCCTGCCACGCAATGTGGATCACTTCCTTCAAATGTGCCGCCGTCATGTGCGCCAAATCATAATCCTCCAATCCGCCAATCACCATCATCACCGTTCGCCGCTCGGGTTCGCGGGTGGAAGTGACCGCTTGCCATAATTCCCGCCGATGCTGACCCGCGCGTTGCATGGCCACATTGAACCGCTGACATTCATCTGCATTCAACCGGCACCCGGTCAGCGCTGCCGTATAATCAGTGAATGGCAGATGTGCCCGGCAATACTCCGACATGACGCGGATCACCACACCTAGATCATCCCCAAAGTCATGACCAAGGCCAGGCAGAACGTGAAGACTGACGGGAGTTCCCGCCGCCTGAAGAAAACTCGCCAGCCGTGTCGCATCTTTGACTGGAATAATCTCATCGTTTTCACCGTGAACCAATAGAACCGGACAATGGATTGGGAGTCCGCTGCGACGGTTGGTGAATGGATCCAGTCCCGGCACCCAGCCACCAGACAGACGCACCAAGAGTTGCGGTTGGATTTCCGGATGGTTCAACATGAAGCTCAATGTTCGTTGCGCGCCCAAACTGGAACCGACCCACGCAGTCGCGTTGCTTTCCGCCCAGGGTTGCTGCTGAATAAAATTGTGCAGAGCCAGAAATTGTTCATCAAACGCGGCTTGGTTCGTTTGATTGTATTCGAAGCCAACGGCAGCCATGCCCAGTTCGGCAATCTGCCGTAATGCCGTTCCGATGGTCAGCAAACTTTCCCCGTCTCCATGGATGTAAATAACGACGGGATGTTTGACCACGGGTTTGGGCAGGACGGCCATCCCCTTGACTTTTCCACTGTTGGCCGTTTGCAACGAGAATTCGACGCGTTCAAACGGGTCGTCATTTTTGGCCCAAATCAGGGCCGCAAAGAACCCCATCAACGCCAGAATTGGAATTCCATGTCTAATGCTGAACAGTCGTGAAATATGGAATCTGTCAATGTCCATTAGGACTGTCCGGATAACACCATAGACGATTTTTTTGCCAGGAGTTAGTATCATCTCCTTGATCCGACAATTCATTCCAGGTGTCAAATTTCCAATACTCCGCTGAACCGTCAAATGAGGCCGCTATTCCTCCCCCATTATGGCGTTTGGTTATTACATCGACTGGTTCACAGGCGCCATCATTAAAAAAAGCAAGCTGCTTTTCGTCCGGCTCCCAAAAAACAACCCCATCGGGAGGCATGCGCGACAATGGCACGCAGGGGAAAATCGCCCGATCATTGCCAGAAACCGCCGCATTCATCATGTAACTTGAGAACTTCACATAACGGTTCGTGTCCAATTTATCCATGGGACACATATAAACTCGTGGATCATGAATGGCAGGCCAGAGCAGACCACCCTCTTGGAGTGGGTTCCCGCCGAGACCACCATAAGAAAAAAGCCAGCCAGTTCGACCACTGCTGTCGACCCAATTTGGCCACGGCAATTGATCATGGTTGTCTTCGCAATACATGTGGAGAGCAAGGGTTATTTGCTTGAGATTATTGACATCCACCGCACTTTCGGCCTTGTTCTTCGCAGCGCTCAATGCCGTTAATAATAATGCCGCCAAAATCCCGATTATCGCGATCACCACCAAAAGTTCGACGAGGGTAAAACCAAAGGTATGTTTTAGATACTTGGTCAACGGTTTGTGTGCTTCTCTCCCACAGAAAGTAAACCGCCGACTAAAATGAGTTGTCATAAAGTATTTATTAATAGTCGTCCCACAACAAATTGTGGATTATGAGTACGATGAAAAATCAGAATCAAAAAATTATGGTTCTTTTGGTCTTCGCTGCAACTGCCCAATGAAAAATGCTAACAAATGCGATATTTTCATGTGCTAAATGTTGGTTCCCTATTGGGTGGCTATGATTTTATAAAAGGATTTTATCCAAAAGAATGCCAACCGTTTTTTGCTAATCACCCAACATATTTTGTCTCAAACACTTTCAGAGATGTCTGCAAAAGGGGGTGTTTTTGAAACAGAGCAGTTGCCGTCGAAGCGCGAAGTGGCGGAAATCAATTTGTCGCCCTCAAGTTCATCGTGATTTTTGTTTTTCTTTCATTCAACCATGCGCTTCGGGTGCGAAGGTTCTAACGCAGATGTTACGCGGTGGGTGTTGGTTCGTTTATTTTCCCTGTAAACGTTGGGATTTATTTGTTCAATTCTTGCGCTTTCACTTGAGAAGCGTGACTATGGAAATTGAAAGTCAACGTCAACAAAATACACTCCCATGGCAAAACACATCTGTGTCTTCTGTGCTCAACCGTTCATCCCTTCAAACGCAATTGTGGGAACCGAGATTACCTGTCCCAAATGCGGAACAAAAAATACAGTGAACCAACCGGAAGCGCCTATGGTTCAAATTCCAAAATTAAACAGTCAGACGCAGCGGGAGCCGGGTGATTCGCCAGTGGCTGCCATCGCGAATCGCCTCATTGACAACATTGAAAAAGTGATCGTCGGTAAACGTAACGAAATCATGCTGACGGTAATGGCTTATTTCGCCGAGGGTCATGTGCTGTTGGAAGATGTGCCCGGCGTAGCCAAGACCATGCTGGCACGTTCCCTTTCGCGCAGCATCGGGTGCGACTTCAAACGCATCCAATGCACGCCGGATTTATTGCCCAACGACATCACGGGCAGCTCCATTTTCAATCCAAAGACCACTGAGTTTGAATTTCGTCCCGGCCCATTGTTTGCCCAGATCGTGCTTGCCGACGAAATCAACCGGGCCACACCTCGCGCACAAGCCGCGCTGCTGGAAGCCATGGCGGAACGAAAAGTGACCGCTGATGGCAACAACTATGAATTGACGCCGCCGTTCCTGCTCATCGCAACCCAAAATCCGATTGACCATGAAGGGACATTCCCGTTGCCCGAAGCGCAACTGGACCGGTTTCTTGTGCGGTTGAGCTTGGGCTACCCGCAGTTTGAAACCGAAGTTTCGATGTTGCAGCGGCTCAAGTCGCAGCATCCGATTGACACCTTGGAAATAGTGGCGACTGCCGAAGAGATACTGACTTGTCAGGAAGCCGTTCGTCAGATTTTTGTGGACGAAAAGATCATTCGCTACATTGTGCAGCTCATTCAAGCCACGCGAGAACATTACGATATTATATTAGGCGGCAGTCCCCGCGCGTCCATGGCCCTGGTGCATTGCGCCCAGTCGTTTGCAGCCATTCAAGGCTTTGATTTTGTTGTGCCGGACGATGTGAAGCACATCGCCGCTTTTGTGCTGGGGCATCGATTGATTCTCCGCCCGGAAAGCCGTCTACGGAAAAAAACTGTTCGCGGAGTTTTGGAGGAAATTCTGAACACCGTGCCGGTGCCGCAAATGCCGGTTGCCGGCTTCGCCAAATGAAATGGATTCTGGGCACACTCGCATTGCTGGTCATTGGGCTGGTGCTAAAGCTTGGCCTGCTGGTTTACGCAATGTATGTGCTGCTGGGGATTTTATTATTGAGCCGTTTCTTTACGCGAACGTGGACGGAGAAGATTGTCGCAAGCCGCCATTGCACCGGGGATATTTTTGAAATTGGTGAACACGTTCAAGTCACCGTAGATATTGAGAACAAAGGCCCGCTTTCAATCCCGTGGCTGATCATCGAAGACTCGCTGCCGCACGAAGCCTTGGTGCAAATGCCTCATCGGATCAAGGTGGATGGCGGAAGATTGATGCTCACTCATTTGGCACCCGGCGAAGCAGAGAGTTTAAACTACACCGTCACCTTCCTCCTGCGTGGTTATTACCAATTGGGGCCGCTGCTGTTGGAAACCGGAGACGTATTCGGCTTGCACCGACGTTTTCGCGTTACGAGCGAACCGCACTTTGCCCTGGTGTTGCCCAAAGTGCTGCCGCTTCAAGGCTACAATCTGGCGTCACGCCGGCCGCTGGGCGAGATCCGCGTTGTGCATCGGCTGTTTGAAGATCCGACACGTCTGGCGGGTGTTCGTCCCTATCAGCAAGGCGACCCGTTGAACCGCATTCACTGGCGGGCCACGGCGCACACCGGACAAATTCACAGCCGCATCTATGAAACCTCCCGCGTTGCGGGCGCGACGTTCCTGCTGGATTTCCACACCCAGAGTTATCAGGGCACCGGCGGCACTACCTCGGCTGAACTGGCGATTGTCACCGTTGCCTCGCTCGCCAACGCCGTTTTCCTCATGGGCCAGCAAATCGGTTTGATCAGCAACGGACGAGACGCGGCTGATCGGATTCGTGAAGCAGGGTGGCGGGCTGAATTTAATACACGCGACGCTGCCCACCGGCGTGCGACCGATCCGCTGGCCAACGACCGACTGCGGCCACTCCGGGTTGAGACGCGCAAAGGCAATGAGAAGCTTGGTGAAATACTCGAAACACTCGCTCGCCTGGAGCACACGGATGGATTTGAATTTTCAGAAATGTTGACGGCAGCGGTTTCCCAGATTCCGCGTGACGCCACAGTCGTGCCGGTGTTGCGGCAGGTCACCCCCGCGATTGCCATAGCGCTAGGTGGACTGGTTCGCCGTGGTTTTCTCGTGACGGCAGTGGTGGTTGCTTTTGAAAAGGAAGCAATTCCCGATTGGGCGCAACCACCGGAATGGGCTGGACTGCTGCTTGCGCAGGGCATCGATTTCCGTCTGGTCAATACCGAAGAATCAGTGATGAATCTTTGCGCGGAAGCCATTGTGAGGTGATTGATGCGACCGGTTAAACCATCCAAAACTCTAGCTGACTACATGGTGGTCGGAATCAGCCCGGTGCTGATCATGCTACTGGTGGGGAGCCTGTGCTTTTTCCTGATCGAAGTCTTTTTCCGGGGCGAGGCCGTCGACAGCGTCCGCTGGGTGATGTTCTGGTTTGTCCTGGCCGTGGTCCTCGTATCTAGGATCGGGATCGAACAAGGCACCGGGCAAGCGGCAGGTTATGGGCTGGCTCTGGCAATGGCGACCTGGTTTTACCTGGTTAGAATCCATCCGGCATATCTTCTGGGGATGATCCTGCTTGGTGTCGTCTGGTGGTGCGCCCACAAGTTGACGTGGGATTGCACCCTGATTGACGAGGATGAAGACGCTTCCGGCGGTGGCTTGCTCCAGAACATTGGCGACCGAAAAGACTTCATGCCGCTTAACAAAACGATGGCGAAAATTCACAGTGACAAAACCGAGCGCAAACAAAAACCCGCAACGCCTCATTCGCCGGGTCTCTGGGTGGTCTATTTTTCACTCGCGGCCTTGCCGCTGTTTGGCATTGGCCAGATGCTGTTGCCAAGTGAGGACATTGCGGCACGGCACAAGGGGTTTTCATATCTCTTTGTTTATGTGACGGCCGCAGTGGGATTGCTCCTCACGACCAGTTTTCTGGGTTTGCGCCGCTATTTGCGGCAACGCTATCTGGAAATGCCCGCCCTGATTGCTTTTGGCTGGATCCGGTTCGGTGCCAGCGTCGCGGCCCTTGTATTGGCCGGCGCATTGTTATTGCCACGTCCGGGCGCAAATGAAGCATGGCATGCGTTGCGTTACCATATTGATTATCAATTGCGGCAGGCCAGTAATTATGCATTGCGATTGAGTCCGCACGGAAAGGGCCAAGGACATCCGGGGAATGAAACTCAGAAATCCGAGCCGTCAAAGAATCCAACCGCTGATTCCCAACCACAACCAGGTTCAGGACAGGCACCAAGTCCAGGGCAAAGCGAAAATCCAGATGCCCAACCGCGTCAACCGCTCGCGGAAGGAGCCGGCCCGTTTTACCACTGGTTTAAAGTCTTGTTCCTGCTGGCTCTGGCGATACTGACGGGTTGGTGGCTCTTTCGGCAGCGTTATTTGATTTTCCAGATCACGCAGTCAATGGTGGCCGCAATAACGCAATTTTTTAGAGACCTGTTCCGATTCGGCTCGTCGGCTAAAAAAACAGCAACGACCGAGAAAAAGGCGCAGAAAGACCTCCGGCTGTTTGCCTCTTACCAAAATCCATTTCTTTTAGGCAGCTATTCTTCGTGGACCAAGGAGCAATTGGTTTTATACAGCTATGAGGCGTTCCGGGCTTGGGCGGAAGAACAAGGGATCAAGCCCCGGCCAGAACAAACCGCTCGGGAGTTCTGTGGAGAGCTTGGCAGCCGGTTTCCGGAGATTATCTCTGATTTAAACCAGTTTTCATTTCTCTACAGCCATTCCGCTTATGGGAAGTCAGTGCCGGCTGACTGTGACTTGGAGCCGGTCAAAATAATTTGGCGGTTTTTTGGATCACTGAAAAAAATATAATTCGGTAATGCGCTTGGATAGCAATCTTTTTCCAAGATTCATATACATCCAACCGATGACCGTTTGATAACAGGTTTTTCATAATTCCCGGTAAACATTGGATTATTTAGCGTTATCCGCTTTTGAGAAATGCCCCTGACATTTTGATGACAGACCCCCTGACAATTTGATAACAGGGTACTGGACGTGACGCGCAACGACACTCGAACGAGATACGCAGACTTGCGCATGTATCATGGCCGATATTCTTTTACCATAAAGACCGGCACGGATTCCAAGCCGGCCCATTTCATCTGGGACGGCATGGTTGAATACTACAAACTTGCCGGCGAATGTTTGTATTTCACGGGAAATCCGCCGAACACACCGCCGGGCATCTGGCAATACAACATCAATGCCAAGGCGGCACACTGTCTGGCGGCTGGCTTGAAAGACAATTTCAAATCTGCAAAAATGGTCACTCCTTTGAGCGGGACGGGCAAAAACGCGGCGGGGAGGGAAATGAGTTACCACCTTTGGCGCCGGCACAGGTTTCACCGGGGAGAAAGTATCCGCTTATTTGGGGAACGTATCCGCTGCTTTTGGCATTTCCGCCGGCGCTGTTGATGTGCTGCTGAAAACTCTGGTTCTCTATCTTCTGTTTGGCAGTTTTCTCTCACTTCTATTGTCTTGGGCAAAGAAAAAATCCAGCGCGTTTCCGGGCAATATGGCTTCCAATTTGAAAATTTCATGTCCTGCCTGCGGCGGACATATCCGGTTTGCCGCCCAAAACCTTGGGCAAATAGTTTCCTGTCCGCATTGCCAGAAGACTGTCACCTTGCGCAAACCAGATCTTCTCAAAATGTCCTGCTTCTTCTGCCAGGAACACATCGAGTTTCCCCCACATGCCATTGGGCAAAAAATCCAATGCCCGCACTGTAATAACGACATCACCTTGAAGGAAGCGGTGTGAATAACTCCCACCTACCAAACGTCGAGGAACCGTTTTTAAGCTGACGATCAATTCGCTGTCTTATTTGGGGCGTGCATTATCAAGTTCAGCTTCGATTTCCGCCACAGTCGGCAGGCTGCCTTTCAATTTTTTGGGCAGGGATTCGACCAGTTTGGTCTGCCATTGGGCCACGCCGATTGGCTTTTTCAAATCGCGCAACGCATATTCAACAGTCAGATGGTCACGTTCCTTGCACAGCAGCAGGCCGATGGACGGCCTGTCATCGGCATGGCGCAACTGGTCATCCACCGCTGACAGGTAAAAATTCATCTTGCCCGCGAATTCCGGCTCGAAGGCTTTCATTTTCAAATCTTCTGTGGCCGATTCCATTATGTGGCCTTGCAAGAGGAATTCTCGTGATTTCGGTGTAACAATGGTTTGGCGACGCCACATAAGAAGAGACTACAGGTTACGAAGAAACTCCATCAAGTCTTTATCGTCGCGCCATTTCAACCGGGACGTGGTACGGCTGACTTCGCAACGCGCCAACGCCTTGGCTTTCATTTCCAAATCCACTTCGGCGTAGATGTTGGTGGTGTTGAGGGACACATGACCCAACCAGGCGCGGATGGTGTTGATGTCCACTCCTGCCCGCAGCAGATGCGTAGCGGTGGTATGCCGGATCGTGTGCGGGCTAAGGCGATGGACTGCAAAGGTGTGCCGCAGATCCTGGAGACGGGGTTGATAGCGGGCTCCATCGTCTCGCCGCACTCCAGCTGTCCGCTGGTTTTTGCCAACTCTGCGGCTGTTATTTTTCGCCTCGTCATACAATATGTTTGCCCGCCGTTCTGCCCACAACGATCCTCAATCGATTTTGGAAACGCCGGGCATGATGCCGAATTTTGCCGGCGTTGAAAAGTTTTTCACACACATGGCTTTTAAGACATCCGGTGCGCTGGCTTGTTCTTGTCAGAAGCAACTCTCCCCGCGCGAAATCCTAAACGCAAAAGCCCGGAGCCGGGCGGTGCGTCAAGGTGGAAGCCGAGGGCATACCGAGGAACGACCTTGACGCGACGACCGACGACATACCATGAAATCTGGATTCGCGCGCGCATGATGGATTCCTCACATTTAATGGCAGATTTCAAGGATGCCAAACATAGTGGCCGATCAGCAGGGTGACGACACAAGCCGACAACGTGCCAATAATATACCAGTGAACGCCGCGAAGATTGATGGTATCGTCCAATTTTCGGCAAATTCTTTCAAATCGCAGCCGTTCGCGTTCCAAAGCGTCTTGGGATTTGTTCCATTCGGCAACGGCACATTGCAGATTGTCCTGAATGCTTTTGGCAACGTCATTCGCGTCAACCAGCCGGTTGCTGACGAACAACGCATCGCGTTTCACGGTTTCCGCGTGCTGGAGAACGATGGCTTTCAATTCGCCATGCTTGATGTCAACCATGCCCGCGAAATCCTTGGTGAGCGCGGCGGTTTGTTGCCGGTATGCGGCCAGATGCAGTTCCAACCATTTCTTACTGTCAGCGATGGAGCGGGGGATGCCGGCTGCCGCCTTGAATTGGGCGCGAGTCAGCAACGAAAATTGCGCCGGAAAGCTGTCCTCCGGCCCGATGCTCCATTCATGTATCAATCGGTGAACCCGGTCCACTTCCGCTTTCGTCAGGTCGCGGCAAAGGATCGCCAAATCATCTTTGTCCAAATCCATAACGTCATTCGCCCAAGTTGAACATGGGCTGTTTGGAGCGGGCCGGTTTCGCCGCCGGTTCGGACTGCGGTTCAAGCTCCGGCATCTGTTCCGATGGCACCAGCAAATCGGCAATGGCGTCGTATTGCCGGAACATCTGCTGCATCGCCCACTGCATTTCCCCGGCCAGCATCAATTCCAGATGCGGCGTGCCGGGCGTGGCCGCTTCCGCGAAACTCAACTTGCGGCCCGCCTTGGCCTCGGCCCTTTTGATGGCGAGCAACGTGATGGACGTGACGACCGGCAACGTGATTTCTTTCGCTCCGAATCTTTTCAACTCGGCTTCGATTTTGGAATTACGAAACAGATTGGTTCTGACCTTGGCGGGATTATGGACGATAACATAATCCACCCGGTCGCCGGCATAGAAAAACAGATCGAGCAGGTTGTTCATGCTCTCGGTGTCCTCGCTGGGAAACAGGAAAAATGTGAACCGGACGCCCTGCGTGACGAACGATTCGAGCAACTGTAACGAGTCTAATGCCTGCACGATGAGGCCGTCGGCTTGCGCCCGGCAATCAATGACGTGAACCGGCGCGTCGCTGCGCGACACGTTTCGGAACAAACCGAGCAACGTGGATTTGCTGTCGTCGTCATTGCCGAGCGTGTAGGACTGCACCTGTTCGGGATGCCGGTCGGCAAAGGAATGGTGCCTGTCATCGAGGTCGGAACCATTCCAGTGGATACCGTGATAACCCAGCCATGCCGTTCTAAATTCAGCCTCGAAACTTTTACCGAGACTGCCTTTGGATTGGGGATTGATGTGGATGCGTTTGATGATGTTGGTATTCATGTGAAGTTCTCTGTGTCTTTGGTTGAGATGTTCGGTTGATTGAAAACTGGCTTTGGAGGCAACGGCGACAGGCGTGATTGCGGCCGGTTGGCCGTCGCGATGTGGCGGGCGGGTTGGGATTGGAAATCATTCCCCACATTTTCCCAATTCGGTTTTGCGGCGCGTTTCAATTTGCGCCGGTAAAAGCGATACGGCGCATAAAGCGTGACGTTGATGCCTTTTTCGGTGAGCAACAGTCCGGCGATTTCCTGCCATGTCTTGCGCCGCTGGCGCTGCTGATGGATGAAATCGAAGTGCGGTTCCAGGATGCTGTGGAACGCTTTGCCGCCGCGTTTTGGTTGTGCCGTTTCGCTCATCACCGGACAGCATAGCCCGGTGGTGGAAAACCGTGGTAGGGAGCAGGTGGAAGTTAAAGTGGAATGAAGTCAGACCGCGACTGCGGCAAATAGCGGCAACTGCCTGTGTCATCAGGCGGCAAAGGGCGGCAAATTTCCACACGCCATTGCAGCAAATTACGGCAAAATCATTGCCGCCATTTGCCGCTTTTTGCCGCCACGTTTCGCACCGCTTTTTCCCCGAACGATTTCGTTAGGAGATGGTGTCTACCTAAATTACCGGCTTTCATATTCCAGAAAGCCGTCAGAAATCACGTTTGATTGAACGTACCAAATTGGATGATGAATGGCGCAGTGAACGTCCGTTTCTGAAATTGGAGCGGACGTAACGGCTGTGGAGTCGCGGAGATTTTGGAAACGGATGCTGACTGCGCTGCTGTATGGGTTTTGATTCGAGGCGATTGGTCTGGCCGGTTTTCGAGTGCCGCAGAAAAGCCGACCAGTCCAAGTGCCAGGCATTAGATGAGTGGAGCCGCACCGTGCGACATCATTCCTTGATTCCCAATTTCTGGAGCATCAATTTGTGCTTGGCGATATAATCGTATCGTGCTGCCAAATCCTCCCAGTGAGCCGGATCGGGTTTTATTGCCTCTTCCGGGTGTTCCCTGTTGGCGGCATCAACGGCACTCTTGATGTCCATGCCCTTTGCCAGAAATGCAACAACCGTGTTGTCATAGTCAATTTCGGTGTCAGTTCGGTCGTATCCGTATAGCTAACCCGTCTAGCGCCAGGTAAGCGGAGTTGGGTAAACTGCGTTGAATGTCAGGATTGTTTATGCGCTGTCTGCCACGCGGTGGGTGTCAATTCGGCCACGCGGTTAA
>Ga0182030_10006457_pt1 | contig 24734 bp, 21 predicted proteins | sample 812S3MmetaG_FD_121299 | JGI IMG/M metagenome (GOLD analysis project Ga0182030, IMG submission 121299) | Permafrost microbial communities from Stordalen Mire, Sweden - 812S3M metaG (Illumina Assembly) | ecosystem: Environmental > Terrestrial > Soil > Wetlands > Permafrost | place: Sweden...
CGGTGAGGCGTACGCGGAGCGCGAGCTGCTGGTCGGCCACCGCGAACGCCCCCCCCAGCGCGATGCCCGTGCCGGCGAGGTTGGTCTCGGTCACCCGGGCGCCCCCGTAGGCGCTCAGCGGGCGAGCGTTGCCGCTCGGGTCGACGTCGGAGGCGAGGCCGAGCCAGACGTCGTCGACCACGATGGTGTTCCGCTCGACGACGTCGACCACCAGGATGACGAGGCCGCGCCGGGTCCCCCGACGCAACGAGAGCTGCACGTCGCGAAAGAAGCCGGTGCCGAGCAGGCGAAAGCGCGTCAGCTCCAGCTCGGGATCATCGACGTCGAGGACGTCCCCGGCGTGGAACGGCACGTACCGGAGCACGACGCGAGCAAGCGTCGCGGTGTTGCCCCGCACTTCCAGCCCCTCCAGGGTGTACTTCGGCCCGATGGCGTCGGGGGCCCGCGCCATCGGCGGGGTGGGGTCGGTGACCGGCGGGCTCGAGGGGCCCGACGTCGAACCAGGCAGCGGCGTGCCGAGCGTGACGGGCGGAGGCTCGGGCGGCGTGGGGGGGGTCGTCGCCTTCGAGGGACCGTCCGGCCGTGCTCCCCACGTGTGTACGGCCTGCGCGCGTGCGAGACCAGGCAGGACGGCGATCGAGAGAAGGAGCCGGCCGAGGAATACGGCGAGAGGACGCCGTCGAGGCGCGACTTTCCGCAGCGGAGCTCTTCCCACGCTAGCCGGCGATCCTACACGGATTGCGCCTTCTTCACGGCGTCGGGCTGTCGCTCGGGAGCCGCCCGGAGGAAGGCGTCGAGCTTCATGGCCTCGTCGAACGCGCGCGACACCCGCGGAAACGGCGCGAGATCCACCTTGAAGCGCTGCGCGGAGACGACCTGCGGAACCAGGAATGCGTCTGCCGCCGTGACCGCGTCACCGTAGGCGTAGCGGCCGCGCGCCCCTTCCGCCTCGTGGGTCTCCATGGCTCCCTCGAGCGCAGCCAGACCGCGGATGACGAAGTGCCTGAGCCACCGGCCCTGCACCTCCGCGTCGGGCGAGAGAAACTGGGTCACATGACGGTTTTGCAGCGGCTGGATCCCGCTGTTGACGATCTCCACCAGCGCGCGCACCCGGGCGCGAGCATGAGCGTCGCGGGGGTAGAGCGGGGGGGATGGGAAGCGCTCGTCGAGGAGCTCGACGATGGCGACCGACTCGACGTACGCCACGCCATCGACGACGAGACACGGCACGTAGCCCGTGGGGCTCCGGGTCTTGTGGTCCTCGCTGGACTGCTCCTCCGTGAGCAGGTTCACCGTGACGTATCGGTAGTCGAGTCCCTTGAGCGCCAGCGCGATGCGGACGCGTTGCGAGGACGAGGAACGCCAGTAATTGTAGAGGGTGAGCTCGGCCATGACGGCGCCATGTTAACGCGGCGCGGCGCGACGGGTGGTTCTCGCACAACGCGAAGGTCGATTCGCAGCCCGCGTGCCCGGGACGGGCTTGTTGACGACGAACTGGCGTCAGCGCAGGAGGCACGGCGCTTGCTCGTCACTCGTTCATGTCGATCGCGACGAAGACCTCGACCGTTCCCCTCGAATCCCATGACGCGCTGCACGCCACGCCGCCGACGTGCCCCGAGGTGAGCGTGCGCGAGCCGGCGGGGGTGACGAGCGACCCGCTGGACGTCGAGCTGGACAATCCGTACGACAACATCGCTTGCACCGACTGACGCTCGACGAGGTCCGGATCGAGGCGCTCCGCGCGCGACCGCTGTCGGTGCCACTCCTCGAGCCGTTCGTCATCGCGAGCGGCCGAGTCGACGCGACCCGCGCGGTCGAGGTCGAGGCGCACGTGACGTGGCGAGGAAAGAGCGGCGTGGGGCTAGGAGAGGCCGCCTGTCTCCCGCCCGTGACCAGGGAGGACCAGGGGGACGTTCTTCGTGAGATCGAACGGGCCAGCCTGGGTGTGGAGTCCCTGTCCAGGCTGGGACCGGTCACGCGCGCGGCCGTCGAGACGGCCATCCTGGATGCCATGGCGACGATCCAGGGAGTGCCAGTTCGAGCCTTCCTGAGCGATGCGAGCGTGGAGGCGCTCGAGACCGACGTCACCATCGCCATCGCCGACCCCGCGAAGATGGCGGAGCTGGCGCGTTCCTGGGTCGCGAGAGGCTTTCGTGCGCTCAAGGTGAAGGTCGGAAAGGACGTGGACGCCGACGCCCGGGCACTCGAGGCCATCGGTCGGGCCGCGCCCGCAGCGACGCTCCGCGTGGACGCCAACGCCGGTTACACGGCCGCCGAAGCCATCGCCCTCGCGCGCGCATGCGAGCATCTCCGTCTGCGAGTCGAGTGCTGGGAGCAACCCTGCGCCGCCGGTGATCTCGACGGGATGGCCGAGGTCGCCGAGGCGCTCGACGCACCCGTCATCGCCGACGAATCCGTGAAGACCCTCGACGACCTGCACGTGCTCGCCCGTCGCCGGTACGCGGACGGCGTCAACCTCAAGCTCGCCAAGTCGGGAGGGCTGCTCACGTGTCTCGCGATCGGCACCGCTGCGCGTGCCGCAGGCTTGCAGATCATGGTCGGCGGCATGGTCGAGACTCGGCTCGGGATGACGGCTGCGGCCCACCTCGCCTGCGCCCTCGGCGGCGTCGACTTCGTCGACCTCGACACCGCCTGGCTCCTCGCCGACGACCCGTACGAAGGCGGCTACGTCGCCAACGGCCCGCGCTATCACCTCCCCGACGTCCCGGGCCTCGGCGTGCGGCGGCGGTAGGTCAATCCAGGCGCTTCGTGCTGCCGGCGCCGCTGAGCGTCGTCCTCGTCGAGCGCGCATGCGCCTCGGCCGCGGCGAACGCTCGGAGGAAGTTCTCGCCGAGGACCTTCTTGACGTCCTCGTCGGACCAGCCGCGCCGGAGGAGCTCGAGCGTGATCTTCGGCAGGCCGTCGATCCCTTCCAGCCCCTGCGGCATCGAGTCCACGCCGTCGAAATCGCTGCCGAGACCGACGTGGTCGACGCCTGCCACCTTCGCGATGTGCTCGATGTGATCGACGAGCACGCCGAGCGGCACCTTCGGTAGATCGCCGGCGCCCATCTTCAGGGCCGCGTCGTGGATCTCCGAGAGCTTCATGCCCTTCTTGTCGAGGGCGGCGAGCTCCGCTCCGTGACGGGCGAAGAACGCGTGCATGGCTGTTCGGTAACCGGGGTCGAGGTAACCGGAGAAGAAGTTGACCATCACCACGCCGCCGGTCGCGGCGATCCCGCGAAGCTGGTCGTCCGACAGGTTGCGCGGCGCATCGCAGAGGGCTCGCGCGCTGGAGTGCGAGGCGATGACCGGGGCGGCGGCGATATGAAGAACGTCGTCGATCGTCTCGTCGCTCACGTGAGACACGTCGACCAGCATCCCGATGCGCTGCATCTCCCGGACGACCTCCTCGCCGAACAAGGAGAGACCGTGATGCCGCGGCTTCGGCGGCGACGCCCCCATGCCGGAGGAGTCCGCCCAGTCGCTGTTCGTCGCGTGCGTCAGTGTCATGTAGCGGACGCCCAGGCGGTAGAAGTCACGGAGCGCGTAGAGCGAGTCCTCGATCGCGTAGCCGCCCTCGATCCCCATGAGCACGGCGATCTTGCCGTCCTGTTTGGCGTGGCGGATGTCGTCGGCGCTGGTCGCGAGGACGAGGTCCTGCGGGTGGCGCTCGATCTGCTGGTAGGTGATGTCGATCATGTCGAGCGCCCGCCGCGCGCCGCCCCCCTCCCGCGACGACGGCCGCTCGTAGAAGCGCGAGTCGACGTAGATGGAGAAGAACTCGGCCGTGATGCCGCCGGAGCGCATCTTCGGGAGATCGGTTGCCGTCTTGCCGTTCGGGCGCCCGAGATCGAAGCCGTCCTCGAGGATAGCGGACGTGATGTCGTCGTGGGTGTCGACGACGATCGAGGCGCTGTGGAGCCGCGCAGCCCGCTCTTCGAGCGTCAGCGGGGCAGGAGGCGCGGTGGGTGCCGGCGTGGGGTCGGGCGCTGGGGTGGCGACGGGCGCACGCGTTGCGGGTGGGACAGGCACAGGGGGGTTCAGCGCCTCCCCTGAAGCACCGCCACCGCACGCCGCCAGGACCGCCACCATCAGGAGCCGCACGGCACGCTTCATCGTGCGCGCATCTTAGCCCCCGACGCTCGTCAGTAAGCGAGGTGGATCTTCAGCCGCGTCGTCGTCCTGGGCTCGATCGTGAAACCGTAGCTCCTCGGCCGCCTGTCGCGCTCGGGACGCACCAGCGTGAGCTTGTGATGCCCCGGGCGCAGCGCCAGCGTCTGCGGCGTCCACATCCCGGTCAGCTCGTCGTCCAGGATGATCTCGGCACGCGGCTCCGAGTACACCTCGAGAAACCCGGGCTCGCGCGGCTGTGCGCGAACCACGGCACCCCCCAGGAGCGCCGCCGCCATCGCGCTGATCGCCAGGAGGGTTCTCGTCATGCCCCGTCTCCCCTCGTTCGACGGGCACGCGCCCGCCTGCATTCATGCTCGTCATCGGCCACTGCCGCGGTGGCGCATTCTGGCCCGGGCGCTCCGGCGACGCAATCCATCAGCAAGGAAACCCCGGCGCCACCACCGAGACGAGCGCCTCGGCGTCGGCCACGCCCTGCTCTCTCATCCAGGCCGACGCCTGGGCCTCGAGCGCGCGCTGCTCCTCGCCTCCGACGAGCCGTGCAAGTCGGTACCTGCTGGCGGTCGCGTGCATGGCCATCTGAGCCGACTCGAAGCCCGCGATCGCCTCGCGGAGGAGCATCACGGCTCGGTCTCGATCGCCGCGGATCGACGCGGCCGACGCGCGCAGCAACCGCGCCAACGACGTCGCCCAGGGCGCCCGCTCCTTCGCGATACCGCGCGAGTCACGCTCGACCGCGGCGAGCAAGGCGGCGCAATCGGCTGGCCGCTCACTCGCCACTGCCAGAGCGCAGCGCGCGCGCATGTCCAGGCACCGGATGCGGACCGTCTCGATGCGAAGGAGGAGCACATTGCGCAGGGCGGACCAGCGCTCGTGGACGCGCCGGAGGCCTTCCGCGGGGCGAGCGTCGTAGAGGTCGGCGTTGACGAGCGCCACGAGCTCGTAGAAGTGCTCGAGGTGGCACCCCTTCTTCGACCACGTCTGCATCGCCTCGTGCACCTCGCGACGCGCGCCCTCCGGGTCCCCTCGCACTAGCCACACGAAGTTCGCGTAGCCCATTCGCATGCAGACCGCCGCGTAGACGTCGCCGCGATCGAGCGCGTCGCGCAGGTAGAGCGGATGCCGCCGCTGCAGCTCGCGCAACCCGCCGACGTGCACGAGAGCCATCAGCGCGAAGTGGTGTGTGGTCGCCTGCTCCCAGGAGGTGCCGGGGACGCCGCGGAACATCACCTCGGCGCGGTCGGCGTCGCTGACCGTGCGGGGAAAGTCTCCGACGAGGTAGTGGGAGACAGCGGAGTTCGCGATGGCGTAGGCGATGCTCTGAGGATCGCGCGTGCGCTCCGCGATGGCGCGGGCCCGGCCGAGATGCTTCGCCACACGGGCCGAAGCGCGGGCGCCCCTCGTGGCCAGGTACCCCCCGCTCACCGCCAGCGCGCGGGCGACCCGCGTCGGCTCCCCCACCTGGAGAGCGAAGAGCATCGCCCGAGCTTGGAACACAGACCCGTAGATGTGATCACTGAGGCCGAGCGCGAAGGCGACCGACCAGCACACGTCGACACGCGTGAGATCTCGAGCAGGCACTCGCGAGGGGTCCCGCTCCCGGTACCGCATGCCGCGGAGGGCCAGGAGCGCACGCCAGAAGACGAGCAGCACGAGCGCATGGAGCGGCGACCGCGGATAGGAGAGACCGAGTAGCCCCAGCACCTCACGCACCGCGACGATCCCCTCGTCGAAGCGCCCGGAGCGGAGAAACTGCTCGGACGCACGGCGCCGCAGGTCGAGCGCCTCGGCGGGTGGTGCCCCGTCAGCCGCGACGGAGTAGGCCTTCGCAGCCAGCGCCCCGCGGCCCGCGTTCGCGAGGGCTTCTCCCAGGCGCACCCTCAGCGCGCGCTGCTTGGGATCGCCTTCGGGTGTCAGCTCGAGGGCGCGCTCCCAGCACGCCGCCGCGCGATCGAACGCGAGCGCTTCCGTGGCCTGGTGCGCCGCGGCCACGGCGTACTTGGCGGCACGCGGCCGGTTGCCGGCGCGAGCCCAGTGCAGCGAGAGCGCCTCGCCATCGGGCCACCGTGACGCTTCGAGGGCCAGCGCGAGCCGCTTGTGGCAGGCCGCACGCTCGGACGCAGAGAGACACGCCACGACCGCCCCACGCACCCGCTCGTGGTACGGCTCGATCCGGTCCGAGGCCCGTGCCCCGCTCGTCTGCACGAGGTGCGCGACACGGAGCAGCGCGACCACACGCGCGAAAGCCCCCATCTCCATCCCCGCCGCGTGCGCCACGGTCTGCTGCGCCAGAGGTCGTCCGGCCACCGCCACCAGCTCCAGCGACTCGCGCGCGGGCTTCTCGAGCCGCCCGATGCGCGACAGCAGCGCCTCGTCGAGATCGAACGTGGGCCTCACCAGCAGCGCGGTGTCGTCCGGATCGTCGCCCGCAATCTCGCGGTCCGTGAGCAGCGCCGCGTGGCGCGCCAGCTCGTCGATGAAGAGCGGGTGACCCTGAGCCTCGCGGGCGATGGCCCCCGCGTCTCGAGCTCGATGCGGGGCAATCGTCTCCAGCAAGGATGTCGCCAGAGCGTGGGCGTCCTCCTCCGACAGCCGGCCGAGGTGGACGGTGCGCACAGGGCAGGGCAGCCTCGCGGCGAAGTCGATCGGCGCCCGTTGCGGCGCCATCATGGGCATCGTCCCCTCGGGGATCGGTGCATCTCGCACCGTCCCGACGAGCAGGAGCGGCGGCGCATCGGGCCCCCGCAACAGCTCGGACAGGAGCGACAGGCTGTCGGCGTCCGCCCACTGGAGATCGTCGATGGCCATGACGACCGGATGCTTCTCGCAGAGGCGCGCGAGGAGGCTCCGCAGCGACACGAAGGCGCGGCGCCGCAACTCCCGTGGATCACCGGGTTCCTCGGTCATGGCGAACGCGAAGGCGCGCGAACGGCGAAGCACGGGGAAGATCTGCACCAGCGGTCCCGCGCGTTCCGGAACGAGATCCATGGCCTCGACGTCGGACAGGCTGGCGAGGTAGCCCGCGAGCTCGTCGATGGCGCCGTCGACGCCCTTGTAGGGGACCTGCTCCCGCTCGTAGCAGCGACCCGCGAGCACCAGCGTCGACGGGTGTGCCGCGACGACGTCCTCGGTGAAGCGCCGGACGAGGCAGCTCTTGCCGACCCCCGACTCGCCGTCCACCAGCACGACGGTCGCCGAGGACTCCAGCGCCTCGCGGAAGCACTGGTCCAGCAGCTCGAGCTCGCTCGCGCGACCGACGAACGTGGTCCGACGCGTCACCGTGACTGCGAGCGGGGGCGAGCTTCCCGTGCGACCTCGTGGCGCGAGCGCCCGGACGACCTCGGCGCCCGGCGGTCTTGCCGCGGGATCGAAGCGGAGAAGGCGCATGCACAGCTCGTCCAGATCCGCGGGCACACCCGGGGAGACCGTGCGTGGGGACGGCGGCGTCACGCTCTGCTTGTTCATCAGCACCTCGAGCGTCGTCCCGTCGAACGGGAGCTGCCCGGTGAGCGCTTCGTAGAGGACTGCGCCGAGCGCGTACCAGTCGGCCTCCGGGCCGACGGTCTGTGACGTCGCCTGCTCCGGCGCCATGTATGCCGGCGTGCCTGCGATCTCTCCGTCGATGGACGAGCGCTCCGACACCTCGGCGATGAGACCGAAGTCGAGTAGCACCACGCGCCCCGCGGGCGTCACGCGGATGTTGGATGGCTTGATGTCTCGATGCACCTTGCCCGCCGCGTGCAGGGCCTCGAGCCCGCTGGCGAGCTGGGGCAAGGTCGCCCGCAAACGCGCCTCGTCGAGGCGGAGCCCCGTGCTCGCGCTGCGCGCCGTCACGCGTCGAAACTGTACCGGCGCGTCGTCGACACTCGAGCTCGGCCGCTCGTCCGCGTCGACGACGCGAACGCCCCCCGACTCCATCGGCGCGCGCGGGCGCACGTAGCCGAGGTAGTCACTCCCCTCCACGAGCTCCATCGTGAAAAACCACTGTTGCCCTTCGGCGATGAGCTCTCCGAGCGTGACCAGGTTGCGGTGATGCAGATCCTGAAGGGCACGAAACTCCCGCTTGAACCGCAGCAGCGCCTCCGCTCCCGATCTGCGCGAGCTCAGGCTCTTCAGAGTCTTCAGCGCGACGCGGGCGTTGCGTTCGCGATCGAACGCTTCGAAGACGACTCCCATCGCCCCCTCGCCGAGGGGCCCGAGAAGCTGGAATCGATCGGGTACCGAGAGCTCCAACGGAGGCCTTTCGCGCCGAGGGCGCATTCCCCCACGCTCAGCATGCTCTCCGTATGTTTCCGACGTGCGACAAGCCGCCCTTTGCGGCTGAGATTTGGGCGAGCAGGTGTGATGTGAGGGCCGACGTACGTGCGGCGGAATCGATGGCGGTGCGCTATCCTTCCCGGGCAATGGGCAAGCGGCGCGTCCTTCCCCTGACGGCGATCGTTGCCGCAATGGCTTTCGCCGGGATCGTCGGCGTGCCGGAAACCGCGCTAGCGCGTGGTGGGGGCGGCGGTGGGCACGGGGGCGGAGGTCATTCGGCCGGCGGCGGCGGGCACTTCGGGGGCGGCGGTCATGGCGGCGTGGGGCATGGCGGCTACCACGGCTACGGCGGGGCCTATTTCGGACGTCGCGGAGGGTGGTGGGGCACGCCGTACTGGGGACGCGGATTCTGGGGCTGGCGGGGCACCGGCTGGGTGTGGATGGCGGGGCCCTGGTACGTCTCGCCGGTCTACCCCGGCTGGGTGTGGGTCGCGCAGCAGTGGGTATGGGACGGTGAGCAGTGGGTCTGGCAGAACGGGTACTGGGCGCCTGCCGGGTGAAGGCGCCTGAAAAGGCGCTCTGGCGTCGGCTCGCGGCCCGAAGTAGAGGAGGGCGGTCGACATCGCCCTCGTAGCTCAGTGGACAGAGCAGCGCTTTCCTAAAGCGTTGGCCGCAGGTTCGACTCCTGCCGGGGGCGCTCGCGAGTAGAACCTCAAGGGCGCGCCGGCGCTACTCGGCCGTGCCGCCCAACCGTCCCCTGGCCGCCGCTACAAGGTCCACTCCCGTGGCCGCGCGCACGTGCTCGTTCGTCGTGATGATCGACTTCAACGCCGACCCTGCGCCCGCCGCGCTGCCGGAGCCCAGCACCACCAGGCGGTCGATCTGGATGGCGCGCAGCGTGCCCGCGAGCTGATCGAAGACCGGGATGAGCTTCTGCAGGAGGAGCGCGTCGCGCCCTCGCGCACCCGACGCCTTGTACGCCTCGGCCAGCGCTGTCATCGCCGCCGCCGCCGCGCGGCCCTGGGCGACCACCTGCGATGCCTGCCCCTTGGCCTGCGCCTCGGCCTTCTGCCGCTGCGCGTCGGCCGGCGCCACCACGTCCGCCTCCAGTTTGCGCCGCACTTGCTCCACGCGCGCGTTCCACGTCTTCAGCTGCGCCCCGGCCTCGGCGATCTCGGCCTGCACCTGACCCTGCACCTCGGCGATCACCGCGGCCCGCTGCGTCGTGGCGGCGACGATGCGTCGCTCGTTCTCCTTCTGGGCCACCTGGATGTCGGCGTCGAGCTTCGATATCTCGGCGTTCATGGTGTTCTCGGCCTTCTGCACCAGCGCCGTCGCGCGCGCGCGCACCTCGCCGATCGCGGCGTCGCGCCGCACCTTGGCGCCGCGCACGCGGCCCACCGACGTGAGGTAGCCGACGTCGTCCGAGATGTTCTGGATCTGGAGGTTGTCGAGGACCAGACCCAGGCGCATGAGATCACGGTCGGCCTCTTCGATGAGCTTCTGCTGAAAGACCACCTTCTTCTGGTTGATCTCCTCGGGCGTGAGCTCGGCGATGACGCCGCGGAGGTTCGCCTCCAGCGTGTCCTTGGCGATGAGCATGATCTGCTGCTGCGAGTAGCCGAGGAATCGCTCGATGGCGTTGTGGAGGAGCGGCTCCTCGCTGGGGATCTTGATGTTGGCGATGGCCGTCACGTTGAGCGGCACGCCGCCCTTGGAGTACGCGCCCTGCACCGCGAGCTCGATGGCCATGTTGGTGAGCTGCATGCGGTCGACCACCTCGAGGAGCGGCAGGCGCATCCCTCGCCCCCCGCGCACCACGCGAAAGCCGAGCTCTTTGCCGTCGGGCGTCTTCCAGCGCCTTCCCGAGAAGATGAGGACCTCGCTCGGCGAGCAGACGTAGAGGTTGCGCGTCACCGTGACGAGAATCACGAGGGCCGCCACGAGGAGGACGGCGATGACGACTCCCATCGACGCGGCGCTCACCTCGCACCTCCCGTCCCGGTCGAAGCCAGCATCGATTGCACGTCGACGCCGGTGAGCTCCTTCAGCGTCCCGAACACGGACCCCACCACCGCCGGGAAGCTCGCCGCCAGCGCCGGCAGCGCGCGCCCGTCGCCGCCGTCGATGACTTGCACCTCGCCCACGGTCACCTCTTTCACCTTCTCCGCGACCTTTGCCACCAGCGTGTCGAGCTGCGACAGCACGAACATCTCGCGCGCGTCGCTCCCCGCCGTCGCGAGCGCCTGGGCCATCGCACGGGTCGTCTCGGCGGTCGCCAGCCCCTGCTCGCGCTGCTGCGCCGCGGCTCCCTGCGCGAGCAGCTCCGCACCCTTCCGTGCCGCCTCCGCCGGGAGGACGACCTCGCACTGCAGGCGCTTGGTCTCGAGCTGCTGCCTCAACGTTTGAAGCTCCTGCTCCGCCTCGGCGCGCGCCTGCTCGGCCGCCACGACGGCCTCTCGCTCCACGGCCTGCGCCGCCCCTTCGAGCTGCCCCACCAGGGCACGAAGCTCGTTGCGCTTCTGGGATACGCCGATCTCGGCTTGCTTCTGCGCGAGCTCGGCGGCCTGCCGCGCGGAGGCCTCTTCCTGCTTGAACTCCTGGTTGGCCTGGTTCTCGGCGTTCTCGGCGTCGCGAAGGGCATTGGCGATCTGCGTGCGAGCGATGTTCACCAGGTACTTCGCCTCGTCCTCGACCCGCTGAATCTTGAGGGTATCGAGGTGGAGACCCAGCTTGTCGAACACCTCGCTCGTCGTCTCGAGCAGCCGGTTCGCGAACTCGATGCGGTCCTCGTTCACCTGCTCGGGGGTGAGCTGCGAGATGACGTCACGGAGGGCACCCTCCAGCGTCTGCTTGGCCGTCATGTGGATGGCCTCGGGCGGCAGCGTGAGGAAACGCTCGACCGCGTTGTAGGTGTACTGAGGGTGGCTGGTGACCTTGATGTTCGCGATGGCGTGCACGTCGAGGGGGATGCCGCCGTTGGAGAGCACCTTCGTGACCGACAACTCCGTCGGCATCAGGCGGAGATCCATGCGCGACACGGTTTGGAGGAATGGCACACGCCAGTGCGATCCCGACTGGATCACCGTGTAGTTGGCCGCCTCCCCGGAGGGCAGCGCGTGTTTCTTGCCTGCGATGACGAGCAGCTCGTTCGGACGGCACACGAAGAGAAACCGCCGGAGCAAGGCGAGGAAGACGAGCAAGCCCACGGCCACCGCCAGCGCGACGCCGATGACGACGACGAGCTGCTGCATCTCCGGGGCCTCGACGGGCACGTCGACAGGTCGCGTGTTCACCGGAGCGAATGACATGAGCATCGGTCCCTCCCTGGATTGCGGCGCGAGGATACACCTAGGGTCGACCCGGCTTACCTGGAAGTCGGATTGCGCGTCACCAGCGCCGAGCCTCCCTCGCGGATCTCGACGATGAGCACCTCGTCGTGCCGCCCGAGCGGCTGGCCGTCCTCGGTCGTGGCCAGGAGATCGACGTCGGCCCCGGCGACGCGGACGCGCACCTTGCCGGTCGCCGCCCCGCCGAAAGGGATGAGCACGGCGGCCGACTTGCCTACCAGATCCGCCGAACGCACCGTCCCCGAGGCCCCGCTGCGCGTGGCGCGCCCGATGGCGACGCGCGCCATCAAGGCGGCGAGGACGCCGACGACGAGCGCACCGATGGCGGACGTCGGCTCGCCCTCGTGGCCGAGGTACCGGAGCAGCACTCCCGTCACGCCCCCGAAGGCGAGCAGGTACGTCCACACGCGCACTGAGAGGAGGGCCAACATGGGCGATGCGTCGCCCTCGGTCGTGCCGTCGTGGCCGCTCGCGTGGTCGTGCCCGGCCCCGAAGAGTGAGGCCGCGAGGAGGACGAGGCCGACGATCGCCGCGGCGACGTAGACGTACAGCACGGGGGGAGCATAGGCTCCTTCCCCATGCGCGTACGCCTCGCCTGCTCGCTCCTCGTCCTCGTCGCCTGCGGCGGCGGCTCCACGAAGCCCGCCGCGTCGGAGGCCGACACCTCGTCACTCGAAGGCTCGGGCTCGTCGACCTCGACGACGTCCGCCCCCACCTCGACTCCCACCGCTGCGGCCAGCGCGGCGCCCGCTTCGACGGCGTCCTCCGTGCCTGCGTCGATCACGGCGGCCGTCACGGGGACCGGGCCGGTTCACCCCGTGCCGGGCACGACGGGAGACATCGACGGCAAGCCCTTCTCGCCCAGGCTGGCGCAGCTGGCCGGCCCGGTACAGAAGGACGGGCGCGTGCTCGTCGTGATCCACGAGGGCACCGATTGCCTGGCCGACGCGAAGTCCGCCGACGCCTCGATGATGCTGATGGTGCCGTGGAAGGACGGCTACAAGACCGACCTCTCGGCGCTCAAGCGCGCCAAGGGGGGCAACCTCGGCGAGGCTGCCTTCCTCCGCAAGAAGCAGGTCTCGTCGACGTTCAAGCCCTCGGGCCTCGTGACCGTCGTCTCCGCGGCAACGTCGAAGGACGGCATCGGCAAGATGAAGATCGACCTCCAGAGCGGGGGCTACATCCTGACGGGCGATCTCGACGTGCTGGTCTGCGGCTCGCCGTAGCGCGATCAGACCGCCGGCCGGGGACGCACGGCGGGGACGTCCGTGGCCTCGTCGGCTTCGTCGTCCGCCAGCTCCTCGAGCGCCAGACGGACGCGCGGATCGGCGCAGTGGGCCGCCGCGACACGAAGGCGCTCTCGCTCCACCAAGCCCCCCGTGCTCACCAGCGCCTCGGCGGCGGCGGTACGCGTCGGCGCGGCGACGGCGGCCCCCTCGACCAGCGACCATAGCGCGTCGTGCGAGACGGACGGCATGCGGTAGTCCCCGCCGCCGCGCGCCGACTGGGCGACCTTGTCGCTCGACCGCGACGTCACGAAGTTCGCGGCGGCGTCGCGCTCGACGTCCTTCACACGGGCCAGCGCCACGTGGACGCGCGCCATGATCGCATCGCGACGCGTGGCGTCCTCACCGTGGAGCTGGAGGCGGAGGACCACCCGCTCCCCCCGGACGAGCTCGATATCGCCTCCCTTCACCCGGGCCTCGTCGAGATCGCGGTATGCGAAGAAGCGGGCGCGGGACGTTCCACCCACGTAGATGCCGTCGACGCCGACGGAGATCTTCGACGCCCCACGGAAGAGGAGGGCGCTGGTCGCAGCCACCAGGACGTAGACCGGGATGACGGTGAACACGCGCGGGTCCTTGAAGAGGGCGAGCGTGGGAAGACTCGCGATCCAGGCGACCACCGCCACCGACACGGCCGCGAGCGCCCCGACCGCGAAGCGAGTCTCGCGGGTGACGGCGACCGCAGCGAAGCGGATCTCGTCGGGGCCGATCTCGATCGTCGCCTCGCCTTCGCGGGTCGCGATCGTCGGCGCGAGCAACGCCTTCACGCCCGCACGCACGAACGTCAGCTGCGCCAGGCCGCCGGCGAGGGCGGCGAGGGCGAAGTAGACGGGACTCCACGAGGCCACCCAGTTGTTGTGCCAGATGGCGTAAAGGATGAGCGCCTGGCACGCGACGGGAAACGCGGCGAGGAGGGCCCACCTCCGCGTCGAGCTGGCAGTCCACGTGCGCACCCGGTCGAGCGGGTCCGCGTGCCCGGCACGCACTCGCGCACGCGCGATCATGCGCACGACGAAGGCAAGTGGCACCGCGAGCGTCGCGACCCCGAGGGTGAGCACCCAGCTCGCGGCGAGCGTCGCCTCGAGCAAGTCGTGCAGGCGGTGGGCCATCTCCTGCAACCCGGGGAAGCCGGAGAAGATGCGGACGATCGCGTCCTCGATGGCTTCGTGCGCGCGGCTGAGCGGGGAGCCATGGGCGTCCGTGAAGCCGTAGGCGCGAAGGCGGGTGTTCAGCGCGATCGTGAGCACCCAGGCGCCCGTGAGCACCACGGCGCTCGTGAAGCCGCCGAGGCGTCGCTTCAAATGGGCTCCATCGGCCATCCCCCCATCTTACGGCGAAAGGGCGGCGCTGATCGAAGCGGCCTCTCACCCGATGTAGACTCGCCCCGTGGCCTCCGGCGCCGGTCGTCTCGCAGCGATCGCCCTCTCCGGGGGTGCGGGAATCGCCACCGCATGGGCCGTGGCTTGCGGGCTTCCCCTGGGCGGCCTCGGGGCCCTGGATGCCAGCGCCGGCGATTCCAGCGTGACCGGCGGCGACGCGAGCAGCTCCGGCGAGAGCGACGTCCCCGAGGGCGCTCCCCCCGGCTGCGTCACCGTCGACGCGACGTGCCTCGGCGCGCTGCCGGCGGGCTGGCAGCCTGTCAGCGTGACCGACGCCGGCTGCGCCGCGGACTTCGACTCCGCCACGCTCCTCGTCCACCCCCGCGTCGGCGACGGCGGCTGCGCCTGCGCGTGTCACATCGTCGGCGCGTTCGCGTGTGACGCGTCGATCCCCGTCTCGGGCGGAGACAGCTGCAACGATCCCACCCTCGTCACCGCCACGCCCGGGGCGTGCATCGCTGCGCAGGCCCAGCACGTCGAGGCGTTCCCGCCGGCCGTCACGGGCACCGTCGGCTGCTTCGTCCCCAACGACGCGGGCACCGGCGTGACCACTGACACTCTGACGGTCTGCGTCCCGGGCTGCACCGCGGACTTCTGCGGGGCCACGCCGCGGTGCGTCCTCTCGGAGGGGGACGTCCCCTGCCCTGCCGGCTTCACGCTCCTCACCCAGGCTGGCACCGGCGCCGATCCGGGGTGCGCTCCCTGCGCCTGCGACGCCGGCCCTCCCGGCACGTGTGGAGGCACCGTCACCGTCTTCGGCGCCGGCTCGTGCGGCGACTCGGGAGGTGCCGCGACCTACGCGGTGGGCACCTGCAACCAGTTCAGCACCAGCATCGACTACGAGAGCCTCGTCGTCGACCTCGTACCCCCCGAGGCGTCGTGCTCTTCGTCGAGCACGACGCCGGACCCCGCGGACGCCAGCCTGCTGGGAGTGCGCACGATCTGCTGCCAGTAGGCAGCCGCGTCGTCCTACTGCCCGATCTCCTTGTCGATCGCCGGAACACCGCGACCGTCTATCATCCCTCTGGTGCGCGGCCTGGCCTCGGTCCTGTGTCTCGTCGCGATCGCGCCGGTCGTCGCCTGCGACCTCGAGCCGAAGCCTGCGACCGTCGACGCGGGGCCTCGCGCCGAGCTGGCCGTCAGTGAGGTGGGCGCGGCCAGAGCACCGCCACCCCTGCGCGCGCCACGCGTCCCCGTGCCTGCCCTGCCCGACCTTCCGCCCCTCTCCGCGCACGAGTCGCCCGCGACCGCGCCTCCGGGGGCGTCGCTCGAGGGCAACCCATGCCACGCGGTGTGGACCGGCACGGAGAGCGCACCCCTCGGCTGCGCGGGCACCGCCCTCTTCTTCGACCGGAGCGGCAGCGCGCTGCCCGCCGTGCCGCGGAAGCTTCTGTGGCACGATCCCGCCGTCCTCCCGGCGGTGGTGGACCATCGCCTCGAAGGCACCGAGGGTCCGGTGCGCGACCAGGGCAATGCCCCGGCGTGCACCGCGTTCGCGTCGGCGGCGGCGCTCGATCACGCGCTCGCACGATGGGGCGGCGGCAACCCGTCGGTCAGCGTCATGCAGATCTGGTCCCGCTACCACTCGCCGGAGGTCATGGCCTCGCTCACCGGCAACGTCGGCCAGAAGCTCGGACCCGAGCAGCTGTGGCCGTACAACGTCACGGACGCCATCTCGTGGGTCCCGTGCAAGGTCTACTCGCGGACGCCGCGCGAGGGCTGCGGTCACGCCGTCGACGCGGCGCGCGTGCGTCAGGTCGCGTCGTCCATCGTCGGCGAGTTCACGGAGGTCGAGTACATCGGCAAGTCGGCGGACCCGCTGGTGCTCCAGGCGAAGCTCGCGGCGGGCCAGGACATGATGGTGACCATCGAGCCGCCTGCGGCGTTCGTGCCGAAAGGGACGCCAGGCTCGAAGTACGTCCCCGACTACACGAGGTCGGGAGGCGCGGGCACGGGGCACACGGTGCTCATCGCGGGGTACGCGCACTTCGCGCACGGGACGTATTTCCTCATGCACAACAGCTGGGGCACGAGCTGGGGCGACGGGGGCTATGCATGGATCCACGAGACGACCCTGCGCCGCTGGTCGCTCGAGATCATCGCGGTGGACGCCGAGCCGCTCCTTCGCGCCGCCGGGAGCCGTCCGCTCCGACAGCGCGCGCAGACGACCTGCGACGCCGGGCTCGTCCCCGACAGTATTCGCGCGACCTGTGCGCCGCCTTGCCCCGATCACAGCCCCCGCCACGATGGCGTATGCCCCGTGGCCGGCCAGTGCGCCGCCGGCTTCGTCAACCTAACGGGCGCCTGCGTTCTGGCCGCGCCGGTGGTGAGCGGCAAGGACGCCGACTCCGGCATCGAGTGGACCTGCGGAGCGGGTGGCTGTGGCTACGTCCTGCCGAAGACCAGCGATCCCGGGTGCACCGGAACGACCTGCCAGGTGTCGTGCCCCGCGCCGGACTTCATCCTGGCGAAGATGGGCAACGAGCTGGTGTGCGAGGAGTGAAGCCTCCGAAGACCGAGCCCCGATGGCCCACCGTCGGGCCCCCGAGTCAAGCCGTGCACGGCGTAGGCGTGCCTGGGCGGGGGTCGGCAAGAAGCCGGCGGTTGAATGCCGGGGCCCTTTTTCTCGTCTTTCGTGTTTGTATGGTGTCTGATTCTCGTTCGCCGCCGTTCACTTCATCGGGGGAATACTTGCGCCGAGAGCGCGTGAGGGCGACCCTAGGCGACTTCAGTCACACCACAGGCCCGAGGAACCCAACCATGGTGCGAGCTCAAGTTCAGATTGTGTGTGCACTTCTATGTGCTGCAATGGCGACGCCACTCATCGCCTGCAAGGCGAAGGTGGCCGACAGCGCTCCGGAGGCAGGGGCGGTCGCTGTCGCTCCGCCGCCGACCGTCACCGCGGCCGACACCGCGCCGTCCGCGACGGCCTCCGCAGCCCCCACCGAGTCCGCGGCAGCGACGCCGCCGGAGGCGCAGGTCGCCGTCGCGACGCCGCCGCCGCCTCCGCCGCTCATCGTCGAGACGCGTCCGCCGCCCCCTCCCGGTTACGACTTCTGGGTCCCCGGTTACCACCGCTGGGACGGCCGTCGCTACGTCTGGTCGGGCGGTCACTGGGACCATCGCCATGGTCGCACCTGGTATCCCGGCCACTGGGAGCGTGGACCGCGCGGCCACCTCTGGCAGGAAGGCGTCTGGCGCTGACGTTACGGATGGCCCCTCCCGCGCTCCGAAGTGCGGGAGGGGAGCTTTCTCGAGACGCCAGAAAACGTTCTGCTACGGCGCCGCCTTGTCGGTCTCGCCTTTGAGCTCCGGGAGCGAGATGAGTTCTTCGATGTTCGGGACGAGCGAGATCTCGATGCGACGGTTCTTCGTACGGTTCGCGGCGTCCGTGTTGGCGGCAACCGGGTCGAACTCCCCGTAGCCCGCGGCGCTCAGCGCAGACGGGTTCACGCCCTGCCCCGAGAGAAACTTCACGACGACGACCGCGCGGGCCGTCGAGAGCTCCCAGTTCGACGGGAACTCCTTGCTCCGGATGGGCAGGTTGTCCGTGTGGCCGGCGACCTGGAACGACCGCGATGAGACGGTCCGGAGGGCCTGGGCGACGTCGGCGAGCGCTTGCTTGCCCGCCGGCTTCAGGTCGGTCTTGCCCTCGTCGAAGAGCACGTCGTTGCGGAGCGAGAGCACGATGCGACCGTGCCGCACGTGGATGCTGACGCGCCCCGCGTCGATCATCTTCCGGAACTTGGCCACGAACTCGTTGAAGAGCGCGGCGCGCGCATCGGCCGCGGCCTTCTGCTTTCGTAGCTCCTCGAGCTGGGCCGCCAGATCGGCGGAGCGATCGGGCGGCGGCGGCTTGCCCGTGCACGCGGCGAGATCGCCCTGGCACTGGGTGAGCTGAGCGGCCTGTGTATCGAGCTTCTTCTGCTGGTCCGCGAAGGCAGCCTTGGCGTCGCTCGCGTCCTTGATCGCGGCGTCGTACTTCCCTTCGGGCACGCACGCCCCGAGGAGGAGCGACGCGACGGCGGTGACGGCGAGGGGCAGGAGCCCGGAGGTCGGTTTCATCGGGGCGGGAGGCTACCACCACCCTTGCGCGCCGCCTCCCCCGTGCGCACTCTCTCGCCAGCCCCATGACCGACGCTGCCCATGTGCCCAACCCTGGAGTCGCGGCCGTCCTCTCGTTCGTCATCCCCGGCGTGGGCCAGTTCTACAACGGCAAGTTCCTGCGCGGGATCTTCTGGCTGATCGTCACGCCGGGCCTCTGGATTGGCTCGGGCGGAACGCTCGGCTGGATATGCCACATCCTGGCCGCGGTGACGGCGTACACGTACGCGCTGAAGATGCTCCGGCGGCGCTGAGCGCCCCCGGCTCGCCCACCGGGCGACGCCGATGAGACAGGCCCCCATTCCGTCACTCGGGTACGAGTCACGGCATGCGTCCGGGCGCCCCCGCGCTCCTCCTCCTCGGGCTCGCCGCGGCCTGCGGCTCGTCGTCGCACGGCGTCGGAGCGGCCCCTTCGCCGGGCGATGACGCCGGGAGCCACGACGCGGGCGTAGAGGCCTCGTCCCCGCGCGACGCGGCGGACGCGGCTCCGGAGCCCGACGCCGGCGACATGGGACCGTTCCCCCTCGGTGCGACCTGGGGCGCAGACGCCGTGCACTTCCGCGTGCGAGCCGACGCGGCGGAGGCCCTCGAGCTCGACGTCTACACCGCGTCGCTCGGGGCCGACGAGGTCGCGCGCTACCCGATGACGCGCGCCGCCGCCGGGCAACCGTGGGCCACGGACGTCACGCACGCCGCCCTCGCCGCGGTCGGGATCTCCGGACCCGTCCTCTACGGCTACCGCGCCTGGGGGCCGAACTGGACCGCCGATCCGTCGTGGACCAAGGGGTCCGCCGTGGGCTTCGTGTCGGACGTGGACGCCGAGGGCAACCGCTTCGACCCCAACAAGCTCCTCATCGATCCCTACGCGCGCGAGCTGTCCCACGATCCGTTGCAACCGGGCGCCCTCTCGTCGGCGCCATACGACACAGGGGCTACGTCGCGTGACGTGGACGACGGGCCGCTCGCCCCCAAGTCGATCGCCTTCCCGCCGGACACGACGGACGTGGGCGCTCCGCCGGCGCGCCCCCTGAAGGACGACGTCGTCTACGAGGTCCACGTGCGCGGCCTCACCATGAACGATGCGAGCGTGCCCGCCGCGCTCCGCGGGACGTACGCCGGCGCCGCGACGAAGGCCGCGACCCTCGCCGCGCTCGGGATCACCGCCATCGAGCTCCTGCCCATCCAGGAGACGCAGAACGACCAGAACGACGCCTCGCCCGGGAGCGCCAACTACTGGGGCTACTCGACGCTCTCCTACTTCGCGCCCGACCGCCGCTACGCGTCCGATCCCTCCCCGGGTGGACCGACCCGCGAGTTTCGCGCCATGGTCGCCGCCTTCCACGCCAGCGGCATCAAGGTCTTCCTCGACGTCGTCTACAACCACACCGCGGAGGGCGGCATCTCCACGAAGGCCGGCGTGGCCGAGCTCCTCGGCTTCCGCGGCCTCGACAACGCGGCGTACTACGAGCTCGCCGCCGACCACCAGACGCCGGTCGACGACACGGGCGTGGGCGGCAACTTCAACGTCGCGAGCCCGGTCGTGCGAGATCTCGTCGTCGATTCGCTCTCGTACTGGCACGGCGAGATGGGCGTCGACGGCTACCGCTTCGACCTCGCCGCGGTCCTCGGCAACTCCTGCACGAGCGTCTGCTACACGTTCGGGCCCACCGTCGCGGACGGGATCCTCGAGCGCGTCCTCGGCGCACTCCCCGGCGTCGCGCTCATCGCCGAGCCATGGGGCGTCGGCGCGGGGACCTACCAGCTCGGCCACTTCCCGGCAGGATGGTCCGAGTGGAACGGCGACTTCCGCGACTCGGTGCGCATCGCGCAGAACGAGGTGGGGACGACGGCCATCTTGCCGAGCAAGCTCGTGGCCAAGGTGTCCGGCTCGCCGGATCTCTTCGATCACGACGGGCGCGCGCCCTGGGCGTCGATCGACTACGTCGACTGCCACGACGGGTTCACTCTCCACGACGAGTACGCGTACGACCAGCCCCTCAACGACCAGCCCTACCCGCTCGGCCCCTCGACCGGCGGCAGCACCACGAACGACTCGTGGGATCAGGGCGGCGCCGGCACAGCAGAAGTGCAGGCGGCGCGGACGGCGCTCGCGCTGGTCGCGCTCTCGGCGGGCGTGCCGATGATCCAGGGAGGCGACGAGATGCTGCGCACGCAGCAGGGCAACAACAACGCCTACAACCTCGACGACTCGGCCATGTGGCTCGATCCCACGCTTGCCACCACCAACGCCGCCTTCGTCACGTGGACCACCGCGGCGTTCGCCTTCCGCGCGGCCCATCCCGCGCTGCGACCGTCCGCCTTCTGGGACGGCACGGATCACGACGGCAATGGCCTCCCCGACGTGGGCTGGCTCGACACGACCGGGGGCGCCGCGACGGCCGCGTACCTCGGCAGCGCGAGCAACCACTTCCTCGCGTGGCGGGTGGACGGGCAGGAAGGCGGCGACACCGCGCGGTCGATCTACGTCGCGTGGAACGGCTGGACGGCCGCGATCACCGCGGGCATCCCGGCGGCGGCGACCGGCAACGCGTGGTGGGGGGTGGGCGACAGCGCGAGCGGGAAGCTGGCGTTGCCGGGGCAGGAGACGGCGCTGGGGGCGGCGACGCTCACGGTGGCGCCGCGCTCGGTCGCCGTGCTCGTGGAGAAATGAAGCGAGGCGAGCGCGGTTCACGCGCTCGCCTCGGCCCGACTTCGACGTCCGGGGAAGACCCGGGCTCAGGCCTTCTTGGCCTTGCGCGCGCGACGCCGGACGGCGCCGATGATGCCCGCGCCGAGACCGACCGCGAGGAAGCCCTCGGACATCGGCATCGCGCCTGGCGCGATCTGTCCGCACGAGGCCGACCCCTGGCTGGCGCAAGTGCCGCCCGAGCAGGACGCCGTCCCCCCGACGCTCACGTTGATGTTGAGGAGGTTGGTGAGCTCCGTTTCGCAGGCCTGGAGATCCGTGATGTGGACGTACTGGCCGTTGCAGAAGAGCGCGACGCCGCCCGTGCAGTCCGTGGTGCAGCCGCCCGTGTAGTTGGCCTCGCACATCGCGGTGCCGCTCTCCTGGCAGTTGACCTGGCAGTTCAGGTTCGCCTGCGCCTGGCAGCTCCCCTGGCACTCGGCCTGGCACGTGACCGGCGTGCACATCGGGGCTGTCCCGGTGCAGCTGCCGCTGCAGCTCGAATCACAGGTCTCCTTGCAGGAGGCTTCGCAGTCCGTCGTGGTCCCCGCGTCGCCCGGATTGCTCTGGCAGTGCGATGAGCAGTGCCCGTTGCAGTCGGTGTCGCACGAGCCCTCGCAGCTGAAGCTGCCGGAAGAGCACCCGCCCGTGCAGCTGCTCACGCACGCGGTAGTGCAGCTTGCGTCGATCATCGCGCTGCAGCCGCCGCTGCAGCTCGCCTCGAGATCGGCCGAGCACTGGAGCTGGAAGCTCGGCGCGGTGCACTGTGTGCTGCAGTCGGCGGAAGCCGCCAGGCTGCAGGTCGTGCCCTGGTCGAGATCGACGCCGCCGCAGTCGGTCAAGATGACCGCGTGGGCCGTGCCGGGGAAGAAAGCGACGAGGGCGCCGAACATCGATGCGGCGACCGCGGCGAAGAACTTGGGGCGAGAGAACATGGAAAGCCTCCTTCTTACGATTGTCTCCCAAGGACCGCCCGGCGTCGAGCCCAGGCATGCACGGCCCGGGCGCCTCGACGCCCTCTTCATGGGACGGGCTGGCGGCCCGGAGTATTCACCTGCACCGGCCTCAGCGGAACGTGAAGCGGCGGGTCCCGAGATCGATGAGCGGCGCGCAGCCCGTCAGCATGCCGTGCGGCGTCCGCTCGTCGGGATCGGCCTTGAGGTCGTAGCACCACCACGCCCCGCTCACCGACTTCACCGCGAGCAGATCGCCCTGCATGACGCCGTACTTCGCGTCGTCCGGCTCCCATACGCCGCTCGCCGTCGACAGGAGCACGCGCGGCTCGTCACGGCCGGGACGCCGCATCAGCGAACGCCCGGTCAACCGGTCCGCGAACGGGAAGGAGGCCCGCGCGTCGAGGACCCCCAGGAGATCCAGCACCGTCGCGTTCACGTCCTGCGAGTACGTCCGCCGCGGCGTCCACTCCCCCAGCGCCGCCCGCTCCGGCGCCGTGAGCGCGTGCTCGCCGCCCACGATCCAGCCCGGCACGCGGATCTGCTCCTCGAAGAGTGACGACAGGTGATAGAGGCCGCCGTGCTCGCGGAACTGCTCGCCGTGGTCCGACACGAAGAGCACCACCGTGTCGTCCCACCCGGGCATCGCCCGCAGGGCGCGGACGAGCCCGGCCATCGTGCGCTCCTGCATGAGGACGCTGTTCCGGTAGTGATTGTGGAGGACGTCGATATCGCTCAGCGGCGACTCGTCGTGCGGCTCGAAGGGCTGGAGCGCCGGGTCCACGCGGTAGGGCCAGTGCGTGTTGGAGAGGTGGAGCACGGCGAAGTACGGCGAGCCCGCGGGCACCTCGTCCTTCACGAACGAGAGGAGGCGCGCCGACGCGTTCTCGTCCGGCGCGCCGATGTGCGGATCCGACGCGTACCCGAGGTCGATGGCGCTCGCCTGCACGTCGATGGTCGCGCGCTCCAGGAACGCGCCGAAGTCGTCGTAGCGGAGGTTCTGCGCGCTGATGTACGCAGTCCTGTAGCCGAGCGAATGCGCCACCTCCCAGAGGACCGGCGCGTGATGCATCGTCGCGAAGTCGGCGTCCGGCGCGAGGCCGGTCCAGAGGACGACGCACGACGTGAACGTCCCCGACGACTGCGAGGTGAGCCGCCCGAGCGGGAGGCGATCGGGCGCGGCGTCGTCGAGGAACCGCGCCTTGCAGGCCCGCGGGTCCGAGCACATCGCGTCGGCCCGGACGCTCTCGCTGACGATGAGGATGACGTTGGGCCGATGCGCCGGCGGAGCGAGCGGCGGCAGCGGATCGGGATCGCGCACCGAGATGCCCGTGCGACGCGCCCACCCCTTGCCCGTCACGCCATCGTGGAGCGCGTGTATCACGCCATGGATGAAGCACGTGTCCGGCGGCGCGGCCTGGAGCGAGCGCGTTTCGACGAAGTCGACCCAGAAGCAGTACGCCGCGAGGCCGAAGCCGGCGAGCGGCAGGGCCACAGTGGCGCGGCGCACGTGCTTCGCCGCGCGCCGGGCCTGCGACAGGATGAGCGCCGTCATCGCGACGCCGATCCCGGCCATCAGCACGACCGACGCGCCCCACGCCGCGAGCCACGCCCCCAGCGTCCCGCGCAGCGCGATGCCGAGGCGGATGGTGTCCCGCGCCATGTACGCGTGAAAGACGCGGAAGTAGAGGAGCTGCCCGCCGAACGAGAACGTCGCCAGCGGGAAGACGAAGAGAACGGCGTAGAGCCCGAGGAGGATCCTCGCCGGCCAGCGCCGCGCGGGCAGGAGCCGCGACATCAGCCAGAGCGACCCTCCCCAGAAGCCCGCGCTCGCGAGCGACGACCCGAAGTAGTTGATCCACTCCTTCAGCGGGAAGACGAGGAGCGAGCGGGCGCGCAGCGCGACGTCGAGCGCGACGGCAAGAAACGTCGGCAGGACGAAGAAGAGAATCGCGCGCGGGCGGTCGCCGAGGAGAAGACGGCGGACCCTCCGCAAGCGCTGACCCATGGGGCAGCGGAGGCTAGCCGATTACTGCTTCGCGGCGGTGACCGAGTAGGTCACCGTGCAGGGCAGTGTGTCGAACGTCCCGCCCGAGCCCGTGAGCTGGTCGGTGCAGTTGGCGCCCGACGCGGCCGTGTACGAGTACGAGATGGTCCCGGTGAACGAGCCGCTCGCGAGGTCGAGCTCGAGGTCGTCGGAGCGGTCGAGGGTGCACGGGCCGAGCGAGGCCTCGGTGCCGTCGACGTTGCCGGCGAGGCTGTCCTCGATGCTCGCGTGCGACGCGGCGTTGACGGGCCCGGAGAGGGGCGCGCTGCCGTCCATCCAGCTCCAGTAGACGGTGGAGCCGCTCTGCGAGAGCTGCACGTCGAAGGTCCAGGGGTTCGGGGCGCCGATGCCGCACGAGTTGGTGGTCGACTGGCCGGTGACCTTGAAGGTGCCGAGCTGCGTGCCGGGCAGCGGCGTCGCGTTGCAGGCGGCGACGGGCACGGCGAGGACGAACGCGACGGCGAGGGCGAGGGCGAGCGACGGGAGGCGGGCCGCGCGGGGCATGAGGAGGGGCTACTGGGCGGCGAGGGGGTGGGCCA
>Ga0182030_10006459_pt1 | contig 24730 bp, 20 predicted proteins | sample 812S3MmetaG_FD_121299 | JGI IMG/M metagenome (GOLD analysis project Ga0182030, IMG submission 121299) | Permafrost microbial communities from Stordalen Mire, Sweden - 812S3M metaG (Illumina Assembly) | ecosystem: Environmental > Terrestrial > Soil > Wetlands > Permafrost | place: Sweden...
CTCGCGGAGCACGTGATGAACAACGTGTACTTCGACACCTGCGTGTACCACCAGCCCGGCATCGACCTGCTTGTTGACGTCATCGAGACGAAGAACATCCTCTTCGGTTCCGAGATGCTCGGAGCCGTTCGCGGGATTGACCCTGAGACGGGTCAGTACTTCGACGACACGAAGCGCTACATCGACGCCGCCAAGATCTCTGACGCCGAGCGCGAAGCCATCTACGAAGGCAACACGCGACGGGTCTACCCCCGCCTCGACGCCCAACTGAACGCCGCAGGCCGATGACCGGTGCCTTCACACCCGACGCGGACTGGCTTGACTGGGATCACCATCCCAGCAAACCGACGTTTGCCCTGCCTCCCGGATCGGTTGACGCGCACTGTCACGTATTTGGTCCGGGCGACGTTTTTCCCTACGCGCCCGAACGTCGCTACACCCCCACGGACGCTACCAAGGAACAGCTATTCGCTCTTCGCGACTTCCTCAGCTTTGAGCGCAATGTCATAGTCCAGGCGACGTGTCACGGTTCTGATAATTCAGCCTTGGTCGACGCCTTAGTCGCCTCGAATAACCGAGCGCGCGGCGTGGCGACGATCACGCCCGACATCGCGGACGAAGAGCTCAAAGTTCTTCACGAAGCCGGCGTGCGGGCCGTTCGATTTAACTACGTCAAGCGACTCGGCGACATTGAGCCTGACGAGTACTACCGGCGCATCGTCGAGCGCATTACCCCGCTCGGCTGGCACGTGGTCGTCTACTTTGAAGCGGCCGACCTCGCCGAGCGGTGGGACTTCTTTACCCACCTCGAGACGACGGTGGTGGTGGATCACATGGGACGCCCCGACGTCACCAAAGACCCGGACGGACCTGAGTTCGGGCAGTTTCTTCGCCTCATGGACGAACACCAGAACGTCTGGTCCAAGGTGACCTGTCCCGACCGACTCTCGGTGGCGGGACCGCCCTACGACGACGTGGTGCCCTTCGCTCGCCGACTCGTCGAGCGCTACCCCGACCGGGTGCTCACCGGCACCGACTGGCCACACCCCAATCTCAAGACCCACATGCCTGACGACGGAGTGCTCGTCGACTTCATACCCCGGGTCGCCACCACGAAGGAACTGCAGCGCAAACTTCTCGTCGAGAACCCTCTTACTCTGTACTGGAGGGAGTACACATGAACGACAATCCCGAATTCGACGACATACCCGGCACGATCGTCTTCACCGCGCAGCAGTCGCGCAAAGGGTTCTACCTCAATCAGTTCTGTATGAGTCTCATGAAGCCGGAGAACCGCGAGCGATTTAGAGCCGACGAGCGGGCCTATCTCGATGAGTGGCCAATGACAGAGGCGCAGAAAGTCGCCGTGCTCAAACGTGACTACAACGACATGCTGCAAGAGGGCGGCAACGTCTACTTTCTGGCCAAGATTTTTGGCACCGACGGCATTAGCTTCCAAGATGCCGCCGCGTCGATGACGGGGATGACCAAGGAAGAGTACGCCGCCATGATGCTCTCGGGTGGACGTTCGCCTGAAGGGCATCGCTCAAAGGCGAAGGGCGACTAGTCGTGGCGAGAATTACCGCCGGCGTCACCACGAGTCACATCCCGGCTATGGGGTACGCCATGGATACTCATCGCACCAGCGACGCCTACTGGCAGCCGGTTTTCAGCGGTTACCAATGGAGTCGAGAGTGGATGCGCGAGAACACTCCCGACGTTGTTGTGCTCGTCTACAACGACCACGCCTCCGCGTTCTCTCTGGAGATGATTCCAACGTTTGCCTTGGGATGCGCCGACTCCTACGACATTGCCGACGAGGGGTTTGGACCTCGCCCGGTTCCTCAAGTCCCCGGCCATGCGGATCTCGCCTGTCACCTGGCCCAGTCGCTCATTCTCGATGAGTTTGATCTGACCATCATGAACCGTCTCGAGGTCGACCACGGACTCACCGTCCCTCTCTCCTTGATGTTCGGCGAGGTGTCCGCTTGGCCGACGAAGATCATTCCTTTGGCCGTGAATGTTGTCCAGTACCCGCCCCCCACCGGGCGCCGCTGCTTCAACCTCGGCAAGGCTCTTCGCCGCGCGATCGAGTCCTACGACGAAGATCTCAACGTTCACGTCTGGGGTACGGGCGGGATGAGTCATCAACTCCAAGGTCCCCGGGCTGGCCTCATCAACTCGCAATTCGACAACGATTTCCTCGACCGGGTGGTCGCGAAACCCGACGAACTGGCCGACATGCCGCACCTCGAGTACCTGGTGGAAGCGGGATCTGAGGGAATCGAGCTCGTCATGTGGCTTATTATGCGAGGAGCGATGGGCGACGACGTGAATGAGTTGCACCGCTTTTACCACGTACCGGCGTCCAATACGGCGGTCGGGCACCTCGTTGTCGAGCCGCTGATCTCGACCCAAGGAGAGTAGAACGTGCGCATAGCGGTAGCGGGCGCGGGCGCCTTTGGGATAAAGCACCTCGACGCCTTGCAACTAATAGACGGCGTCGAGATAGCGGGCGTCGTCAGTCGTCGCCTCGAACAGGCCCAAGAAGTAGCTGAGACCTATGGTGCGCCGCTCGCCACGGACGAGTTGAACGATGTACTTGGTGACGACAGCATCGACGCGGTCATCTTGTCCACTCCCACCCAACTCCACGCCAGTCAGGCCCTCGCCACCATGAACGCGGGAAAGCATGTCCAGATAGAGATTCCCCTCGCCGACAGTTGGCGCGACGCGCTCGCGGTCGCGACACGGGCCGAGGAGACTGGCCTTACGTGCATGGTGGGACATACGCGCAGGTTCAATCCTTCGCACCAGTGGATCCATCAACGCGTCGTGCGGGACGAACTCTCCATCCAACAGATGGACGTACAGACGTATTTCTTTCGACGCTCCAACACGAATGCCCTGGGTCAACCGCGAAGTTGGACCGACAATCTCCTGTGGCACCACGCGGCACACACCGTCGACCTCTTCGCGTACCAGACCCAGTCGCCTATTACCGAAGCGCACTGTCTGGCCGGACCCACCAACGCCGATCTCGGCATACCCATGGACATGTCCATTCAACTGAAGACGGACTCGGGCGCTCTCTGCACGCTCTCGCTCAGCTTCAATAACGAGGGGCCCCTCGGAACTTTCTTCCGCTACATCTGCGATAACGGCACCTACCTCGCCCGGTACGACGATCTCTTGACCGGTAACGATGAGCCGATCGACCTGGCTGGCGTCGCGGTCTCCAACAATGGCATTGAACTACAGGACCGAGAGTTCGTCGCGGCCATCGCCGAAGGCCGCGAGCCCAACGCCTCAGTGGGTCAAGTTCTTGGCTGCTACGAAGTGCTCCATCAGCTACAAGAGCAACTCAGCTCCTAAACACTCGCCGCCGCCGCCTCGGACGTCGTGATTACGTCTCTTCGCCCGTTGACGACAGCAGCGACACGACGGCGTCGCCCACCATGTTTCGGTAGCGAGTTCGCATCTTTGGCGACATCAGGTCCCGGCCGAAGTTGGCCTTGAAGGTAAATCGATTGTTGACTCGAAAGAAGCACAACGAGCTAATGAACATGTGGACGTCTTTCGCGTCCATCTCGCGCTTGACCGTGCCTTGTTCTCGACCGGCAATGAGTAGTCGTTGCAAGAGGGGAATGATCGGTCGTGGTAGTACGTCGATACCGCTGTTTCCACCAATAAAACGGCCTCGGTTCATATTCTCGAGACTGATCAAGCGGGCAAAGTAGGGATAGCCGTCGTGCAAATCAAAGGTGACTTTGGCAACCTGGCGAATCGCGTCCATGGGCTCGAGACCGTCAACGCCGTATCGTTCGACGGGCACCACAATCTGTTCGTAGGCGTGCAGAAGCGCCGCACGATAGAGACCCTCTTTTGAGTCGTAGTAGTAGTAGATCATGCGCTTGGTGGTTCGTGTCAACGTGGCGATATCGTCCACGCGGGCTCCGAGGTAGCCCTTCTCCGCGAACTCCTGGGTCGCAACGGTCAAAATATCGCTCTTGGTCCGCGCGCGGTCGCGCTGACGCTCTAGCGGCGCGGATCCGTTCAGCGACGAAGATTTACTCGCAACCGTCCGCTTTACCTTTGAAGTCGTCATACTCACCCACACCTAGAGAAACGCTACGACGCTAACACCAGCCCAAAAAGATGCTGACCCACTACGCGAGACCTCCGGGGACCGATCCTCAACCCCTTGGCGTCGAACGTTACCCGTGTGCGTCGCTCACATCGCCGTCTGCTGAAGGGCGAGCAAGAACGAAGCGGCCCAGTCGTACACGTCGCGGCGATAGGTCTTTCGGCGCATGCGGGTCATACGATCCTTCGCCTCCTTGGGTCCGGCGTTCACCGCCAAGCGAATTGCTTCTTTCACCCCTTCAAGGTCGTGAGGATTGACCATGAAAGCCCCGCGCAGTTCGGCGGCGGCACCAGCAAACTCGCTGAGCACCAGTCGCCCCGTGAGGTCGGTGCGACACATCACATACTCCTTGGCCACAAGATTCATCCCGTCACGGAAGGGCGTCACCAGCATCACGTCGGCGACCAAGTAGAGCGCGACCAGTTCGTCAAAGGGCAAGTTCTGGTGCAGGTAGTGCACGACAGGGCTACCCACCTGACCGTACTCACCGTTCATCTCACTGACGGCCTGCTCGAGTTGGTGGCGCTCTCGTTCGTAGTGCGCGTCGGTCTCCCTGCTCGGGACCGCCACTTGGACCATCACGTGCTTGCCCGGTACCAAGGATCCGTCTTGAAACATTTCCGAGACGGCTTTGATGCGTTGCTGAATGCCCTTGGTGTAGTCGAGGCGGTCCACCCCAAGCAGGACCAATTCAGGGTCTCCAAGATCCTTTCGCACCTCTTTCGCCCGGGCCCGAATGGCGGGATCATTGGCCAGTGTGACGATCTGTTCGCAGTCGACCGAGATCGGAAAAGCCCCTACTCGCACCGATCGTCCGTTGTAGTCGAGCAGCGAGTCCGTACCGGTCGCGGCGCTCTGACGACGGGCCATGCGCGAGAAGTTAGAGGCCGCTTGGGAGACCTGAAAGCCAATGAGGTCGGCGCCTAGTAGCCCGGCCAATATCTCTCGCCGCCAGGGCAGTTGCATGAAGAGTTCGATCGGCGGGAATGGGATATGAAGAAAGAACCCGATCCGCACGTCGGGTCGAAGCTGGCGCAACATCTGGGGCACCAGTTGCAGCTGGTAGTCGTGAATCCACACGGTCCCCCCCGGCGCCACCTCTTCGGCGATCGACGCGGCGTAGCGCATATTGACCACGGTGTAGGCCTGCCACCAGTGGCGGTGGAACGTCGGGGCGCGGATGGCGTCGTGGTAGAGCGGCCAGAGCGTCGCGTTCGAAAATCCCAAGTAGAAGTTCTCGTACTCCTCGTCCGAGATATCGACGGCCTTGAGGCGAATTCCCTCGTAGGTGGTGGGCGGCTTGTCGTAGTCGGAGGTTCCGGGCCAGCCAATCCAGAGACCGTTTCGATTCTGCAATACCGACGTCAAAGCCGAGACCAATCCCCCGGGACTGGGCTGCCACGCGCTGGTGCCGTTCGTACCGACGTGGCGGACAGGGAGCCGATTGGCGACAACGACGAGATCTGCTTTGGGAGAACCGCGAGTGGCTGAACGGTCCTTTGCGGCCGTTGAGTCACGTGTGCTGCGGGCTTGTTCCACCATGGTCGCTACCTGATCAAAAGCCTAATGCCCCCGACACGCGTTGCGAGAGCCCACAACGAAGTGAGTGGACCCAACACCCTCATCACCTCAGGTCATGGTAGTACCGCGCTCGTCCTTCCCGGCCGCGTTCCACCAACTGGGCGATCCCGCCTGGCCGATCACCGATTCGGTGGCGCGTTGGTCGGCTTCGATAACGTGCAAAACCGCGTTGATGAGTGAGAGGTGCGTGAGGGCTTGGGGAAAGTTCCCCAGGTGCCGTGACGTCTTGGGGTCGAGCTCTTCGCCGTAGAGACCGAGCACGCTCGCCGCGCCGAGCAACTTTTCACAGTTGGTGCGCGCCCAGTCCAGCTCGCCAATCTCAACGAGCGCCGACACGAGCCAGAACGAGCAGACGGTGAAGGTTCCTTCGTCCTCTCCCCCGATGCCGTCGTCGGTCTTCTCGGCACGGTAGCGATAGACAAAGGGGCCCTCGCTCAGTTCTTCGGCGATGGCGAGCACCGTCGCGCGGATCCGTTCGTCGGTCGGGGGGAGAAAGCCCACCAGCGGCAAGAGCAACAGTGACGCGTCCATCTCGCCCGAGCCGTAGTACTGGCGGAAGCGACCGCGGTCGTCGACCGCCTTCGCACAGACCTCTTCGTGAATCTCCTGGGCTGCAGACCACCAGGCGTCGGCTCGATCACGCTCGCCGCGCAGCGCCGCAAGGCGCGCCCCACGGTCGGCGGCGACCCAGCACATGACCTTGGAGAACGTGAAGTGCTGAGGTTCCCCCCGCACCTCCCAAATCCCGCGATCCGGTTCACGCCAATACTTAAGGGCCATCTCCACGGCCTGGACCACAATGCGCCAGGACCTCTCACTCAGAGAGTCACGCGAACGAGTGTGTTCAAAGACACAGTCGACAATGGCGCCCAGAATGTCGAACTGGACCTGGTTGTAGGCGGCGTTGCCAATTCGCACCGGACTGCTTCCGCCGTACCCCGTCAGGTGGTCAAGCTCGCTTTCGGTGGGGGCGGAGAGATCGTCAACGGGATAGAGGACCTGAAGGTTCGCCCGCAATCGCTTGCCGGCCATGATGCCGCCCTGGGGTTCCAGGACGTCGCCGAGAAACGCCAAGAAGTCGTCGGCCTCGGTGTCAAAGCCCAAAGCGTGCAGCGAACGCAGGGTGAAGGCCGCGTCTCTGACCCAGGTGTAGCGGTAATCCCAGTTTCTACTGCCGCCAATCATCTCGGGGAGAGATGTCGTGGGTGCCGCAAGTAGCGCACCGGTCGGCGCGTAGGTCAAACCTTTGAGGGTGAGAGCACTGCGCTGAAGGTACTCACGCCACGGGTGGTCAGGAAAGCGGCCGCCGTCGATCCAATCACGCCAGAAGCGACTGGTCTCCGCGCGACAGGTGTCGACTTCGGCCCGACTGGTGGGAGCGGGAGCTTCAGTCCAACTAAATACCGCAAAAGAAGTCTCGCCCTCGGTGAGACGGTGGCGAGCGCGGACCGCTCGACCCTCGATGCCAAAGCGCATGTCACCGGTCAAGGTCAGACGCGGGAAGTCAGGATTGGTGGTGCGCACCGTTTCGTACGTCGATCCGTCGTACTCCCACTCCGCGTCGACCCGTCCGTAGTCAAAAGAGGGCTCACAATTCAGCAATATGTCGACGCTGCCGTGCAGACACGTCGCCGTGCGAATGAGGACGTGCTTGGCGTCAAAGTCACCCGGGGTCCTCCGGTGGTGCTGCGAACGCTCGCCCGTGCGATACCAGGGAGCGACCGCCAAAAAGTCATTGACGATGAGCCAGCCACTTCGGGTCTGCCAGGTAGTGGCGAGCACCATCGTCCCGGGAACGTACTGACGGTGGGCGGGGACGGCGCTGTCAACCGGAGCGAGTCGAAACGAGCCGGCGGCGCGATCGAGAATCGTGCCAAAGATGCTCGGGTCGTTGGGCTTGGGAATGCACATCCACTCAATCGCGCCAGTTGGCGCCACGAGCAGGCTGTTCTCACAGTCCGAAAGAAAGGCGTAGTCCGCGATCGGCGGAAAGAGCGCCTCAATGGTGTCCTGATTGGGAATGCCAATGTGGTTGGACTCGGCGAGGCGAGACGCCATCAAGGGCTGAACGCGACGGGGCCAGAGGCCGACCTGATCGTCTAGGGCTCGTAGAGAGCGAGAGTTCTCACGCGTCACTTGGGCCGTCCTTTAGGGAATATGGTTTCAACTTCTCTATACCTACCGGCCATTTGCGTCGGTGATACTTTTAACGATTTTAGTATCTGGTTATTCGCCCGAGAGTGCATGTCATACACAATTAATACTCATCCTTCGGCCCACAGACCATCTCGACCAGGAACAACGCAGCGCCATCCCACGATCCTTCCTGAGAATGCCCGAGGAATCCGGCGATAGTCTCGGCACAACGAACACGAGGAGAAGTCATGGATCACGACAGTGCGCGCGTCCAGTTAAACGAAGAGAAGCAACGACTGCAAGGACTTCTCTCTGAGACCACGGGGGACGCTCAGGACGAGCGCTCCACATCCGGTGACCAAGGCGACTGGTCAGATCCACAGGTATCGCTCAATCTCGAGGAAGTAGATGACGCCGTCACCGAAGGTCTCAGCGAGCGGCTCGCGACTGTCGAACGAGCGCTGGTTCGCCTCGATGAGGGAACCTATGGTCGCTCGATAAAGAGCGGCGTGGAGATTCCCGCGGCGAGGCTCGAAGCAGATCCCGCCGCCGAACTCACGGCGGACGAAGCTCTGGAGGAATGACGGGACCCGCGAGTCCCTTCAGCGCTGGACTAGTTTCCTCTCCATGATCTACGTCCCTCGTTCAGGTCGGGATCGATAGTGAGCGTCTGGATTCGAGTTCTGTGCGGCCTCGGCGGGCTTTTCTTGCAACTCGTCGTGCTCGACGCGGCGATACGTACCTTTCTCTTGCCGAGGGTTGCCACTATCCGCCTGAGTCGCTACACCTCACGTTTGATCGCCAAGGCGTTTCGCATGATCGCCGGTAAAAAGTCCTACGTGACGAAGGATGAGATCCTCGCCATCTACCCATCGATTGTGCTTTTGTCCTATCAAGTCGTCTGGCTGTCGCTCAGCCTCGTCGCCTTTGGCGGCATCTATATAGCGTCAGGGGTGTCGACCTTCTCTCACGCTTTTGCGCTGTCGGGATCGTCCATCATCGGAGCCGGTATCGTGTCGGCCCACCAGGGGTCAATATTGGTCCCTCAGTACATCGAGGCCGGCATCGGCTTGGTCTTGTTAGCCCTCCTCATTGCCTTCATCCCCACCTTGTATCAATCCTTTCAGCGCCGCGAATATGCGGTGTCGCGACTCACCGTTCGCGCCGGTATTCCCGCCACTCCCTGGGGCGTCTTAGAGATCGCCGCAAGTGTTGACTCCTATCAGCGCCTAGACGAGCTCTGGCGTGAGTGGGAGGCATGGTTCATTGACGTAGGCGAAACCCACACCACCCTCGTGATCCTCAACTACTACCGGTCTCCGAATCCCGACCAGACCTGGATTGGCTCGGCGGCGAGCGTTCTGGACGCCGCCGCCCTCTTCCAGGCCGCGGTTGACGCCGAACCTTCTCCGACCGCGGGGCTCTGTATTCGAGCGGGGTGGCTTTCGCTTCGCCGGATAGCTGACTACTTCAAGGTGTCCTACCCCACCGATCTTCATAAAAAGATACCGATATCGATCAGTCGGGACGAGTTCGAGATCGTTTTGGACCGCCTCGCGCGAGTGGGCGTGCCGATCCTGGCCGACCGCGACGTCGCCTGGCGCGACTTCGTCGGTTGGCGCGTGAACTACGACGCCATCATCGAGGCCTTCTATGGCCTCTTCACGTGTCCAAGGACGGACTGGCACACCGCGGCGGAGCAACCATTGGTCGGGCCGTCCAACTTGCGCGGCATGGAATAGCCCGACGCGCAATCCCGTGCTGGCGTATGGTCGTTCGTCGCTCCGCGCGGAGTGGGGATGCCATTCACGCCCGGCGCAAAGTAATGGCGGCGTCAAGCCCCCCGCCCTTTGCCTCACGTAGTTCAATCGATCCGCTGGACAATTGAACAAGTTGGGCGACAATGGAGAGACCGAGACCAGTTCCCTCGCTCTGGTTCTCGCGTCCGCGCCAAAATCGCCGGAGCGCCATCTCACGTTCGGCGGGACTGAGTCCGGGTCCGTTATCGATGACGTGGATCTCAATGTGATTGTCCGCGGCAAACGATTCGATTTTTACGCGGCCGCCCGCTGGCGTCGCGTCGAAGGCGTTCGAAAGGAGATTGTCAAGCACCTGCTCAAGAACGTCTTCTACCGCGAGGGCGCGTAACTCTCCCGGCGCGTCAATGACAATCTCAAGGTCCATCTCTGCCGCGAGGGCTCGCCACACCTCTGCGCGTTCAGCAACGAGTTCTCGCACGTCAACCGCAACAAGGACTGGAGTCTTCGACTCGTTCCGGGCGAGCGCGAGCAAAGAGTCGACTAGTCGACTGAGACGGTTCATCTCAGCCAACACGTTGTTGAGATCATTCTCGTTCGAGACGCTCTCAGCCACCTGAAGGTTCTCGAGGTGGAGTTGGAGTGACGTCAAGGGCGTTCGCAATTGGTGCGACGCGTCCTCCACGAAGGCTCGTTGCGACTCCAACAGTGTGATGAGGCGAGCCGAGGTCGCGTTGATGACGCGGGCTAGTGCGCGGAGCTCGTTTGGCCCGGTGGTTTCGTCGACGCGGACGTCGAGCTCTCCGTTGCCGACCGCTTCGACGTCACGACCAATGCGGCGAAGTGGCCGCACCAACGAACCCGAGATAACGATGCCAAAGAAGAACGCCAGCACGAGTACCAAGAGCCCATAGAGCACCAAGTCTCTCCACTCTTCGTGAATTTTGTCGTTCGTCACTTTGACGGGAGACGTGACAACGAGAACGGCGTTCTGAAAAGTGGTCACGTGGGTGAGTTGTACCGCCGCGTAGTACTGGGAACTTTCGTGACTCGTGGCCCGCGAGGTACCCGATTTCCCGACGGCGCCGGTGGCGTCAGCAATGGCGATCAACCTCCTATCGCTGGATTCACGAGGATCGCTGTCGAGAACCACGCGACTGTTCGCCACGACCATCACTTGGCGACCGGTGGCCAGGGCGTACGACTGTGAGAGTTGGATAGCCCTCGAGACACTGTCGTGATTGAGAGCGTCGGTCAAGAGTGCCGACAGTGCTCCCGTGTCACGTCTGAGAACACGCAAGGTGTTGGAGCTGTCGTGCGCCTGAAGCGTGACGCCGATGGGCACGACGAGTAGCGCGGTCGCGATAACGGCGAAGAGGAGGAAACCCGCGAGGAGTCGGCGCCTCATTGATCAAGAACGATTCGAAACCCCACCCCGCGAAGCGTCTCTATGAACTCTGGCGCACCCAGTTTGCGGCGCAGGGACGCGACGTGGACGTCGATCATCTTCGTCGCGCCATACCAGTGCGGACCCCAGACCCCGTCGAGAAGTTCTTGACGCGTGATCACCTTTCCGGGATCGCGCGCGAGAAACTCGAGGATCCCATACTCCTTCGGAGTGCAGGCCACCACGCTCCCCTGCGATCGAACGATCCGGACGCGTCGATCAATCTCAACGCCGTCGAGGATCTGAATCGGCTCCGGCTCTTTCGCACTGGATCTGCGCAGAACCGCGTTGATACGCGCGATGAGTTCACGAACGCCAAAGGGTTTCACCACGTAGTCGTCCGCGCCAAGATCGAGCCCCGAGATTCGGTCCTCCTCACTGCCCCGGGCAGTCACCATGATGATGGGAGCCGTCGTTACTTCTCGCAGGCTGTGAAAGAGTTCCACGCCGTCGCGGTCAGGAAGACTGAGGTCAAGGAGAATGAAGTCCGTGGGCAGCGCGTTAAGCGCCGCGGCGGCCGAGCCCACCGACTCCGCCGCGAAGCCCGCTCGGCGAAGTCCATTGACCAACGCCAATGCGATTGGTTCGTCATCTTCAATCACCAGCACGTTCACGCCCAATTATGGACTCCTGGCCTACCGGGCCGCCTAGTCTGTTGGCAGTCTTTGCCAAGTCTTAATTCGAACCGTCGCAACCGTATCAGCATTGTCCCTATTTTTCTCTTAACGACGTGATCACCAATCGAGCGCGTCACTAAGCGCTGGACCGCCCTCGACAGCCTGGGTGGTCCGATGGATCGTCACCGATTGGAGCAGTTATCAACGTGGTTCACGCGCTCGCAGATACGCCGACACCGCCCGCCACTGTGAAGTTTCGTGCGATCTCCCGTCGCGTCACGATGGCAGCCGTCGCGACTGTGGTCGCTCTCTCCGGTCTTCTCGCCATAGAGGGAACGAGTCTTGGAGCGAACTCCTCGATGAGCGTGATTCCGACTCACCGACCGTCGTGTCCGTGGGTTAAGGAGTCTCGCCATCACACCAAGACTCCTGCGGCACTCGCAGAGCAAGTCGTGGCAAGAATGACCCTGATGGAAAAGGCCCAGTTCGTCACGTTGGGAAACGGTCACGACATTGAGAACTTCAACCAGGGCGTTCCATCACTGTGCCTGCCTCCGCTCACCCTCTCAGATGGCCCCGACGGTATTGCGGGACTAACGACGGGCGTGACACAACTGCCCGCGGCGATTGGCATCGGCGCGAGCTTCGATCCTTCACTGGCCGAAGCGACGGGCGAACTGGTCGGCCAGGAGGCTCGCACGAAGGGCATCGACGTCGTCCAGGGTCCCGATCTCAACTTGGCCCGCGTACCCTTCAGCGGACGAATCTTCGAGTCCTACGGCGAGGATCCCTTTCTCACCAGCGCACTTGGTGTCGCCAATATTGAGGGAATCCAGTCCACCGGGGTCATGGCGCTCGCGAAGCATTTCACCGCGTACAGCCAAGAGACCGCGCGAGCGCGGATCGACGACGACGTTACGCCACGCGCCCTCGACGAGCTGTACAACGCGCCGTTCGAGGCAGCGGTGAAAGACGCGCACGTCGCCGCTCTCATGTGTGCGTCGGGTCTGCTGAACGGTGAAAGCGTCTGCTCGGATCCCTATATTTACGCGACCCTAAAGTCCTGGGGCTTCACCGGATTCATTCGCTCTGACCTCCGCGCGGCGACGCATCCGGCCGTCGCTTTTAGCGCGGGCCTCCAACTCATCAAAGGAGCCTCCGCCGGGCTCATCGCGAAACTTGTCCAACTAAAGCGATTGCCTATCGCGGACCTGAATCGTTCAGTTCGCGCCATCGTGACCGAGATGTTCGCCTACGGTCTTATCGCTCACCCGCGCGTGATCGACGCGTACCGCGCGTCGACCAACTCGGCGCACGCCGCCGTGGCCCTACGCGCGGCACAAGAGAGCATCGTGTTGTTGAAGAACAATCACAACGAACTCCCCCTTCCCACCTCGCTCACGTCGATTGCCGTCATCGGGGCCGACGCCTCGTCGGACCCCGCGACTTCGGGAGCGGGCAGTTCCTACGTAAACGCCCCCTTTGTCACCACGCCGCTCACCGCCATTCGCCACGCGGTGAGCACGCACGTCAAGGTCACGTACTCCGCGGGCGGACCGAACGCTGTCCCTCTCGGACGTCTTGACGACTCTGGCGCGGTATTTCTCAAACCCCTTCCTATTCGTGCCGGCAGTGGTTTGACGAGTCAACTCGCCAATGACGACCTCTCCATCGAAGCGGCCGCCAACGTCACGAACACGGTGAACACAGCCAGCGAGCCCTCAACTGGTCGAGGGTGGAGTCACTGGAGCGCAGTCTTTCGCGCGAAAGCCACCGGCGAATACGAGGTCGCCGTCAGGCAGGTCGGCGACACCTGGTTCTCGATGAATGGTCGACGGATCCTCGCCTCGTCCGGGCTTCACGAGCCCATCACCATGACGGACATGGTAAAACTCAAGAAAGGACGTCGCTACACCTTCAAGGGCACCTGGTTCACAGTCAAGAAAAGCGGACCGCCAGAGTTCGGCTTAAGCAACGTCACGACGAGAATTCAGGCCGCGGTCGCGGCGGCGCGTAGAGCGAAGGTGGCCGTTGTCTTTGTGAGTCAACCGAGCACCGAGGGCGCTGACCAAACGACGTTGAGTTTGCCGGCAGATGAGAATCAACTCATCGAAGCGGTCGCCGCCGCGAATCCGCACACCGTGGTCGTTTTGAACACCGAAGGTGCCGTACTGATGCCGTGGCTCCACCAGGTACAAAGCGTCCTCGAGGCGTGGTACCCCGGCGAGCAGGACGGCGCCGCGATTGCCTCGGTCCTCTTTGGATCCTTTGATCCCTCCGGACATTTACCTCTCACCTTTCCCTCGAGTGAAACTGCTCAGCCGCTCACCTCCGTGGCAGACTTTCCTGGCGTTAGCGATGTCGTAGATTTCGGCACCGGTAACGACGCGCTCGACATCGGATATCGCTGGTATCAAGCCCACGATGTCCAACCGCTGTTTCCCTTTGGTTTCGGGCTCAGTTACACCACGTTCTCGCTGGACAACCCGTCGATTCAAGAGACCAGTTCGAGTGTCATCGTGCGTCTAAACGTGACGAACGTCGGTAGTCACGAAGGAACAGACGTGATTCAGGGTTACGTGAAGTACCCCGGAGCGGCGGGTGAGCCTCCCGAACAACTGAAGACCTTCGCTCGCGTGACGCTTTTACCGCTCGCGACTCGCGCCATCGCGTTGACCATTCCGATCTCGGACCTGTCGATATTTCTCCACAGCTCTTCGAGGGTTCTGCCCGGCAGGTACCAGGTAAACGTTGGTCAATCCTCCGCCGACTTGCCAATATCGCTTCAATTCAAGATTCCTTAGACCGACCTCGTTGGAGAGGTGGACTTAGAGAACCTTGGACAGGAAACTCCGGAGACGTTCTGACTTCGGCGAGGCCAGCACTTCGCGCGGATTTCCTGACTCTTCAATAACGCCGTGGTCGAGGAAGTACAGGGTGTTCGCGACTTCCCGTGCGAAGTTCATCTCGTGCGTGACAACGACCATGGTCATCCCGGTGCGGGCCAGATCCTTCATGACATCTAGCACGTCGCCCACCAACTCGGGGTCGAGGGCGGATGTCGGTTCATCGAAGAGCATCAGTTTCGGTTCCATCGCGAGAGCACGGGCTATGGCGACTCGTTGCTGTTGACCGCCAGAAAGTTGACTCGGGTAGAACTTCTCCTTCCCTTCTAGTCCGACACGCGCCAGAAGTTCTTGAGCCGTCGCTTTCGCGCGAGCTTCGTCAGTTTTTTTCACCTTCACCTGACCGATGGTGATGTTGTCCAGCACCGTGAAATGTTGGAACAGGTTGAATCGTTGGAACACCATGCCAATGTGCGATCGCTCGGCGCAGATCTCTCGGTCATTTCGCTCGTACAGTCGACCGTGGCGCTCTTCGTAGCCCACCAGGTTCCCATCTACGAACAGTTCTCCGGCGTCGTGCTTCTCTAGGTGATTCATACAACGCAACAGCGTGCTTTTCCCCGACCCCGAAGGGCCGATCAGGCAGGTAACTTCTCCTCGACTGACCGTGAGGTCGACGCCCTTTAGGACTTCAACCCCGCCGTAGGACTTGCGAACGCCCCGGGCTTCGACCATGGGAACACTCACGTCGTCCTCGCCCTCGTCTTTGGGACGTCTGGGTGCGTGCGGAACTTTGAAAGCACGCCTCGAATATCCGCGCGAGTTCGTTGCAGGGGCGTGAGCGGCTGCGTGCGGAGCGCACCCTTTGCGAAGTGGCGTTCCAGATAGAACTGACCGATCGACAAGATCGTCGTCATGATGAGGTACCACAGACTTGCCGTAATCAGTAGTTGCATGACTTCGTAGTTCGTCGCCGAGATGTTCTCTGCTGCCCCCAAAAGCTCGGTGATGCCAATAGCGCTCAAGAGCGACGTGGTTTTCAACATCGAGATGACCTCATTGCCCGTCGGGGGAATAATCACCCGCATGGCCTGAGGCAGAATCACGTAGCGCAGCGTCTGGGCTCGCGTCATGCCAATCGACGTGGCCGCTTCGATCTGGCCTTCGTCGACCGAGATCAGGCCCGACCTCGCAATCTCTGACATGTAGGCGCCTTCGTTGAGTCCGAGCGCCAAGATGCCGACCGTAAGAGGTGAGAGCGAGTTAGCGCTGAAGTGGACGAAGTCCCAGCTCGAATATGGCACTCCGAGTCGAAAGTTGGAATACAACGCAGCGATGTTGAACCACACGAGAATTTGCACGTAGACCGGCGTTCCGCGAAAGAACCACGTGTACGCCCACGCGGGAGACGAAAGAATCCTGTTCTTCGACAACCTCATCACCGCGATGAGCAACCCCAGCACGATGCCGATAACCATGGCTAACACGGTCGCTTCTATCGTGATCTGAAGACCCTTCAAGATTTCGTGCGAGGTAAACCAATGGCCGACGACAGTCCACCCGAATCGCCAAACCATCCGAGGCGTGCAGTGACGAAAGGGATGGGTGCTTGCGCAGCTGTAGGTGCCGCTCGGAATCTTCGACAGGAGGGTGTGAACCACCATCGAGACGAGGAGGACCGTCACGGCGGCGCCCACCCACGTCCAGTAGTGACGTACCGGGACTACCTTGAGAGGTGTCTCCTCCTGTGTGCTCATCCGCTAGGTACTCGCCGTAGCAGAACGTCTAGGAAGTAGCCCCGTTGACCGTGATCTTGGACAAGGGAAGAGCACCGGCACTCACGCCCCACTTGTTAAGAATGGCAGCGTAGGTACCGTTCGCAATCAGCGTCTTCACTGCAGCCTCAATCGCTTTGGCGAGACCCGAGCCTGCGGTCGTCTTGGGCGTGGCAATTCCATACGGGGCCACGTTGACCGCGCTGCCCACGGACTTGAACACGCCCTTGGACGTTGAGACCACGTAGTCGGCGATCTGTGAGTCAAGGAATCCAAACTGGGCTCGGCCCGAGCGCACAGCGGTGTTGGCCTCGGTCTGAGTGGGGAAAGGAATGACGTCGACCTTTTTGCCCGAAGGACACGACTTGGAGGCGGCGGTGGCGTCGCTCTGTTCGGTGGTGCCCGTCTCGACGGCGACCGTGACGCCGCAGAAGCTCTTAAACCCGGTGAATTTCAGGGTGGAACTGGACTTGGCGTAGACACCCTCGCCAGCTTGGAAGTAGTCGACGAAGTTGACCTGCTTCTCGCGCGCCAAGGTGTCGGTAAAGGAGGAGTTGCCGATCACGTACTTGCCCGCCTTGATACCAGCAATGATGTCATCGAAGGTCACGTTGTTTTCGTTCACTTTTACACCGAGCGTGGTGGCCACGGCGTGAATCAAATCGACGTCAAATCCGATCATCGTTCCGCTCGCATTAACGGACTCATCGGGCGCGTACGTCGCGTCGGTCGCAACCTGAATGGTCCCGCTCTTGTAGGCCGCGGGGACGAGTTTTGCGTCTACGGCGCTGTACGTTCCCTTCGTCGAGGCGGCGCCAGCCGCGACGGTGGTGGCCAGCATCAGCGAGGCTGCGCCTGCCACCACCAGAAATTGGCGAATCCGAGTGTTGCGCTGCATGAAATCTCCCCTTATCGAGTCCATCGCTACGCGATGTCAAGAATCCATTGATACCAGATAACGGGCTCGTAGGTCGCTCGCAACCGCGTAATTCGTACCGTGAGGAACCGTGCCGCAACTCTGTGGAGCCCGAAAAGGACCAGTTTGGTGCGGAGAATCCGTCCCCGCTAGGGCAGCGTCGTGGTGGTGGTCGACGTAGTGGTTGATGTGGTCGACGTCGTCGTGGAGGTAGTCGTCGTGGTGGTGGGAGTCGTCACATCGCTCGGAGAACCGATCCACTCAACCACGAGGCCCGTGGGGGTCTTGACCCGTGACATCGATGTGCGGATCGACTGCGACAACGCCAACGCGTCGCTGCCAGCGAGACCGAGCGAGTTGTACGAGTGCTGGCCCAGCACCACCGCGTAGGTGGTATAGGTAGTCGCGCCAATCTGGTCGACCGTGGCCATTGCGTCACACCCGCCCGCTTCGTTGGTGTAGCCCGACTTCACTCCGATGACGTTGCCTTCGCCGGTGAAGGGGGTGAAGGACGTGACGATGCCCGCGAGAGGGAGAGCGACGTGCGTCAAGATCACGATGCTCTGGACCACGGGCTCCTTCGTCATGAGGTCAGCCGCCATCGTCACCTGGTCCTGAGCCGTTGACATATCGCCCGTCGAGATGCCCGTCACGTCCACGTAGTGCGTTTGACTCAGCCCGAGAGACTTCGCCGTTTGATTCATCGCGGCCACGAAGGTCGCCTGTTGCATCCCCGTCAAGACGACGAGCAGTTGGGCGTAGTCTCCGGCGGAGTGAACGAGCATGCCGCGAAGTAGGGTGCGCTCGCACAACTTCTCGCCGAGGACGATCTTGACGCCCGATTGGTCCGTGGCGTTGTCGTAGTTGTAGAGCGCCATGTCACTGGCGTTCACCACCTCACACGGTCCCGTGCCACTCGTGCCTAAGGGCAAGCGATGTAGCGCTACCCACGTGGTCATGAGCTTGGTGAGACTCGCGATCGGCTGGCGAGGCTGGTTCGCCGAGGCGGCAGCCACCCCCAACTGGGGAACGAGGATTGCCGCACTGCCCCGTGCGGGCCAGGCGAGGGTGGGGCGTGGCAGGGTCGTGGTCGTGGTAGGTGCCACCGTCGTGGTTGTCGTCTCACCTGGATACGTGGTTGTGGTGGACGTCGAAGTGGTCGTGGTGCTCGATGTTGAGGTCGTCGTGGTGCCCGCGATAGCCGCCGTGGGGCTGGTCCCTACGATGAGAGCGACCACAACGGCTCCAACTCCGAGCACGGAGATCGTGACTCGCCATAACTTTGCGGCGAGCGAGTGATTCACGCACTTCAATTTACTGCCCGGGCCATCGAGTACCCGAGAGTAACCATTCGATTTGACTCATCTGCTGTCTCGCTCGTCAATCTGTAACCGATTCGTAACCGAGCGACCATGTAGCGCCGATTTAGTGAACCTTCACGCAAAGTATCCTTGGTCAATGATTTCCAAGACCCTCCGGGCCTCCTACCTGGTCGCCGCGTGTGCGGTGACGGTGAGTACGTTCGCGGTCTCAACCGTGGCTCAGGCCAGTTCCAAACGGAGTCACCCGGCGCCGTTTTCCATTCGCTTAGAGGATCAGTACCTCGCCACGCTGCGCTATCTTCCCGTGACGTTCGTCGCCACCGTTCGAGCCACGACCCCTACCACGACGACCACTACCACGACTGTTCCGCCTACCACCACCACGACTCTTATTCCGACAACGTCGACCTCGACGACAACCACCACCACGGCCGCGCCGCCGAGCACGACCACTACCACCACCAAGACACCGCCTTCCGTGAAGTACGCGACCAAAGTCATCCCTGGTAACTTCGTCTGGCGCTTTACCAACTTGACTGCACTGCGCCCGCAATGGCAAGTCGGAACCAACAACGTCCTTCTCCAAGGTGCCCTCATGCGCTTTCAGTACGTGCATAATCTGACCACGACAGGACAAATGGATGGCACGACGTGGCAGATGCTCACGAGCGCTATCGTCGCCCACCAGGCGGACCCCAACCCGTACGACTACGTCTACGTGACCAAGAATCTTCCTGAAACGGTCACGCTGTATCAAAACGGGAAGTCCATATTCCACACGCTCGCCAACACGGGCGTCTCCAGCGCACCGACCGAAAATGGTACCTACCCGGTGTACCTCCGCTTTACCGTCACCACGATGTCAGGCACCTATCCTGGTGGGGGTACGTACAGCGATCCCGGCATACCGTGGGTGTCGTATTTCCACGGAGGTGACGCGCTCCATGGGTTCATTCGCTCGGGCTACGGGTATCCCCAGAGCCTCGGTTGCGTGGAGATGCCCTTCGCCGACGCCGCGGTGCTCTGGCCGCGTACGCCGATTGGCACACTCGTCACCGTTCAGTAGTTGAGCGAGTAGTCGACCGGAAACCCGTTGCGGTGGCCGAGTGATCGGCATGAACAATTCGATGCGATTCCACAGTTACAGTTTCACAGTGAGTCCTGATACACCAGGTGAGCCCCGCGAAGGATCTTCGGCTTCCGCCTCTGAACCAGAAGAGACCAACGTCAGCGACGTCGAGGCGAGCGTTCGCGAACGATTCGCCGCGTTGGAAGTCGTGGGTCGACGCTCCCAGGATCTCATGCTCGTACTCGACGCCGCGGGAAATGTCCAGTACGCCAACCCCGTATGTCTCGAAATTTTTGGGCTGACTCTCGAAGCCGGAATTGGCACGAGCGCCTTCCTCTACCTGCACCCCGATGACATCGAGTACGTGGCCAACCGGTTCGTGGCCCTTCTGGAAACCCCGAGCGGGACGGTTCGCGACGTCGTTCGGACCTTGGGGGCCAATGGCGAGATTCATGAGTTGGATCTGGTCGCCACCAACGCCCTCGACAACGCCGCCGTGGCGGGCATCATCGTCAATGGAAGTGATGCCACCGAACACAATCGCTATGTTCGCCAACTTCAAGAACTCGAAGAACGATTCCGACTGGCCTTTGAGGACAACATGGCGCCGATGATCTTCACGGACCTAGACGACCGCGTCATCGCCGCTAACGACGCGTTTTGCAAAATGATCGGCTTTGACCGCGAGGAAATTCTCGGGAGGGACTCCAAGCCCTTTACCTATCCCGAGGACGTGGGCATCACCGAAGACTCTCACCGGCGCATCACCGAGGGCCAGGCCCACCAATCGCGCTACGTCAAGCGCTATCTGCGAAAAGACGGCCGATTGATCTACGTCGAGGTCTTGCGCTCACCCGCCCGCGACGAAGACGGCAACATCCTCTACCACGTCATTTCCGAACGCGACATCACCGACGAACGCGCGCTGGCGGCCCAACTCTCCCATCAAGCTCTTCACGACACCTTGACCGGCCTCTCCAATCGTGCTCTCTTTGACGACCGGCTCGAGCAAGCGCGCGCCAAAATGCTGCGCGACGGCGGGCACTGCGCCGTGTTGCTCCTGGACCTTGATGACTTCAAGGGCGTCAACGACTCACTCGGTCATCTCGCGGGCGACCAACTTCTCATCTCCGTCGCCCGTCGCCTGGAGGAGGTCGTGCGCGACTCCGACACGTTGTGCCGTTTCGGTGGTGATGAGTTCTTGTACTTGGCCGAAGGTCTGTCCTCACTCGAGGATGCCTCCCTCGTCGCGACGCGACTCCTTGACGCGTTAGCCGCGCCGTTCAACGTCGGTGGGATTTCGATCGAGCAGCGAGCCAGTATTGGCATCGTGGTCGCCGACGCGTCACTGAGCGATCGCACGGAGTTCCTCCAAGACGCAGACGTGGCACTGTACGAGGCGAAGCGTCTCGGCAAGGGCCGCTTCGCGTTCTTCACGACCACCATGCATCAACAGGCGGTCAATCAGTTCACGCTGGTTCAAGAACTCCGCCAGGCGCTCCAATCGGGAAGCCTTGCCATGCACTACCAGCCCATTTTCGATCTCACAGATGAACACATCGTCGGGTTCGAAGCGCTCATGCGCTGGCATCACCCGGCCCGCGGGTGGATACCTCCGAACGTCTTCATTCCGGCGGCCGAACAGAGCGAGCTGATCTTGGAGTTGGGCCACTTCGCCATTCGTCAAGCCCTGGCCGCCCTGCGCTCGTGGGAATCGACCAGCGACTACGCGAGCGATCTCTTTGTGACGGTGAATCTCTCCGCCCGCCAATTTCACGACTTCGACCTCGTCTCCACCATCGAGTCGGCGCTGGCCAGTAACGGACTTCAACGCGATCGTTTAGTGCTCGAGATCACTGAGAGCGTGACGCTGCTCAACGTGACGGAAACGGTGAGCATTATGGAGCAACTCAGCAGTTTCGGGATCCACTTCGCCCTCGACGACTTTGGCACGGGGTTCTCGTCACTCTCCTATCTGGCTCTTTTGCATCCGAAGATCATCAAGGTGGATCAGTCGTTCGTGAGCCCCGCGATCGAACGCTCTCGAAACGATGTTCTTCTCGAAGCCATCATCTCGTTGGGCCACAAACTCGAGATGATCATGTTGGCCGAGGGGATCGAGACCACGGCTCAACTGGAACGGTTGCGCGCTTACGGATGCGAGTTGGGACAAGGTTTCCTGTGGTCTGCCGCCATAGCGAGTGACGACGTCCCCGCTCTTCTCAACGATCAAACTCATGCGTAGTCCAAGTACGAGCGCGAGATATTTAGGTCGGCGGAGCCTCGGCTAGATTTCAGTAAGCAGTAAAGGTGTGCCGGGAAGACTGGTCGGCGGGAGGGATTCGTCGATGACCAGTAACAACGACAGCGATTTGACTTCCCCATCCAGGCGTCATTTAGCCGCCAACACCAGGTCTTACGCACCATGAGTCGCCGCCGCGCACTTCCAAGCTGGCGGTGGGAAGCACTGCGTACCAATTTCTGGTTCGTGCCCGCAATCCTGATCATTTCAGCAACCCTCATTTTCGTCGTAACGTTCTCGATCGATGTCGCCGCGTACTACCACCACCTTGAGCTTCCTTTCTGGTTGCACCTGGGAAGCGCGAACGCGGGTCGCGACGTACTCATCGCGATCGCAGCGGCCATCATCACCGTGGTTGGTGTGGTCTTTTCGATAACGATCTTGGCTCTAACGTTGGCGTCACAGCAGTTCGGTCCGCGCATGATGCGTAATTTCGTTCGTGACGTTGGCAACCAATTCACGCTCGGCATCTTCGTCTCCTCGTTCGTGTACTCAGTTCTCGCACTCGGATCAATATCCAGCTTTCCTCACCCAGATTTCGTTCCTCATCTGTCCATCTCGGTCGCTGAAGCGCTGTTGCTGGTGGACCTCGCGGTGCTCATCTATTTCATCAACCACATTGCGAGTTCGATTCAACTTCCGGCCGTGATTGCGGGAATCGCCCGCGATCTCGATCTCGCCGTCGACACGGAGTTCCCTTCCACCGGGAAGGACTCGACAGACGCGCTGACCGCGAGACAAGAGCGCCACCGACTTCAGGATCCGAACGAACTTTTGGCGGCTATCGAACAACGCGGCGGCGTCGTTCTCGCCGCTAAGAGCGGGTATCTCCAGTTTGTCGGATATGGCCAACTCACCAAGATCGCCAAGCTCCTAGACGCCACGATTCGTCTCGACTACCGGCCGGGTCACTTCATTGTTGCGGGTCAGCCCATCGCCAAGGTTTTTCCGCAGGGCGCTGCACAACAAGTTGAGCGCGAATTAGGAAAGGCCCATGTCACGGGGCCCCACCGCACTCTCATGCAGGACCCGATCTTCGCGATCGATCAATTGGTGGAGATCGCCATTCGGGCGCTGTCACCAGCGGTGAATGATACCTTCACGGCGCTGACGTGTCTCGACTGGCTATCCTCTGGACTCAGCCGAATATCGGAGCGACAGTTGTCGAACGATGTTTACCGCGATGAAGAGGGCCGCATTCGCCTCATCGGCGCCGGCTGGACGTACGAGCGGATGATCAACCGTGCATTTGACAAAATTCGCCAGGCGGCGCCGGGCATGCCGGCGGTGCTCATTCGCTTACTCGACAGCCTCTCCGTGATCGCTGCTTCGACGACGAACGTCACGCAACGCGAGGTCCTTCTTCGTCAAGCGCGGATGGTGCTGCGCAGCGCCGAGGACTCGATTTTCGACCAGAACGACCTCGATGATGTACGCCGTCGCTTCGAACGAGCTCACGCCGCGCTGGTGCCACCTGCGAACGAGGGTGATGTCTAGGGATGGGTAACGTGATCGCTACGAAGACGCAATAGGGCGAAATCGAGATCCACGTGAGCGCTCCATCTCCTCAAAGTGTCGTCACGGGCTCAGTTCACATGGCGACCGCCAACATCCAGCCGACGACCCTCCTGCAACTAGGACACTTCGGCAAATCGTCCCCGACAGCCAGCGTGACTCGTTCCTGGTCTGCGCAGTCACTGCGGTAAATGCCCGCAGTCGCGCAAGTACTGCCAGTTCTAGTATCGGTGCCGCTCTTCGACATGTTGATTCCTTTCGATCAGAACACTCAAAAAGAGACACGGAATCGCGCGATTTTCCACTGCAGGTGCCGGTCCTCTCTGGGCGTAGTCCAATACAACATGCCGACCAGGCTTCCCGGCGCACCTGCGTTCAACCATAAGTCGATTCGATCTCATTGTCAATGAGGCGACTGAGTTTCTCGGGTGCCACACCTCGAACGGACGGGTTCGATGCTCGCGCCGACGCAACGCTGCTCACGAATCGTCGTCGGCACCCTACGTGTCCATGTTTATCCTTGGACCGATCGGCGAGCGCGTTGTCAGTTCAACAACATTCGACGCGGGTTGTTGCGAAAAGAGTCGAGTGGACCTACAGCTTGAATCCACCTTCTGGTGGAGGCTCGGCCTCTCCGCTTGTTCCTGCACTCGGAGCTGCTCCACCGGCGTCGGTCGCATCTCCTGTGTCATCGGCCGCCACGGGACCGTGCTCCGCTTCGAAGGCGGTGAGTTCTCCGACGATCCGATCGATCTCGGCGCTGTTGTCGGCGCCCGTCGTCTTCTGTGCGTACAGCGCTGCTCCCAAGTCGCGCAACATCGCGTCGGATTTGCGCTTCGCCTGCGCGTCCTCGATCTTGGCTTGTCCCGCTTTACCGGCCTCTTGGGCCTTCTGCGCGAGTTGACTTGCTTGCTCTTTGACCTTGTCAAAAAGGGCCATGTTTCCTTCTTTCTCTTTAGAACCGACCGAGGAGACCTTGGCGCGCGGAGTTCGCCATGCTCGAATCTTGCTTCTCTTCGTCTTCAAACTCCTTGTGGAGCGTGGACTGCAGGATGACGGGGCCGTCGCCGCTCAGCGAGATGAGGTTGAGTCCAGAACCGCCAAAGACGGCGGTCATCACTGTCTGAGCGTTAAAGGCTCCGATGCGCTCCACGTTGAAGGCCACCGAGTCAGAAAATGCCACCAGCGCTCCCCCGTGCACTTGAATCTTGCCGCCATAGTCAGCGGGATTGAGTTCGAGCAGACTGCCCCCGCCGCCGAGAACCACGGTCCCCGTGCCGGTGAAGTGCTCAAAGATGTA
>Ga0182030_10006460_pt1 | contig 24728 bp, 18 predicted proteins | sample 812S3MmetaG_FD_121299 | JGI IMG/M metagenome (GOLD analysis project Ga0182030, IMG submission 121299) | Permafrost microbial communities from Stordalen Mire, Sweden - 812S3M metaG (Illumina Assembly) | ecosystem: Environmental > Terrestrial > Soil > Wetlands > Permafrost | place: Sweden...
GACGCGGCGCTGGCGCGGCAGATGGGTGTTCCCATCGTGCAGGGAAATGATCTCGTGGTGCTCGACAGCCGTCTTTATCTCAAGACCATCGCGGGGATCGAGCCGGTCGACGTGGTTCTGCGGCGGCTGGCGACCTCCCTGCTGGATCCGGTCATCTTCGATCCGGGCAGCCGCTACGGCGTTCCGGGCCTGCTCTCCTGCGTGCGCAAGGGCTCGCTGGCGGTGGCCAACGGGCTCGGCTCGGACCTGGCGAACAATCGCGCCCTGGCCGCCTATCTTCCGGTCATCGTGGAATATTATACGGGGGAGAAGCCGCTCCTTCCGTCACCGCATGTGCTGGAAATGCGCGACGTCGATGTCCGGGAAGAAGTCGCCGACCACCGGGATGACTACGTGATCCGGCATGTGTGGAAACGCGGGCCCGCCGACGAATGGGTGGCGCGGCACATGCCGGCCCATGACTGGAACCGGTTTTGGCAGGACATCGAGGCGGCTCCGAGCGAGTACGTGGCCCACAAGTTGCCGGCCCAGGCCGCGCACCCCTGCTGGACCCCGGGCGGTTCGCGCCCGCTGCCGGTGACCCTGCGCGCCTTTGCGCTGGGCATGGAACGGATTTCGCCCTGCGCCCTGGCCTGGACGGGACCGGCGGCGTCCCTGGCGAGCCCGGTTCAGACGACGGACCGCGTCAAGGACGTTTGGATATTGCGCACCGTGCCGGCGGCCTCCGTGATCCTGCACGCCCCGGCGGAGGAAGCGCCCAAGCGTTTGCGGCTCACCAGCCGCGTGGCGGAATCATTGTTCTGGATGGGCCGTTACGCGGAACGGGCGGAGGTGACCACGCGCATGTTGCGCATCGTCCAGATGCAGCCCTCGCCGCTGGCGGGAAGCGCAACGGCCCGGCAGCGCCAGCCCCTCTGGGCGGCGATGGCGGCGGTCGGCGGGCACGCGGCCGATTTCTTCGTGAAGCTGGGGCCCGGCTCGGTGCCGCCGCGGGAAGTCCCGTTTTACTTTTTGCTCGACCGGCGCAATGGCGGATCGGTCCTTTCGTACCTGCTTTCGTGCCGGCAAAACGCGGAGAACATTCGCGAACATTTTCCGCCGGAAGTCTGGTCGGTGCTCAATCATCTTTACCTCGAAGTCGCGCTTTACGCCGACCAGGGCGCGACGGAGCGGGTGCGGCTGGTGATGGAAGACCGGACCCTGCATCAGGATATCCTCATGCAGCTCGATGAACTCACCGGCGCGCTGGAAAAGCACATGCTGCATAACGATGCGTGGCATTTCTGGCAACTCGGAGTCTATGCCGAGCGCGGTCTCATGACGATCCAGACCCTGAAACAGGTGATGGCTCCCGAGATGGGAGGCGCGCCGATAATCGGTCCCGTGAGCAGCACGAACCTCGATCTGCTCCTGCAAATGCTGGCCGGACAGTACGCGTACCGCAGCCTCTACCACGCGCGACCGGTGGCGGCGCGGGCGGCGCGGTTGCTCCTGCAAGACCCGGATTTTCCCCGTTCCGCGCTCTTTTGCCTGGAGGGGATGCGCCGGGCGCTGACCGCCACGCTGGGAGATCGTCCCGCCAAGGGATCCGATACCCCGCTCAAGCATTGCGGCCGCGTGATGACGGAGCTGAACTTCATCGATATGCCCACCTATTTCCCGCCCGCGTTTGGGGATGGTTCCGCCTCATCGGGAGACGACAATCTTTCGGACATGCCCACGCCCGACTTTCCGAGGAAGTTGACCGAGCTGACCGAACTGCTCCTCGACTTTAACGTGTTGATCTCGGATCATTACCTCGACCATCAGGTGATGTTCCGCGAGCAGGAGCTTTTTGACCTGACGCATTAGAGGCTTTCCAGCGATGACTTTCAATATCGTTCACACCACCGCCTACGAGTATTCCGCTCCGGCCATCGAGTCGTTTACCGAACTGCGCGTCCGGCCCCGCCAAAGCAACCGGCAGACCGTGCATCGTCACGTCACCGAAGTCACGCCCCGCGCGGCCCTGGAGGAATTCACCGATTATTACAACAACGCGGTCGAGTGCCTTTCCGTGCCCTACCGGCACAAGACGCTGACGGTGACTTCCCGCAGCACGGTGGAGACGCTGCCGCACAAGGACGCCTTGAGCGCCCTGGACCTGTCGGTGAGCGAAGCCGTGCGCCTCAACTGGCCGCACCGCCGCGAGCTGTTCGATTTTCTCATGCCCTCCGTGCACGCGCCGATCACGCCGGAACTGGAGCAGTTGTCCAAACAGCAACTGCCGAGCAGCGGCTCCTTTGCCGAATCCATCCTGGGGCTTTGTTCGCATATCTATAAGACGTTCACGTATATGCCCGGCGTGACCGATATCCGCACGCCGCTGACCGACGTGCTGCGCAAGCGCCAGGGGGTGTGCCAGGACTTCGCCCATCTCATGATCGCGCTGATTCGCTGCGCCGGTTTGCCCGCGCGGTATGTCAGCGGTTATCTCGAAACCGAATCGGTCCGGGGCGCGGGCGGGTTGGTCGGGGCGACCGCCAGCCACGCCTGGGTGGAGGTTTATCTGCCGAACGGCATGTGGGTGGGGCTCGACCCGACGAACGACATGCTCGAAGGCGAGCGCCACGTGCAGATCGGCCTTGGCCGCGACTACGGCGACGTGCCGCCCCTGCGCGGCGTCTTCAAGGGCGCCAAGCGCCAGCAGCTCTCCGTCATGGTCACCGTCTCGCGCACCACCGGCGAAATGGTGACGAATTGAAGAAATTCCAAAAAAAACGCGAGGTTCTTGGGTTCCCCTCGTTCCCAAATTTCATTTGGGAACGCGCTTGCTGAGGCAATTTCATTGCCGATCTCGAGACGATAAAGCCAATTTGGGTCAGCGCGAAATGGAATTTCGCGAAGAACAGGAGGCGTTCCCAAATAAAATTTGGGAACGAGGGCAAAAAAACGCGCGGTTCTTGAGTTTGCCGCGTCTATGGAGGTAAAGGCCTCGCCGAATGGCCCAACTTTTTTCTGCAAGTTTTTCCCTGGATCGTGACATTCGCGTCCGGCAATGAGACGATCAAGCAGCCTCCTCCTTAACCCTCAAAATTCATGAATAAAATAGCCCTGATTCTCGCCCTCCTCGTTTGCGCGGCCCCGGCACGCCTGATCGCGGACCCGGCGCTCACCATTTATAATCAAAACTTCGCGGTCGTGCGCGACACCGTGCCGCTCGATCTCAAGGACGGGGTGAACGACATCACCTTCGCCGACACCACAACGCATCTCGAACCCGACTCGGTCATCCTGCGCGATCCGAGCGGCAAGGTGAACCTGCAAATCCTCGAGCAGAATTACCGGAACGATCCGGTGTCGCAGGAATTGCTCCTGTCGCTCTTCGAGGGCAAGACCATCGACTTTTTGGTCAAGGAACCGAACAAGCCCGACCAAACCATCCAGGGAAAAATCATCCGCAGCGGCTATATGCTCCATTCGCAGGCGGCGATGCAGCGTTATGGCCAGCAGTATATGCAATCGAATATGGCGATGGCTTACGGTAACGGTGGCTACGGCGGCATGAGCCAGCCGGTCATCGAGGTGGACGGCAAAATCCAGTTCGGGCTGCCGGGCCAGCCGATTTTCCCGTCGCTCGGGGACGACACGATCCTCAAGCCGATGATTTCATGGAAACTCAACGCCGACGCGCCCGGCAAGCTCGATGCGGAACTCGCCTACATCACCGGCGGCATGAGCTGGCAAGCCGATTACAACGTTATCGCGCCGGAGGAGAGCGACCTGCTCGACATCGTCGGCTGGGTGACGATGGACAACCAGAGCGGCAAGACGTTCGACAACGCGAAGATCAAGCTGATGGCCGGCGACGTGAACAAGATTCAGAATCAAAACGGCATGATGATGGACATGGCTGTGAGTGCTGGCGCCATGAGGCTTGCGGCCATGCCCCCCGGGGTCACCGAAAAGGCCTTCGAAGATTACCATCTCTACACCCTGCCGCGCGCGACGACCCTGCACGACGGCGAGACGAAGCAGGTCGAGTTCATCCACGCCTCGGGCGTGAAATCGGAGAAGGTCTATGTCTATGACGGACTGAAGGTCGATTGGAATCGTTATGGGGGCTGGAACATGCAGAACATCCGAGGGAACGAGGAATTCGGCACGGAATCCGACACGAAAGTCGCCGTGATGCGGGAGTTCAAGAATTCCGAGGAGAACCATCTCGGGATGCCGCTGCCGAAGGGGCGCGTCCGCTTTTACAAGCAGGACGACAAGCAGCTTGAGTTCACCGGCGAAAACGTCATCGACCACACGCCGCAGGACGAGCTGGTGAAGATTTACACCGGCAACGCCTTCGACCTGGTGGGCGAGCGCAAACGGACCAGTTTCAAGATCGATAACGGCAACGCCTGGGCCGAGGAATCGTTTGCGATCAAGCTGCGCAATCACAAGAAGGAGCCGGTCGAAATCCGCGTGGTCGAGCATCTCTACCGCTGGACCAGCTGGGCCGTTTCAGAAAACACCAATCCCTTCGCAAAGACCAACGCGCAGGAGATCGAGTTCCGCGTCCCGCTCAAGCCCGACGAGGAAAAGACCGTCACCTACAAGGTCCATTATTCGTGGTAGCCGCCGCACGGCGTCAGCGCAGTTCCAACTCCTCCTCAAACTTCGTCAGGTTGCGCGCGCCGGTTTTGCCGACGATGACGACGTCTTCGATGCGGACGCCGCCGACGCCGGGATAGTAGAGGCCCGGCTCGACGGTGATGCTCAGCCCCGCGAAAAGTTTGCCCGTGGCAAAGCGCGGCGATTCATGCAGGTCGAGGCCGAGCCCGTGACCGACGCCGTGGAACATCCCGACCCAGCGACCGTTGCGCTGCTCGGTCGGGTACCCGGCGGTCTTGAAGCGCTCGATCAGCGCCTTTTGCAGGGCGGGGCCGTCGGCGCCGTCGCGCATTTGTTTCATCACCCAGCGTTTGCCCTCCTGGACGGCGGCGTATTGCCGGCGCAGCGCTTCGGAAGCGCGCCCGCGCACGACCGTCCGCGTCAGGTCGCCGTAGTAAAAATTGCTCGCGTGCCGGGGAAAAATATCGAGCACGATGGCTTCATGGGCGCGGAGGGGGCCGTGGCCGCGCTCGTGCGGATCGCACCCCTGGATGCCCCCCGCCACGATGGTGTTGGCCGGCACGCCCCCGGCGTGGAGCACGGCGGCGTCCATCTCGGCGCGGAGCCGCTCGGAGGTGAGGGGAATCCCGCTCCATTGGAGGAAGCCGCGCCGGTCCGGCCTGCTCGCTTTGAGGACGTCGATGCCCCGTCGCAGCCCCGTTTCCGCGACGCGCAGGGCGGCGGTGAGCGAGGAAATTTCCTCTTTTGTCTTGCGCGCGCGTTCGGGAAAAAACGGCTGGTCGGAAACCGTAATTTTGAGCCCCTTGCGGCGAAGGGCTTCCAAAAGCCCGGCGGGGAATTGTCCGGGCACGAGAAACGATTTGATCCTGTATTTTTCGGCGATGGCCAGGATCACGCCGGCGGAGGATTTGTCCTTCGCCTGCGCGGGGAGAAATTCGCCAATCCCATGCACCTGCGCCACTCGCGCGACCGGCCTGGCGCGGTCGATCTCGAGCGGCGACAAGGCCAGGTGGGTCTTGCCGCGCGCTTCCCACCAGACGAAGGGATCGTCGGCATAGAAGCGGGTCGCGTAGAGCATGTCGGCATCGTGGCCGCTGGCGGCAACCATCAGGCGGGCTGTGCTCATGTGTGGAATTATCCTGAAATTTTGAATCGTGTCCTCAAGATTTTCCTGTGAAAGTAGGAGACATGTCAATCGCCACGCGCACCGGGGACACGGGGGAGACGGGCCTGATGTATGGGCGGCGGGTGAAGAAATTCGATCCGCGGGTGGAGACCTACGGCACGGTCGATGAGTTGAACGCCGCGCTCGGCATGGCGCGCGCGCAGGCCGGATTGCCCCTGGTAAAAACGGAATTGCGGCTCATCCAAAAGCAGTTGGTCGCGCTGATGGGCGAACTGGCCGTCGCGCCGGAGGACGCGCAACGTTACGCGAAGGACAAGTATCCCAAGCTGACGCCGGAGATGCTGCAGCACCTCGACAATCTGGTCGCGAAGATCGAAAAGGAAAAAATCACCTTCGAGGGCTGGGCCACGCCGGGCGCGAGCGTCGCTTCCGCCGCGCTCGATGTCGCCCGGACGGTGTGCCGCCGCGCGGAGCGGCTGGTGGCGAAACTGGCATCCTCGAACGAGATCGATTTTCTCGTCATCCGGTATCTCAACCGCCTCTCGGATTTGCTCTGGCTGATGGCGCGTTATACCGAGACGTTCGCTCCCTAGTTCTAGGCCAGGGCCGCCCGGGCGTTGTCCCGCAAATCCTGGATCGCCTTCCCAAGATCGGCCTGGCGGAAAACCGACGTTCCCGCGACGATCACTTCCGCCCCGGCCCGGACCGCGGGCCGGATGGTTTCCCTATTGAGTCCGCCGTCCACCTCGATGTCGTACTTGAAGCCGCCTTCCCGGCGCCACGCCACGGCTTGTTCCACTTTGGCCATCATGTCGGGCATGAATTTCTGGCCGCCGAAACCGGGCTCGACGGTCATGATGAGCAGGCGGTCGAGGGCCCCAAGGTAATCCTGCACCGCGGCGAGGGGAGTGCCGGGTTTGACACAAAGGCCGACTTTGCGGCCGGAGGAGATGACTTCGTCGATGGCCGTCCGAACGTCATCCTCGCATTCGACGTGAAAGGTGATGTTGGCCGCGCCCGCTTCGACGAAATCGGCGATGAATTTTCGCGGCCTTGAAATCATGAGATGCACGTCGAGCGGAAGCTTGGTCAGCGATTTGATCGTCTGGACGATGGCGGGGCCGAAGGTGATGTTCGGCACGAAATGCCCGTCCATGATGTCGACGTGAAGCATGTCGGCGCCGCCCTGTTCCGCGCGCGCCAGGTCCGCGCGCAGACAGCCGAAATCGGCGGCGATAACCGAGGGGGCGATGAGAATCGGATTCATGGAGGTGGATTAGAGCGTTTGGGGTAAGCGCGCCGCCGCCGCGCGATCCAGAAGCCAGACTTTGGCGCCGTCGAGGGGCTGCACCTGTTGGACGGGATAGGCGGCCTCACGGCGATTCGTCACCAGAACTTCATGGAGCATTTCCGCTTTGTCCGCGCCGGCGACCAGAAGAAACACGGTGCGGGCGGCATTGAGCACCGGAAGGGTGAAGGTGATGCGAACGGATTTGAATTTTTCCACCCAGTTGGCGACAACCCAGCGCTCCTTTTCCTCCAGGGCCTTGCTGCCGGGATAGAGCGAGGCGGTGTGGCCGTCGAGCCCCATCCCGAGGAGAATCACATCGAAGCGGGGACATTGGTTTAACCGAATCCCCTCGGTAAAGAACATGTGCAGCTCCACGTCGTAATCGGCCGCGGCCATGTTGGCATCGGGCAGTTCGGCGCGGACCCGATGGACATTGGCCGCCGGCACCAGGCCGGACGCGAGGAGCGTGCCGCCGACCATGAGATAATTGCTGTCGATATGGCCGGGGGGCACGTGCCGCTCATCGGCGAAAAAGAGGTGGGTATTGTCCCAGGGAAAATCCAGGAAATCGGGATCGGAGGCCAGCAAGCCGTAAAGCTTCCTCGGAGTCGACCCGCCGGCCAGCGCCAAGGTGAAGATTCCGCGCTCCGCCACGCTTTGGCGCGCCAGGCGGATGAGATTCACGGCGGCGCCTTTGGCCAACGCATCGGCATCGGGATAAACCTGGCGGGATTCCTGGCTCATGCCGTTAGAGGCTGTCCGAAAAGTCAGCGCGGGTCACGCCGAAAGGATTTTTTTCCTGAGCCGGAAGCAGAGCCTGCTTCCACGGATGAGACTTCCCCAGAAGCTCCATCGAATCCGGGGGTCGCTTCACCCCGTCAAATAACCGGCAGCCTTTTGTTCATAACGACGTCAGATCCAATGTTGTCTCCGTGTCCCTGTCCCACCCGTCCCCTAAATAGGCGCCATGCTGTTCGTCGGCAATGAGACGGAAGGCATAGCGCACCTGCTCCTCGTATAACTCGCAAAACGCGCCCGGCCGCTTCATTCCACCATTCATTTCATGCGCCTCGGCTGGGCATGGCGAACCGCAGAAATGCCGCACGGCGCAACGGCGGCATGGATCGATGTCTTCCACCTTCCGTTCGGTCACCTTGCGAAACGCGGGAGTCGCGAGCACGTCATCGATCTTGTCCACGAACAGATTTCCACCGTTGAATTCCGCCAGCCCGATGAACTCACTGCAAGGGAACATATCGCCTCTCGCCGAGACGGCAAAGAATGAGCGGCCGCCACCGCATGGCGAGATGTCGCACATCAGGCGGCGCGCTTGCGGAGCGAGGATCGCAAGGAGAATATTGGCAAAATTGGCGACCACGAGTTTACGGCCCGTTTCTTCGTAAAGCTCCCGGGTGCGATCCAGGGCGCGCAGGTAGTGGCGGGACATTTCGTGGTCCCGCGGTTTGATCTCACGCGCGCCTTCGCGGGTGCACCGCACCGGATTCAGCATGCACGCAGGCACTTCGCGTTCATGGAAGAACTCCACCATCCGCACGAGTTGTCCCATGTTTTGTTCCGTGACCGTGCAGATGACGCTGTAGTTCGGATAGCCGCGCAGCTTTTCCATCGCGGCCAAGACCTTGTCAAAAACGCTCCGGCCGTTCCATGTCCTGCGGGTACGCGTCGCGATGGCTTCGTTGTGGCTGTCGAGCGACAGCCCGATGGCAATTCCCCGCGAAGTGAGGAACTCGATGTCGGCATCTTCCAGAAGTGTGCCGTTGGTCTGCAGGCCAAATCGAAAATCGTCCTTGAAATGCTCCAGCCCGGCAAACAGCGCCTCGCGGTTCATGGTCGGTTCGGCGCCGTGAAATATAATCTGCGGTTTTACGCCGGAAGGAAGTATTCCGGTGAAATAACCTTTCAAAGTCTCCAGTGCGCGGAACAAGTCGACCTTCGACGTGTGCGCCCCGTTGCGGCGCAACGTCTCCGGAATGTAGCAGTAGCTGCAATTGAGATTGCACCGATCCGTAGGGTTGAAATAGACAGCCGACGGCTTCAGCCCGAAGCGGAGGACATTCATCTCCTCAGTGAAGGCGGCGGCTTTGCGGCGGTAGTTCTTCAAAAAGGCGCCGTCGCCGAACGCGTCCGCCAGCCTGTCCTTCCGGATCAATGCCCAGAACGCCGTGTCGGGATCGAGGACGCCCAAATAATCGGCGTGGCCGATGTCGATGGGTTGAAGCGTGCAGCCGGCGCCCGTATTAAAGTGGATGCCACGCGACGCGGCGCACACGGTTGTTTGGTCGGTCTTCATTGGAAATTGGATTTTGTGCCGGCGCGGTGGGATGCTCTGGTTTGATTGCGACGAACCGCCCAGCACAGACGGTCCGCCGCATCAATCGCTTACTTCTTCGCAGGTTCCATCATCACGTAGTGGGACAGTCCCGTGCCGGTCGCTTTGCATGTCTTGCGCGTGGCGATGATTGCTCTCTTTTGGTTTTTCTTTTTCTCTTTCAATGGTTCTCACCCCCTTTCATTTTTTTGATTGGGTTCGCGGCCAGGTTGCGACTGGATCGCATTCACCGGGCCGGAACGAAAGTGGGCGCGGCGTCAGCGTGGCTTCGCCGTGCCTTACGAGAAGCACGCGACTTCCGTCGTTGTTCGACATCGGAAAGAGGCGAAGGAACGCGCCTCAAACAACGGATAGATACAACAGGACTGCGCGAATAGGGGATTTACACCGGTGATTTGACATCATGATTTCTCCTTTGTTTCGAAGGGTCTCTATCATTCACGCGCCAGCCGATATTCTGACTCCTGGCATCAGGCCTACCGCCTCGCCTTCCCCGGCTTTTTTTAAGAGCAAGTGGCCTATTGAGGTTTCGTATCCAGTCACAGTAGCGGCACTGTCGCCGATTTTCACGGCGTTCCCTGCACCGACGCGTTCGGGGTCTTAATGTCCCCCATTTATTTTATTAATTGGGATCATTCGTAGCAGAGTCCGCGTTGCGGTCAAGCGCTCCTGTAAATAGAGGCGGGCACCGGAAATCTACCGGCGCGGGGCCGGCTCCTTTAGAGAGACTTTTTTCCAGACCCCCGCCCCCACCCCGCTTTTTCGTAGGCAGGCAAAAGCGAGGGGAGGGTGTACTACCGGCACGTACGGTGACACACTCTCGTCCCTGACAACCTCCATGATCCGTCCCAAAATCCTCACCGGCCTTTTTGCTTTCATTGTCTCCGTTTCGGTTCAGGCCCAAAGCAACGAGACGCCGCCTCCCGCGCTGCCTGTGATTCCGGTCAAAATCTTCTCGGTCACCGACTATGGCGCGGTCGGCGATGGCAAAACCATGAATACCTGTCTTAAACGGTCAGCCTGTTTCGGGGCTTTTTGGGGCCTTTCAGAGGTAAAACGAAGTGGCCCGGCAAGGATTCGAACCTTGGACCAAGTGATTAAGAGTCACCTGCTCTACCGCTGAGCTACCGAGCCAATGCTAACGACTTCCCAAATCTGGTTCGGCATAAGTCGGGTGGCTACTATGCAAGAGCCTTTGAAAAAGGCAAAGAAATTTGGAAGCGCTTGGGCACTCCGCACTGTCAAGTGTCGAGAGTTGACTCCGTTACCACTCCGTTACTCATCGCGGGCCGCGCGGCCGAGGAGATTTTTCACCGCCTTGCCGGGGGACATGCCTTCGTAGAGCACGGCGTGAAGCTGGGTCACAATCGGCTTGGAATCGGCGGGGATGGCGCTGTTGAGATGCACCGAGAGCGTGGTGGGAAGTCCCTCGCAAACGCCGCCGAGCCGGGGCAAAATTTCCTCCACCGTCAGGCCCTGCGCCAGCAAGCTCCCAAAGCGGAAATTGCGGCTTTGCTCGCTGGTGGCGGTGAGCATGAGATCGCCGATGCCGCTGAGCCCGGAGAACGTCTCGGCCCTGGCGCCGGCCTGGACGCCGATGCGCGTCATTTCGGCCAGGCAGCGGGTAAGCAGCCCCGCCAGGGAGTTTTGCCCGAGCTTGAGCCCGTGGCACGCGCCGCCCGCGATGGCGTAAATATTTTTCAGCGCGCCGCCCAGTTCCACACCGATGAGATCGCCCGAGCTGTAGGTGCGGAAACTGGGTTGGTGGAAAATGGCCTGAAATTCCCTCGCCAGTTGTTCCTCCTGCGCCGCGATGGTGCAGATGGCCGGAAGCCCGGCGACGATTTCGGCGGCGAACGTCGGCCCGGAAAGGGCGGCCACGCGCGGCTCCTTCCAGACTTCGGTGATGATCTGGCTGACGCGCGCGCCGGTCTTGATCTCAAGCCCCTTGCTCAGGCTCAACACCGGAACGCCGGGCGGCGGGAAATGCTCCAGCGCTTCGCGCACATGCTGCACGGGCAGCGCCACCAGGATGTAATCGGGTCGGACGGCGGGCCACGCCGGGTCCGCGTGCCCGACGAAGGTCGCCTGGTTTCCCAGGCGTTCGACGACTCCGCCGATGGCCCTGGCCCACGCGCCGTGTCCCAAAATAAAAATGTTCATGGAGCGCTCTTTTTCCTGGAGCCAAATTTGATGCGTGATTCCGTGCCGGCCAGCAATCGTTGGATATTGGAGCGATGACGCCAAACGGCAAGCCCTCCCGCGAGCGTCGCCAATCCAAAATAAACCCATTCGCCCGGATAAAACCAGGCCGCCGCCGGCGGCAGGACGGCCGCGGCCAGCAGGGAGCCGATGGAAACGGCGCGGGTGAGCAGCGTCGCGATGATCCAGGCCGACAGCGCAACGGCGAATACCGGGGGCATCAGCGCGGCCAGCACGCCCGCGGAAGTGGCGATGCCTTTGCCGCCCTTGAACCCGAGCCAGGGCGTGTAGTTATGGCCGACGATCGCGGCCAGCCCGCAGAGCACTAAAACCAAGGACACGGACCAGGAGCCGGTTTGAGGAAAGCTGAGCGTCCGCACCAGGTAGAGGGGCAGAAAGCCCTTGAGAAAATCACAGGCGAACGCGATGAGTCCCCAGTTGCGCCCCATGACCCGCCAAACGTTGGTGGCGCCGATGTTGCCGCTGCCGTGCCGGCGGATGTCCAGGCCGCGCGACCGGCCCAGGAGATAGCCGGTGGGCACGGAACCCACCAGGTAGAAAAAGACCGGCCAGAGCCATTGCCATGCGTTCGGCGTCATGCCGTTTGAATAGGAGTCTGCGGCGCGGCGGCAAGAAGATTTCTTGTATCCCTCGTTCCCAAGTTGTACTTGGGAACGCACTTGCTGAGGCAATTTCATTGCCGATCTCGACGCGACAACCCAGGTATGAGTCAGCGCGAAATGGAATTTCGCGAGGAACAGGTGACGTTCCCAAATGAAATTTGGGAACGAGGGAGTGGGACGGCAGGTGCTGCGCACGGCAGTTTTTTTCTGGCGAAGCTTTACTGCCCTCCGCAGGAGTTTATGCTGGGCGCTGATGAAAGTCGCCGTGCTCCACTATTCCACCTGGCCGGAGATGGGCGGAGTGGAAAACGTGGTTCGCGATCAGGCGAATATGTTGGTGAACGCCGGGCACGAGGTGAAGGTTTTGACCGGCAGCGGTCTCGATACGGGCGAAGGCTGCGAGTTTGTCCTGCTGCCCCAGCTTGCGCCCGATTTCGAATGGAACAAAAGCGTGCGCGCCGTGCTCGATCGCGGCCAGTCGGACCAGAATTTCGCCAAGTACCGCTCGGTTTTGGTGGAAGCGCTGGAAGCGGCCCTGGCCGGCGTGGATGTCGCCTTCGTCCACAACATCTTCACCATGCATTATAACCTGGCATGCACCCAGGCGCTGCATGACCTCGCTCCCCGGCGCAAGATGGTCGCGTGGACGCACGATCTTACGGCCACGAATTCCGATTTCGCGCTGCCCAACCCGACCCAGCCGCCGTGGAACCTGATGCGGACAAGTTCGCCGGACGTGACCTACGTGGCCGCGTCCGATTTGCGGGCCGCCGAAATAAGAGCCCATCTCAAGCCTCCCGTCGCGCCCCAGGTCATTCCCAACATAGTCGATCCGGTGCGCCTTTTTGGCCTCACGCCGGAAATGCGCCCGACTCTTTCGGCGCTGGAGATTCCGGGGCGCGATTTTGTTTTCCTGCTCCCGGTCCGCGTCATGGTGCGCAAGAACATCGACTTCGCCATTGAAATCGTGAAAAAACTCCGCGAACAGGGCCACAATCCCCTGCTGCTGATCACCGGCGCGAAAGTCCCCGACAGCCCGGCCTCGGAACATTACGGCGCGTTTTTGCGCCAGTCGCTGCCGGAGAATTTGCACGGCCATGTGGTCTTCCTCAGCGATTATTTTCTCGTCCAGGACGACACCCTGCGCGATCTTTATCTCTTGTCGGACTGTCTCCTTTTTCCCTCGACGCAGGAAGGCTTCGGCCTGCCGGTCCTGGAGGCGGCCCTGCACCGGATGCCGGTCTGGTGCCGGGACATTCCCGCTTTTCGGGCCCTGGAAGGGCCGGGATCCTTTTTACTGGACGATCTGGCGAAACTTCCCGAAGCGGTCGGCTGGCTCGAAGCCCAGTCCCCGTTCCGGCAACAACGCCGATGCCGCCGTTTGTTTGACCCGGCCGTTGTCTATAGCCAATACTACGAACCCCTCCTCAACTCCCTCGTCCACGAGAAAACACCATGATCCAGGAAATCCCCTACGCCGGTTGGAAGCGCAACTTACGCATCCAAGGAAAAACCACGGAACTCATCATCACGCTCGATGTGGGTCCCCGCATTATCCGCTACGCCTTTCGAGAGGACAAAAATGTCTTCGTCGAAATGCCCGAACAAATGGGCGGCGCGGGCGAGAAGGAATGGAAGATACGGGGAGGGCACCGTTTTTGGACCGCGCCCGAAGGGGGCCACTCGTACGAATTGGACAACGACCCGGTGACCTGGAAAAAGCTCGGCGAAACGGCGGTGGAAATCATCCAGCCCGCGAACAAGGCCTTCGGCTTTCAAAAGACGATGCGCGTGGAATTGCTCGATAACGAGCTGGTGCGGATCACGCACCTCCTGACGAATGCCGGAAGCAGGGCGCTCGACCTCACGCCCTGGGCGCTTTCCGTGATGGCGCCGGGAGGGGTGGCGCTGATCCCGCAGCCTCGGCTCGATCTGCACCCGTCCGAATTTCCCGACGGCCGCGCCGTCAAGCCGGAGGAATTCCTGCCCAATCGCGAATTGATCCTCTGGCCCTTCACCAACCTCTGCGACGGGCGTTACGCCTACAGCGAGCATTTTCTACGCGTGACCTATTTGCCCGAACGCCCCGCCACGAAGCTCGGCTTGAAGCTTCCCGCCGGCTGGGTGGCGTATCAGAACGGCGGCAACGTTTTCGCGAAACACCTCGGCTTCGATCCGGCGCTGCCCTATCCCGATCGCGGCTGCAACTTCGAGATTTTCACCAACATCGAGATCCTGGAACTCGAGTCGCTCGCGCCGAGCCTTCCGCTCGCCCCCGGCGCGGTGCGCGAGCACGTCGAGCATTGGTGCCTGCACAAAACGCCGGCCGATCTGCGCGGCGAAAAGGCCGCCGTGAAATTTTTTGACGCGCTGCCGAAGATTGGCTGATTCTGTAGCGTCCACGCTTATAGGACTTAGGGGCCCTATCCCTCAGCGTCAGTGATGCACCGCCATATTTCCCCTTGACCCCTCAGGCGGCGCGCGCTTTAATGCCCGGCTCAACTTAACCCAGGATTTCATCGTTTTATGGCCAAGACTGTCTCTCTCCAAGTATCTCAGCGTGCCGGCATCGGGCGCACCGCCCTCAAAAGCGTGCGCAAGGCGGGCCGCGTTCCCGGCGTGCTTTACGGCAAGGCCAAGGACAAGACCGTCCGTTCCCGCCCGATTGAAATCGACGCCAAAAAGTTGAACGCCGTGCTCCATTCCTCCACCAGCGAAAACGTCCTGGTCGATGTGGAAGTGACCGATCCGTCCGGCAAGAAGGTCGACCAGCATCTGGCCATTCTCCTCGACGTCCAACATCATCCGATCGAGGATTACATCATCCATATCGATCTGCACGAAATCGCCCAGGATGAAATCCTCCATGCCGAAGTGCCTGTCACCAGCGTGGGCGAGCCGGTCGGCGTCAAGACCGGCGGCGGTCTGCTCGAAACCATGCTGCGCACGATCCGCGTGGCTTGTTTGCCCCGGAACCTGCCCGAATTAATCACCGTCGATGTCAGCCATCTGGAAATTGGACATTCCGTCCATGTGCGTGAAATCGTCCTGCCCGAAGGCGTGACCGCATCGAATCCGCCGGAACTTCCCGTCTTCAGCGTCTTCGCTCCGAAGGAAGAGGTGGTTGAGACTCCGAGCGCCGAGGTTGTGCAGCCCGAGGTCATCAAGGAAAAGAAGGTGGAGGGCGAAGCGGCCCCCGCTCCGGATGCCAAGGGTGGTAAAGGCGACGCGAAAGCGGCCGCCAAGCCCGAGGGCAAGAAGTAATTTGGTAGCCGTCGCGCGCCGCGCGACGGTCCGCCGCAAGGGCCTGCGGCGGCTACCTACATCACCCATTCGCCAGCGGCCGCGCAGGCGAGCACCACCGCCCAATTGGGGGTTTTCCAGAATTGAAGCAGCGCGAATGCCGCCAGTCCGAGCGCGCAGGCTTGAGGCGACGTGATGCCGCTTTTCCAAACCGGGTCATAAAAGGCGGCCAGGAGAAGGCCCACGACGGCGGCGTTGGCCCCCTTCAAGGCGGCTTGGGCCTGGATGTTGTCGGTCAAACGCGCCCAAAACGGCAACGCGCCAAGGATTAGCAGAAGCGAAGGCAGCAGGATGGCCGCCAGGCACCACAGGCCCATGACCCATGGCGGGTAAGCCGACGGCATGCTTGCGCCCAAAAAAGCGGCGAACGTGAACAAAGGTCCGGGCAAAGCCTGTGCCGCGCCGTACCCGGCGAGGAAAACATCGCGGGAAACCAGGCCGCTCCTCACGGTCTCGGCTTGCAGCAGAGGCAGGACGACATGCCCGCCGCCGAAGACAAGCGAGCCGGTCCGATAAAAACGCGCGAAGGTGTTTTCCAGTTCGCTGCCGCCATGCCAAAACAGCGATAGCCCGAGCAACACGGCGAAGAGCGCCAGGCTGGTCGCGGCCAGCCGCCGGGACAAGAGCCGTTTCGCGGAAAAGGTTTCCCGGCCTTTCAAGGCGCGGGATTCGGTCCGCAGCAAGGCCAGGCCGAAGAGCGCGCCGGACGCAATCACCACGGGCTGGAGCCAGGCGGCGCGAAAAATAATCAGGACGGCGGCGCATCCCACCATGAGCGAGATCCGGATCAGATCGGGACACAGCCGGTTTGCCATGGTCCAGATGGCCTGCGCCACCACCGCCACCGCCGCCACCTTCAACCCCAGAAGCCAGCCCGCCGTCTGGACGTTAAGGAGATGGACACCATACGCGAAACCGATCATCAAAAGAGCGGAGGGGGCCGTAAAAGCGATCCAACCGAGGATTCCGCCCAACAGCCCGCTGCGAAGATAACCGAGAACCAGGGCCACCTGGCTGCTTGCCGGTCCCGGCAGGAACTGGCAAAGTGCAACCACATCGGCATAAGCCGCGTCGCTGACCCATCGCCGGCGCTGCACCAGCTCGTTTTGGAAATAACCGAGATGGGCCACCGGTCCGCCAAAAGACGTGCAGCCCAGTCGCAGAAAAACCGCCAACGTTTCGAAGAGCAGGGAAATGCGCGAGCGTTCCACAGGGCAAACTTAGCCTCGAAATTAGCCGCGAAAGAACACAAAGATCGCAAAGAAAGAATAAAGACATAATCAAATTTCCAAATTTTTCAAAATTACCAAATTAAAGGCATGAGGCAGATGCATCGAAAAGGATGCGGTTCCTCTACCTAAAAAAATTTGGTAATTTGGAAAATCTGGAAATTTGGTACTGGTTCCCTCATTTCCAAAGCGAAACTTGCAAAGTCGATTGGATTGGTCGAGTATAGGGCCATGCGTCTCTCAAAGAAAGGTGAATACGCCGTCCGCGCGCTGATTGAAATCGGCTTCGAATCGAAGCTCCGGCCCAACAGCCTCATCCAAATTTCCACCGTCGCCCAGCGCACGAACATCCCCGAAAAGTTCCTCGAACAAATTCTCCTCGCCCTGCGCAACGGCGGCGTGCTCAAAAGCAAACGGGGCGTCGAAGGCGGCTACTCGCTGGCCAAAACGCCCGACGACATCACGCTGGGCGAAGTCATCCGGCTGCTCGACGGGCCGCTCGCGCCCATTCCGTGCGTCAGTCAAACGGCCTATGAGCCCTGCTCGTGCCCCGACGAAGAATCGTGCGGGTTGCGCATCGCCATGCAGCAGGTGCGCGACGCCATCGCCACGATCCTCGACAATTACAAGCTGAGCCGCCTGATCCAGGAAGTGCAAAAGCATCGCGCCTCCAAAAAGACCGAGTGGCAGTTTGAGATTTGAGGGAAAATGTTCCGCCAAATCGTTGAGTTCGTGCTACCGGTGCGGCTGAGTAGGCTATCCTTCTTCGTTCGCTTCTTTCTTGTTCTCTTTTCGGCATACGCATCCATCATCTCATTCCAAAGTCATCTGGTTGCGGGCCTTCTGGATCTGGCTTGCCTTGCCTATTTGATAGCTTACTGCGCAATTCCCCGCGCACGTGACTGTGGTCTATCCCCTTGGTTCACGCTTTTCTTATTTATTCCCGTTGTCTGCGCCATTCCCATGTTGGTACTTACTTTCAAACGAACTCAAGTACCGAGAGCGCCCGTCGAGTTGATTGGGCAGGATGCGAATTAACATTCTTTCTTCCCCTCGTTCCCAAGTTGTACTTGGGAACGCACGTGTCGGCGAAGCTGTGCTTCTCCCTGGCTATAGCAACGAAGTTGCGCGGACAATCCCGTTCCCAAGTACAACTTGGGAACGAGGGAAAAAGGCAGTCGCACTGCTGTCCCCTCTGCAGTCCTCTTCAGTCCTCCGTGCGAAACCTGCAGCCTCTTTTTTGCGTTCTTTGTGTTCTTTTGCGGCTAAAGTAATTGGCTCTTGAATCCCTCCTCCCTTCCCATCACCTCCCTGCGCGGCGACCTCGCCCGCGTCCTGCGCGGCCAGGATCGCGTCATCGTCCAGGCGCCGACCGGCTCGGGCAAATCGACGCAAATTCCGCAATACCTCCTCGATGACGGCCTCGCGGGCAGGGGACGCATCGTCGTCCTGCAACCGCGTAGGCTTGCCGCCCGTTTGCTGGCCAAACGCGTCGCGGAGGAGCGAGGCGTGAAGCTCGGCGGCGAAGTCGGCTTCCAATACCGGCTCGAAAACGTCTCCTCGCGCGACACCCGCATTCTCTACGTCACCGAAGGCATCCTCCTGCGCCAGATGCAGGAAAACCCGGCACTGCCCGGCGTGGCAGTCCTCATCTTCGACGAATTTCACGAGCGCCATCTCGAAGGCGATCTGGCCCTGGCCCGCGCCCGGCAAATCCAGCAAACCACGCGGCCCGATCTCAAAATAGCAATCATGTCGGCCACGCTGGAGACGGCGCTGCTCACCGACTATCTCAAGCCCGTCGAGGTCCTCGAATCGCCGGGCAAAATGTTTCCCATCACACTCGAATATCTGCCCAAGCCGAGCGACGCCCCGGCCTGGGAACTTGCCGCCGACGCCTGCGAGCGCCTGCTCAATTCGGGGAAATGTCCCGAGGGCGACATCCTCGTTTTCATGCCCGGCGCGTACGAAATCCAGCGCACGCTCAACGCGCTTCGGGACAACCTTTCCTCGCGCGACTTTGCGTTTCACGCCTTGCATGGGGAGCTGCCGCCCGCCGAGCAGGACGCCGCCGTCTCCCCGAGCGCGAAGAGGAAGATCATCGTCTCGACCAACGTCGCCGAAACCTCGCTGACCATCGACGGCGTGCGCGTCGTCATCGACAGCGGCCTGGCGCGCGTGGCGCGGTTCGATCCCCATCGCGGGATCAACACGCTGCTCATCGAAAAGATCAGCCGCGCCTCGGCCCAGCAACGGCTCGGCCGCGCGGGCCGCACCGCGCCGGGACACGGCGTCCGGCTCTGGACCGAGCGCGAGCACGACCAACGCGCGGCACAGACGCTGCCCGAAATCCGCCGCCTCGAACTCAGCGGCGCGCTGCTGACGCTCAAAGCGAGCGGCATCGAAAATCTCGAAACATTTCCCTGGGTCGAGCCGCCCGAGGGAAAATCGTTCGCGCGCGCGATGCAGCTTCTTCACGACTTGGGCGCGCTCGATCACAATCACAAGCTGACCGCCATGGGACGCCGGATGGCTTCGTTCCCGGCGCATCCCCGCTACGCGCGCATGTTGCTTGCCGCGCAGGAACTCGGCTGCGTCCGCGCGGCGGCACTGATCGCGGCCCTCTCGCAAAGCAGAGGAATCCTGCTCAAAAGCGAAGGCAAGCGGATGGACGAAACGCGCGAGGATATTCTGGGCGGGGAGGGGGAGTCCGATTTTTTCACCCTCATGCGCGCGTGGCGATTCGCCCAGGGCCGGCAGTTCGACATGCAACGCTGCCGGCCTCTCGGCATTCACGCCGGGAGCGCTCGCGAAGTGGCCGGGACGCTCGACCAGTTGCTCCGCCTCTCGGAACGGGCCGGACTCGATGTCGCCGAGAAACCGGCCTCCTCGGAATCAATCCAGCGCTGCATCCTCGTCGGTTTTTCCGATCAACTTGCGCGCCGGATCGACCAGGGGACGCTTCGGTGCCGTCTTGTCCACAACCGCACCGGCGAATTGGTCCGGGACAGCGTCGTGCGCAAAAGCGTTCTCTTCGTCGCCGGTGAAATCCGAGAAGTCGAGTCGCGCGACGAGTTGCGCGTGCTGCTCAGCCAGGCGACGGCGGTCGAGGAATCGTGGCTGCGCGAAGCTTTTCCCGATGATTTTTCCGAGGGGACGCAAACGCTTTTCGATCCGAACCTGCGCCGGGTCGTCACGCGCCGGACGCGGCTTTTTCGCGACCTCGTCCTCGATTTTACCGAGCAGGACGGCGCCGATCCCGAGGCGGCGGCGCGGCTTCTCGCGGAGGAAGTTCTTTCCGGTCGCTGCCCGCTGAAGAATTGGGACGACGCGGTCGAGCAATGGTTCGTCCGGCTCAACTGTCTGCGCGAGTGGATGTCCGAACTCGAATTGCCCGCCGCGGATAAAGAGGCGAAACGGTTCATCATCAGCCAGATTTGCCACGGCTCGTTCACCTATAAGGCGATCAAGGACGCGGAGGTGATGCCCGTGCTGCGGGAGTGGATTACCTCGCAGGGCCAGCGCTGGCTCGAGCAATTCGCGCCGGAGCGGCTGGAGCTTCCCGGCGGGCGCAAGGCGAAGGTCATCTACACCGTGGGCAGCGCGCCGATGACCGCCGCGCGCATCCAGGATTTATACGGTGTGACCAGCCTCACCGTGGCCAAGGGCCGCCAGCCGGTCACGATCCAAATTCTCGCGCCCAACCAGCGGCCCGTGCAGATCACGACCGATCTCGCTAACTTCTGGAAGGAGAGTTATCCGAAGATCAAGCAGGAGCTTTCCCGGAAATATCCGAAGCATGAGTGGAGATGAATTTTTGACGGAATTTAGCCACAAAAAAACACAAAGAACGCAAAAGGGGGAACTGAGAAACAGTCTTCTAAAAAACGAGGGAATCTTCTCCTGTTAAAAATTCAGTAAATTCCGTTAATTCCGTCAAAATTCAGTTCGACTCTTTTTTGTGTTCTCTGTGTTCTTTTGTGGCCAATGAATTTGCGGCTGCGTTACACTCAACGGAATGAGCACGATTTTCTCGAAGATCATCGCCCGCGAAATCCCGGCCCGGATCGCTTATGAAGACGACCGCTGTCTGGCTTTTCACGATGTTACGCCCCAGGCCCCGGTCCATATCCTGGTCGTCCCCAAAAGAGAAATCCCGCGCGTGACGGCGACCACATCCGCCGACGAACCGCTTTTGGGCCACTTGATCCATGTCGCTCAAAACGTGGCCCGGCAGGAAGGCCTCCACGATTCGGGCTTTCGGCTTGTCATCAATAGCGGTCCGGACGGCGGCGAGAGCGTGCCGCATCTTCACGTGCATGTTTTGGGCGGGAGGGCGATGCAATGGCCGCCGGGCTGATAAAGGCGTTGTGTCAGGTCTAATCCGGCCCCTTATATGATTTCGCACAATAGATGTTATATGAAATCGAAGGATGGGGAGGGACGGTAGTCCCTTGCCGTCCCATTATTTCAGGGACGCGATGGGACTCGCGTCCCTACCCGTGCTGGTTTGGCTCGAAATGCGGGCTGCGTCTGCCATGCTTTCGCGGTGAATCTTTCCCGCCTTGGGCCCATCGCCGCATTTGTTGTCGTGGGCCTGGGCTGCCTCGTCCTGGGATGCTGGTTGCGGGCCGTCTCTGCGCCCGAGTGGATGCTGCCGGACACGACGCAGCATCCGGCGGCCATGCGGCCCTGGGCCGTCGAGGCCGATTGCTACTCCCAACTGGCCCGCGTGCAGCGCATTCTCCACGGGCAGGGACTGATTCAAAATCACTTCACGGTTGAGAATTGGCCGGAAGGGCTCAGCCCCAGCACCACCGCGCCTTTTGATTATGTCATTGTCCTCCTTTACGCGCCGCTGAGCCTGCTCACCCGGCATCCGCTCGATTGGGCGGGCGCGCTGGTCTCCCCTGCCCTTTGGGTGGGCCTCGTCTTTTTCTGGACGTTGTTTCGCTCGCGCGAATTCAACCTTGCCGGCCGCGCGTTGTTTTTGATCGGCTCGGCCGCCCTGCCCGCGTTTATTTGGGCCACGGCTTGCGGCCGGCCCCGCCACCAGTCGCTGATCCTGGCGCTCATGGCGATGGGCCTCACCGCGGAGTACGAGCGCTGGCAGATCGCGCTTACCCCGAAACGCGCCTGGAATATCTTCGCGGGCATCGTCTGGGGCCTGGCCTGCTGGACATCGCTGTTTGAGCCGTCTGTCGTCGTCGTCGTGCTGGTTCTTTTCAACCTGATCGTCCGCCGCCGGGAAAACCCCGCCTTCCTGATCAGCTTCGGGATTGTCATGCTGATGGCGCTGCTTTTGGAAGGCGGCCACATCTTTTCCAACATCTTCAACATCACCAGCCTCACGCCGGAATATCGTCAGTATTCGCTCAACTGGCTCGGCACGATCGCCGAAGTGCAGCCCGTCGATTTTGCCGGGATGATGCAACGGTTGACGCTGATTCTCCTCATCCTGCCCGTGCTGGCCTGGCGGTTGTGGCCGCGCGCGAACGGCAACAAGACAGACGCCCTGCTGATTGTCCTGACCCTGCTGCTGACCATCCTCACGACTTTGCAAAGCCGCTGGTATTATTATGCGTCCTTGGGCGAACTCTTCCTGATCGTCCGCTACGTCCAGATCGCGCCGGCCCATTGGACGCGCCTGGTGGTTCTCTTCATCTTCCTTGCCGGCGTGGCCGACGCGGACTACGAGCAAATCAAGGGCCACGCCAGCGCTCCCGCCAATCAACCCTCGCTCCAGTTGGCGCAGATCGCCCGCTCGATTGACGCGCCGGGCGGAATCATGGCGCCCTGGTGGCTCTCGCCCGGACTCCTCTATTTTTCGGGACAGCCCATCGTCGGCGGAAGTTCCCATTGCGGCATTTCGGGCATCGTGGCCGGCGCGAAGTTCTTTACGGCCACCAACTGGGCCGAGGCCGAACGCATCCTGCGGGAGCGGCAGGTGCGCTGGGTCGTGGTCTATGACGACCCGGTCTACGAGTATCCCCTGCTCAACAGCTCGCGGGGGATTTTGGGATTGCCCTATGCCTCCGACGACGCGAAAGGCGACGCCGACTCGACCGTGGTGCAACTCCTGGTCTCGGATCAGTACGTGCCGACCTCGTTTCGCCTGCGTGGCGTCACGCCCCAGATCAAGCTCTACGAATATGCGCCGGACGCGGGGAAGTAATTACGCCGTTCGCCGCTCGGTCGCCACCAGCACCGTTGCGCCGATGATCAACACGCCGCCGACGAGCAGGCTCCAGGTCAGCGTTTCATTCGTGTAGGTGATGGACGCGGCGCGCGAAATCCAGCCGGGCAGGAATCCCGACAAGAGCGTCGCAATGACCGGCTCGATGCAGTAGATGAGTCCCGCCTCCGTCGCGCTGACGCAGCGTTGCCAGGCATTCATGATGAGAAAATTAAAGACGGTGCAGAGGAGCACCAGGGCCAGCGTCAGCACCCAGAGAACCGGCGTGCCGAATAATTGCCCCGCGACATGCGCGGCGCGCGCCGTGCCGACCTCCATGAAATAACCGGCGGCGAACACCCCGGCCAAAATCGCGAACATGATCAGCGTCACGACTCCGGCGCGGTTCTCCGCGTAAAGGGGCCGTTCGACCCAGACAATCTGCGAGGCCATGAAAAAGGTGCTGAGAATAATCACCAGTTCGCCGGGACCGGGCGTGAAATGCCTCAGCAATCCCGGACTCAGCATCGCCGCCCCCACCAAAACCAGCACGCAGGCGACGACGACGCGAAGGCTCGGCAAGCGCCGGTCCCGCACCGCGACGATCAGCGGCACGATCAGCGTGTAAAGCTGCGTGAGAAACGCCGCGATGGAGGCGTCCGTCCAGGCGAGCCCCAGGGTTTGCAGATAAAGTCCCCCGGCGGCGAAGAGGGCGAGGCCGCCGGCCTGGCTCCATTCCCGCCAGTCGACGCGCGCCAGCTCCCGGCCATAGACCGGGAGCAGGAAAAGAACCGCCAGCGCGAAACGGATCGCCACGTCCGCGCAGGCCATCGCGGAATCGGGAACCTCCGGCGCGTTCGCCCGCTGCACCAGTTCCAGGCCGCGCAGGAGCGGAAAACTCAAGCCCCACAAGACCGTGGTGCCGATGAGCAGCGCGCGCGCCCGGCAGATCAGGATGGCGCCCGTCGATAATTCTTTTTTGCCCACGTCTTACCATGACAAAACACCGCGGCGGCTCAAGCTTTGCTGTAGCGGACAACGGCTGAAGTTTCGCACGGAGGAATGCAGAGAACTGCAGATGTTTTTCCCTCCGCAAACTCTTCAGCCCTCCGTGCGAAACCTGTTTCCTCGCGATGGCCGCTACAAACGCTTGCCCGTCACTCACCCCTGCGGATATGCTTTCCGGCTGACTGCCGTTCGATTTTCCGGACGCATTTCATCATGAAACGTTCACGACCTCTTTCTCCCAAATTTCAGGCACACATCACCAAGGGCAGGCGAGTCATCGAACTCGAAGCCGCGGCGCTGCGGGCCGTCCAGCGGCGCCTGGACGAACCTTTCGCCCGTGCCGTGGAGGCGATGCGCGAGGTCATCCAGGCCGGGCACAAGATCATCGTCACCGGCATCGGCAAGTCGGGCGCGATCGGCGCGAAGATCGCCTCGACCCTCTCCAGCACGGGCGCGTCGAGCGTGGTTCTCGACGCCGTCAACGCCTCGCACGGCGATCTCGGCATGGTCTCCAACGGCGACCTGGTGCTCATCCTCAGTTACAGCGGCGAGACCGAGGAAGTCGCCCGGCTCATCCCGAGCCTCAAGCGCATCGGCACGCGCATCGTCGCCCTCACGGGCAATTCGCGGTCCTCGCTGGCCCGCGAAGCCGAGATCCACCTCGATGTGCAGGTGTCGCGCGAAGCGTGCCCGCTCAATCTCGCGCCGACCTCCAGTTCCACCGCCATGCTCGCCGTCGGCGACGCGCTGGCCATGGTGCTGCTCGAAGCGCGCGGCTTCAAGAAGGAGGATTTCGCCACGTTCCATCCCGGAGGC
>Ga0182030_10006461_pt1 | contig 24727 bp, 21 predicted proteins | sample 812S3MmetaG_FD_121299 | JGI IMG/M metagenome (GOLD analysis project Ga0182030, IMG submission 121299) | Permafrost microbial communities from Stordalen Mire, Sweden - 812S3M metaG (Illumina Assembly) | ecosystem: Environmental > Terrestrial > Soil > Wetlands > Permafrost | place: Sweden...
CCACACGGTCGCTCACCGCCACCGCCACGCGCGCCAGTTTGTAACTACGGTCGTCCAGGTGCATGTACATCACGTACTGCCTGGTCTTCCTGTTGTAGAAGACCTTCGGCCGCTCCAGCACCCAGCCGGGGCCCAGGTTTTCCGGATCGGCCTGTTGCACGACCTGGTTGCGGAAGGTCCAGTGGGCGAGGTCCTTGGACGAATAGCAAGCGACGTATCGTTGGGAGCGGTCGAGATTCTGCGTGCGATCCTCGCCGAACCAGTACCAGGTGTCTTTGAGCTTGACGATGCCGCCGCCGTGGCTCTGCACGTGTTGGCCGCGGTTGTCCGGCCACACCTCGCCGGGTTTGATGGTCCGCGGCTGGCCGGGCGCTATGGCGGCAGACAAGCACACCAGCAACGGCAGTGCGGCAAAGGCGTTGCGATGGATCCAGGCGGGCATGCGGTGAGCGATTCTCATGGCTACTCCACCGCCTTCTCTTCCACCGGCCCGAACTTCTTGAGCAGGTCGCGGATCTTGTCGCCATCGCCCACGGCGATGATTTGCACGTTGTCGTAGGGCACGTACTTCTTGGCGACGCGCATGACGTCGGCGGCGGTGATGGCCATGATCTTCTCCGAATAGGTATCCCAGTAGTCCTCGGGCAGGCCGAATTCGCGCTGCTGCATCCAGCGCTGCAAGACCTGCGCGGGATTCTCCAGGCCGAGCGCGAAACTGGCCACCAGGGTCCGCTTGGCGCCGTCGAGCTCTTCTTTGGGCACGGTCACGTCGCGGATTTCCTTGAATTCTTTCAACAGGTCCGTGAGCGCGGGCTCGGTGACCTCGGTGCGCACGCTCATGGCAGAGCTGAAATGCTGCAGGTAGCGCGTGGCGGTGTAGCTGGAACTGACGCCGTAGGTGTAGCCCTTCTCTTCGCGGATGATGCGGAAGAGGCGCGCCGCGGGACCCGAGCCCAGCACCTGGTTCATCACCATGCAGGCGATGTAGTCCGGGTTGGTGCGCTCGATGGCGCGGTTGGCCAGCGTCAGGCTGGTCTGCACGGAGCCCGGCCGCGAAACCAGGTAGACCTTTTTCTCCGCGATGGGGGGCGCCATGGGCAGGGCGATCTTCTCCACCGGGCCGCCCTTCCAGGCGCCGATGGCTTTTTCCAGCTTGGCCACGGCCGCGGCGGGCGCGATGTCGCCGGAGATGCCGGCCAGTTCGCCCGCCGGCACGTAATATTTCTGGTAGTGCTCGATCAGGTTTTCGCGCGTGATTTTGTTGAGCGATTCCAGGGTGAGGCGGGTGAAGCGGCGCGCATCGTTGGGGTAGAGCACGGCCATCAGCGTTTCATTGGAGAGCGTATTGGGCTGGGTGCGCGCCTGTTCAAGCTGGCTGCGCTCGCGCGTCTTCCACTTTTCGAATTCGTCGGCGGGGAAGGAGGCGTGCAGCAGCACGTCGCTCATGATGGCGAGGGAGGCATCGAAGTTTTCGGTGAGCGAGTTGACCGTGATGGTGGACGCGCCACCGGTGGGCGCGGCCGCGCCACCGCCGCGTCCTCCTCCGCCACCGCCATTGCCGAAGGTCACGGTGGCGCCGATATCGGCCAGCGCTTCGGAGATCTGGCGGGCGGTTTTTGTGGTGGTACCGAGCATCATCATGGCCGCGGTGGCCTCGGAAAGGCCCGGCAGCGCGCCGTCCCGCAAGCTGGAGGACGGCACGGAAATGGTGAGCGCGATGGTGGGCGCGCGATGGCTTTCCAGAATCACCAGGCGGAGCCCGTTGGAGAGCGTCTTCTCCACCGGACGCGGCAATTTCACCTTCAGCACTTCATTGGAAACCGGTGCGCGATTGAGGCGCACCATGCCGCGGAAACTGTTGGCCGCGGGTTCCTGCGCGAAGGCCGCGCCGCTACCTAGAAGAGAAAAAAACAGTTGGCAGGCGAACGCGCCTGCCCCACCAAAGCGCACAACTGCGAGTGAGGTTTTCATGGTTACTGGCCTCCCCTTCTTCCGCCCTGCCGGGCGCCGCCGGCGGGGTTGGTGACGAACACCACCCGGTTGGCGGTCACCAGGTACGCCTTGGCGGCGCGCTGAATATCGGCGGCCGTGACGGCCAGTTGCAGGTCGCTATCGGTATTCACTTTGTTGGGGTCGTCGAAGACGGCGGCGGCATCGGCCAGGGCCTGCGCACGGCTAAGCGCGGTGAGGCGCGATTCGGCGCCGCGGCGGACATTGATCATCACGCGCGCCAGTTCCTTGGCAGTGACCGGCTCGGAGTACAGGCGGGCGACCTCTTCGCCGATGAGGCCTTCCACTTCCGCGGTGGTCTTGCCGGGGCGCAAGGTGGCGGAGATGTGGAACGTGCCGGGGCCCACGCGCCGGTCGGTATTGCAGGAGACGTTGGTCACCAGTTCTTTTTCCTGGACCAGCTTCAGGTAGAGGCGCGAGTTGTTTCCGGCACCGCCGCCGCCGCGTCCGCCGAAGCCGCCACCGCCCCCGCCGCCCAGAATCTGAGCCGCCGCGGCGAGGGCGTGCGCGTCGGGCGTGCTGGAGGGCGGAATGCGATACGCGATGTCGAGGCGCGTGAGGCGCGCCAGCGGGTCGGCGAGTTTGCCGCGGCGTTCGCCTTCCTTGGCGGGTTCGGTGAGGTCGGCCGGCACCGGCGGAGTCTGCCGCGGGATGTTGCCGAAATATTTCCTGACCTTGGCCAGGGTGTCCTTGGTATCGAGATCGCCCACCAGGGCGAGCACGGCGTTGTTGGGCGCGTAGTAGGTCTTGAAGAACTGCTTCACGTCGTCCACGCTGGCGGCGTCGAGATCTTCCATGGAACCGATGACGGAGTGGTGGTAGGCGAAATTGTCGTAGACCAGCTCTTCGAGCTTCTCGGACGTATTGCCGTAGGCCATGTTATCGCCGCTGAGGCGGCGCTCCTCTTTCACGGCCTGGCGCTGGTTCTCCAGGTTCTCCTGGGTGATGACCAGGCCGCGCATGCGGTCGGCCTCCAGGTACAGGCCGAGATCGAGCTGATTCTTGGGGAGCACCTCGTAGTAGGAAGTGCGGTCGGTGTTGGTGGTGCCGTTGGAATTGCCGCCGTTGGTGTAGATGAGGAAATCCAGCTCGCCCATGCCGACGTTTTCCGAGCCCTTGAACATCATGTGTTCGAAGAGGTGGGCGAAGCCGGTGCGGCCGCGACGCTCGTCCTTGGAGCCGACCTTGTAAGCCACGGCGATGGCGTAGACCGGGGCGTAGTGGTCTTCGGAGACGATGACGCGCAGTCCGTTCTCCAGCCTGGTGTCGGTGAATTTGATTTTGGGCAGAGCGGACGGCGCCTGCTGTGCAAACGCGGCGGCGGCGAATGCAAGGATAGCGAGCAGTTTCATGAAGGCTCCCGATGGAAACACTTATAGTACACGCTGGCGCGGGAGAACGCCGCCCGCCGCGCCGGGTTTCGGTGCAAGATATCTCTATGGAGCAGATGGCAGTTCTGGCGCTCGTGCTGGCGGCCGTGCTGGCAATGCTGGCGGGCGCGCCGCGGCGGTTCCTGCAAGACACCCTGCATCGCAGGCCCGCCTGGATCTGCGCGGCGCCCGTGCTGTTGAGCGCGGTCTTCAGCGGCGCGGCCGCGCTGGCCGGCGCGTGGAGCCTTCCACTTGCGCTGATGGTGCTCGCTTATCTGGCGATACCGGTTTTATGCGCATGGCCGCAGGGCGCAGGCGCCGTTTTGCGCCCCTCCGGGTTGGACTTCCTCACCATCCTTCTTCTGTGGCTGCCGCTCGAATTCTCCGCCGGCGCCCACCTGATTCCGCGGGCGGCACAGGGCTTTCTCCACAGCGTGGCATACGGCATTGCCATCCTGCTCGCCTTGGTGATCTTCGTGGGATTCCGCTCCGTCCCCGGCCTGCAATTCAACCTGCCGCGTCACGCCCGGGATTACTGGCTGCCGCTGGCGGGGTTCGCCATCACCGCGCCGATACTCGCCGTGGTGGGGATCGCCATCGGATTCATTCCGCCGCCGCACCTTCCCACGCAATCGGCGGGCCGCATGATCTCCGCCGTGGGCCTGATTTTCGTTGGGACCGCGCTGCCGGAGGAGATTCTCTTTCGCTCGCTCATCCAGAACCTGTTGATGCTGCGCTTCGGCGCGAATACGCGGACGCTCGTGGCCGCCGCCTTCATTTTCGGCTGCGCGCACCTCGACAACGGACCGCAGCCCTTGCCCAACTGGCGTTACATGATTCTGGCCACCATCGCCGGCGTGGCCTACGGCGCCGTTTTCCGGAAGGCTTCCACCGTGCTCTCTTCGGCGGCATTGCATATGTTCGTGGATTGGACCAAGCACTTCTTTTTCTAATTCGACAGCCTCGCCGGCACGCGGCCCTGCCTCAAAAGGTGTAGCTGACACCGAATAGGGGAGTGAATTGCTGAAAGACTCCGCGCGCCGTATTGTGTGGAGCGGGGACAATCTGCTGCCTGGGGAAGGTGGTGAGATAGTCCCGAAACTCGGCGCGCAGGAGCATGTGCGGGAGCAAGCGGAACTTCACGCCTCCGCCCACGCTGAAGACGACTTTCCACACGTCGTTCGTGGTGAGGCTGGCGATTTGCGGAATCGGCTGCGGGAACGGCTCCGGGCCGGCGACGACATATTCCTTGGCGCCGGCGCCGCCGGCGAGAAACGGCCGCCAACGATGTTCGCGCTGCTTGAAATGGAACAGCAACTCCGTCGTCAGGGCATCGGACTGGCCCTGAATGTCGGCCTTCACGCCGGGCGCCTGGAGGAACGCGTGGCCGTCGTGATAAAGGTAACGAAACTCGGCGGAGACGTAATTCGAGAACTCGTCGCCGAGAACGATGCCGGCGGCAAAGCGATTGCGAATGCCGGCTTGCGCGCTTCCCGAGTCCGAAAAGATCGTACCGTTGCGGTAGAACCCGTAGCCGATGTTCGCGCCAATTTCGTATTGTTGCCCGAAGGCGGCGCCCGCGAAGAGAAGGATCGGGACTACGAACTTCATACGCATCTATTCTCCTCCCAAATGGCCCACCCGCACCTTGCGCAGTGCGCTACGATGTTGCTCGACGCGGCGTGCGCGGCCGTCGACGGCCCGTACCGCGGCGAGCGCCTGCGCTGGAAGGAAGTCGCTCGGGGAGGATAGATCCGAATGTTTCGACTATTGATTGTGCCCGCGATGGTGTTGCCGCTGGCGGCGGCTTCGCTGCCTACGGCCCGGCCCGAAGAGGTGGGGCTGTCTTCGGAGCGGTTACAGCGAATCCACCAGATGGTGATGCGCCACGTGGAAGACCGCGACATCTCCGGCGCGGTCACCATGGTGGCGCGCCGCGGGCGCGTGGTCCACTTCGAAGCGCACGGTCTGATGGACATCGAAGCGAAAAAGCCGATGACCAAAGACGCGCTCTTCCGCCTGGCGTCCTCAAGCAAGCCGATCACCGCCGCCGCTATCCTCATGCTGATGGAAGAGGGCAAGCTGAAACTGACCGACCCCGTGGCCAAATACATTCCGGAGTTCAAGAATTCCAAGGTCGCGCTGGAGAACGTACGCGTCGCCGTCCCCATGAGCGATCAGGCGCCCGCCGGCGGCGACCGCTATTACGCGGTCCCCGCGAGTCACGATATCACCATCATCGACCTGCTGACGCACACTTCCGGCCTGGCCACCGGCGGCATCGCCAACGCGGATTTTCAGAGCCGGCTGAAGGTCAGGAAGCCGACGGATACGCTGGCCGACTTCATTCCCCGCCTGGGCGCCCTGCCGCTCGATTTCCAACCCGGCACGCAGTGGCGCTACAGCGGGCTGGCCGGGTTCGACACCCTGGGCCGGATTGTGGAGATCGCTTCCGGGCTGACATTCGACCAGTTTCTGCGGCAGCGGCTGTTCGAGCCCCTGGCGATGAACAACACCTGGTTCAATATTCCGGAAAAGGAGGCCGCGCGCGTGGCCAACATCTACCGGAAGACGCCCAACGGATTGGAGAAAGGCACGCAACTCGCCATCGGCACGCAGGCTTACTTTTCCGGCGCCGGCGGGCTCACCTGTACCGCCGAGGACTACCTGCAATTCGCGCAGATGCTGGCCAACGGTGGACAACTGAACGGCAAACGTATCCTCAGCCCATGGACCGTCGATACCATGTTGAGCAACAACGTCGGCGATCTCTTTAACGGACAGATAGGCCGCCCGGCGAAAGGGGTCGGGTTCGGGCTCGGCGGCGAAGTGGTGGTGAGCGCGGTGGACGCGCGGTTGCGCAAACCGGACGGCAGCTACGGGTGGGATGGCGCTTACGGCACCTACTGGTGGGTGAACCGCAAGGAGCAGATGGTGGTGGTCCTGTTCGTGCAAACGTCCGGCAGGGCGCTGCAATACGACTTCGACAACGCCGTTTCGCAAGCCGTCATCGAGTAGGTGACAGGCGCGTGCCGAGTACGGAAGACTCGCTCTTAGCCTGAAAGAGCCGCCTAAAAGGCGTCCCCGGAGGGGATCCCAGGGCAAAATTGCCCGCCCCACAACTCGTGCAGAATGCTGCGATGGGCTTGTTCAAGTGGCATTGGGCGGAAGCGGCTGCCCCACCCACTGCGCCGGGAATTCATGTCTGTCCCGAGACGCCGCGAAGAGCGTCCAGGATTCCTTCCGCGGTGGTGCGCCAGGAAAACTGCGCGGCGCGCAGCGGACCGGCGGCGGCAAGCCTTTCTTGCAGCTCGCCATCCGTCACCAGGCGCTCCATGACCTCCGCGATAGCGGCAGGGTCGCGCGGGTCGAATTTCAGGGCGGCGGTGCCGGCGATACTGCTCATCGGCTCGATATCGGAGCACGCCGTGGGCACGCCGGCGGCGAGCGCCTCCAGAAGCGGCAACCCGAAGCCCTCAAACAGGCTCGGATAGAGAAACGCCGTGGCGCGTGCGTAGAGACTGTACAACTCTTCGCGCGGCACCCAACCCGGAAATTCCACGCGATCCGCCAAACGCAGGCCGTCGCGCAGCGCGTGCAACTCATCCGAAAAGAACCCGTGCATGCCGCTCACCACCAGGCGGTACTCCGGATGCCGTTCGCCGAAGAGGGCGAAGGCGCGCAGCAGGCCATCCAGATTCTTGTGCGGGTGAAGGGTGGAGACCGCGAGGATGAAGGGCTCGGGACGGCGGCGGGCGGCGAGCGCAAAGCAAAGCGGATCGACACCCATGAGCACGGTCCGGATGCGCTCCGGCGGAAGCCGGTAAAACCGGCGCAGGTCGTCCGCCGTGGCGCCGGAGATGGCTACGATCCGCTGGGAAACCGTGACGCTCCAGAACAGAAAGAAATTCCAGAACGGCAGGTCGTACCAGCGGAAGTATTCGGGGTGCCGCTTGTGCTGCAGGTCGTGGAACACCGTGACCTGCGGGCAGCCGCAAAGGATAGGCGCGGTGAAGCCGGGGTTGAACAGCACGTCGAGCCGGCGGCGGGCGGCGGCCAGGGGCAGCACGGTCTGTTCCCAGAGGATCCGCGCCGGACGGTGGACGGCGCGCACGGCTTGCGGCGCGAGAGTGAAGTTGGCCTGCGCGGGCACCAGGTCCGCACCCGTTTCGCGATTGGTGAAGACGAAGTAACGGTTGTGGCGGTCGATTTCCGCCAGTGCGGCCAAGAGCGACCGCAGGTAGATTTCCGTGCCGCCCACGCCGCCTGGAACCAGGTACAGCGCGTTCACCCCGATGCGCAATGGCATGCTAGCGTCCCGTGCGCAGCATCGCCTGGGCGATGGCGAGATCGTGCTGGCCGTCCTGGACTTTGGGATCGATCGCCAGGGCACGCCGGTATTGCGTCACGGCTTCCGCCGGACGGTTGGTGTTGAGGTAGACCTTGCCGCGGAAAACGTAGGTGATGGCAAAGTTAGGGTCGAGCTTTTCGGCGGTCGCGAGCGCATCCAGGGCTTCCGCCCAGCGCCGCTGCCCGGCGTAGACCTTGGCGATTTGGGTGAAGACCTGTACGGTGGGGTCGAGGGCCGCCGACTGGCTTAGTCTGGCCAGGGCCAACTCGGGTTGATGCAGAGCGTCGTAGGCGAGTCCCCAATCGTACAGCAGATCGGCAGTGGGCGGCTGCAACTCGGCGGTTTTCTGAAATTCGGCGATGGCGAGATTGTATTGGCCCTGTTCGAAGTAGGCGAAGGCGAGGTGGAAGTGCGCGCGGACCTTGTTGGGCGATTTGAGGGCGGTGTCCTTCCAAAGCAGAATGGGGTCGCTCCACACTTCCGCGCGGGCGTGGGTCGCCAGTGTTGCCGCCGCCAGCACAGCGGCGGCGCCCAGCGCCAGCGCCTTGCGCTCCACCTTCACACGGCGGAGCAGGTCGATGGCGATCAGAATCAAGCCGAGGATGGGCAGGTACATGCGGCGGTCGGCGATGGGGTCTTTGATGGGCAGGATACTCGACGTGGGGGACAACAGCACCAGGAAGACGAAGTAGCCGTAGCCCGCCAGGGGAAAGCGGCGGCGATACCGCCAGGCGGCCGCGGCCAACGCCAGCAATGCGGCCAGTCCGAAGATCGCCCCGCGATCGAAGATGCCGCGCGAGACGGGGAAATCCCAATCCACATTGAGATTCACGGGCACCAGGAAGTTGAACACATAGGCGAAGACGGCGCGGAACTCGGTGAACAGGTACTGATACCAGGTGAAGTCCTTCATGGCGAAGCCGGCGCTGCCGCCGGTACCCACGCCCAGGATCAGCTTCCAGAAAAGCGCCACGCCGCCGGCGGCCCCCAACGCCAGGACCGCGTAAAGCCTCCAGTTGGCCAGCACGCTGCGCACCCTGGATTCCGGATTCCACCAGAAATCGGTCAGGACAAACAGAACGGGCAGGACCACGGCTTGTTCCTTGGTGAGCACACTGGCTCCGAAGGGCACGAGTACCGCCAGAACCCCGGCCCAGGAAATGGCCGGCGAGCGCCGGTAAAGAAACGCGGCAAAGGAGGCGCAACCGAGCATTCCGCAGAGCGAATCCGACCGGCCGGAAATATATGCCACGCTCTCGGCCTGCAACGGGTGCAGCAGAAACAACATCGCGCCAAAGGCCGCCAACGGAGTGCGGCTCGGTGCTTCCGCGCCCGCCCATTCCAGGAGGCGTCGAATCACCAGGAACACCAGCATGCCGGCCAGCGCGTGGATGAGGATGTTGAAGCAGTGATACCAGGATGTATCTTCCATCGAGATCCGGGTGTTGACCCAATAACTGAACATCAACACCGGGCGCACCGGGCCGATCCACGAAGAAAGCGGCCCCGACGCCGAGGGGAGCGCAAACTGCTGGGTGGTGTCGTCGAACAGAAATCCCGTGCGCATGGCCGGACCGTAGGCCCAGAAGACCACGGCCAGCGCCGCCAGCGCTCCGCCGCACCACCACCAGGTTCGCGTGCCGGGAGCCTCCGCCGGCGCGGACTTAGGCTTCTTGCTTTTCATGATCTCTGAGGCTTTGCAGGTGATATTCGAGGATGGCCACGCGCTGCGCCAGCGCGATGTTGTCGTCGCGCAAGTGCGAAATGATGACCGAAAAACGGAAGAGCATGATCAGAACGACGCCGCCGGCGGGCAGGAAAAGCGTCAGCGGGGAATCCGGCAGCCCGATCAGGTTGCGCACCGCGTCCAGCAGCGTGTGCGCGCGGGAGAGAATCAGCATGGCGGCGGCGGACAGCAGCCAGGTCACGGAGTACTCCACGCGAATGTGAGCCCGGCGCACGCTGATCAGGATCAGGACGAGCAGGATGACGCTCACCACGGTGGTGACGTTCAAGAGGCGTTCCATTTATCCTCCAGTCCCGCGGCCGCGCTGCGCGCGATGAAAGCGGCGTTCGAATTTCAGGACGTTCACAAAAACTCCCAGCAGCACGTGCAGGACATAGTAGAGAGATTTGAGGGCGGTGATGGAAGAGCGGCCGGTGGTGCGCGGACGCATGGTGCAGGCCACCTCTTCGAAACGGAAACGGCGGCGCTGCAACACCACCAGGGCTTCGATCTCGGGATACTCCAGCGGGAAACTGGCGCGGAACACGTCCAGCGCGCGCCGGTTCACGCCCACGAAACCAGAGGTGGGATCGTGCACATCCTGGCCCAGCACCGGCCGCAGCACGAGGCGGAAAAAGCGGATGCCCAGCGAGCGCACGGCGCCCGTCCGCGAACCGTTTTCGGCGACGAACCGCGAGCCGATCACCATCTCGCAGCCCGTGGTTTTGAGCTTCTCGAAGATACGGGGAATGTCGCTGGCGTCGTGCTGCCCATCGCCATCCACCCGGATCACGTAGTCGTACCCGAGTTCCCAGGCCAGTTTGTACCCGGCCTGCACGCAGCCGCCGAGACCCAGATGGTGGGGCATGGGCAACACTTCGGCGCCGGCCTGGCGCGCCACCACCATGGTGCTGTCCGAAGAGCAATCGTCGATCACCAGCACCGGAACGCCGGGAACATTTTCGTGGATTTCGCGGACTACCGCCCCGATGGCGGCCTCCTCGTTGAGGGCGGGCACGATGATCAGCAGGGAGCCGGGTGCCTTCGGACGAATCACAGCGCGGCCATCCTTCGGGCGCCGATGGCGTGACTGCGCAGCAGGTGGCGGAAGACGGCGGGAGTGATGCGGGCGCGCGCGCGGATCTCTCGCCGCTGCCGCCACAGCCGGCCCAGGTTGCCCAGCATGGCGGCGTGCGCGCGCACCACGTACCACAGCATTCGCGGGCCGGCGTTGCCTTCGGCGCGGAATCGCGCCGCGCTTCCCTGGCCCTTGAGAATGTACCAGGCGTGCCACAAATATCGCGCCAGGGCGGCGAACGGCGCCCCCAGCAGCATGCGGCCCGGGAAGTTCTTCACCAGCACGAACAGGCGGTTGCGCTCCACATAGTAAGCCTTGAGGGGCGAGGCGCGGCCGGCGGAATGCGAGTAATGGTGCTCCACCACGGCCTGGGGAACATACAGACACTTCCAACCGGCCCAGCGGGCGCGCAGGCCGAGATCGGTATCTTCGCAGTAGAGGAAGAAATTGTCGTCGAAGCCGCCGATATCTTCCAGCATACTGCGCCGGTAGAGAGCCGACGAACCGCTGGCCAGGAGAACTTCTTCCAGCACCGGAAAATCCTCGGGGAGGCGGCCGTGGCCGCGCTGCTTGCTGCTGCCGTCGCGCGCCACCAGCATGCCGGCGGAATCCAGCCGCGATTCTCCGAAAAGGCGCACCTGGGAAGCGCACATGCCGGCGTCGGGGCGGGATTCCAGGGCGGAAACCAGCGCGTTCAGCCAGTCCGGATGGGCCACCGCATCGTCGTTGAGCGTGGCCACATAGGGAGACGTAGAGGCACGCAGCCCCTGGTTGATGGCCGCGCCGAAACCCGCATTGTGCGTGTTCTCAATCAGGCGCGCGCCGGGCGCCGTGCCATTGCGTCGTACCAGGCCGTGGCCGCTGTTGTCGACGATCACCACTTCGAAATCCAGCCTCGTCTGCCCGGAGAGCGATCGTAGGCACTCCAGAAGCCTCGAATCCGCAGCGAGGGTGGGAATTACCACCGTTACGAGGAAGTCAGGCAATATCTGATTCTACCTTGCGGAGGCGGCCGGGGGTGGCGGCAAGCTCTTTATGGGCGCGGGCCCCCGTCGCACCCACCGGTAGCGTCCAGCGGATAGAATGGGGAAGCTGTGACCAAACTCACACTATTCCTTCTTGCCGCGGGATGCCTTTCCGCGCAACATCAATCCAATGGCCTCTATGCCATCTTCCACACATCGATGGGCGATATCCGCGCCCGGCTTTACGAAAAAGATACCCCCATAGCCGTCGAGAATTTTGTGGCCCTGGCACAGGGCACGAAGGCGACCCTCAGTCCCAAGACCAGGAAGATGGTGAAGGTGCCGCTCTACGACAACATCACCTTCCACCGCGTGGTGTCGGGCGAGATGATCCAGTCGGGCGACCCCACCGGGACCGGCTCGCACAACTGCGGCTTCACCATTCCCGACGAGTTTCTGCCCGGTCTGCGCTTCGATACCGGAGGCAAGCTCGCCATGGCCAACACCGGCGAGCCGGATTCCGGCGGCTGCCAGTTTTTCATCACCGCCGGTCCCATGCACATGTGGGACGGCAAGTACACCATCTTCGGCATGGTAGTTGAGGGGCAGGATGTCGTGTCGAAGATCAATCAAGGCAAGGCCCGCGGCGATAAACCCGTGGACCCGGTGAAACTGATCGGCGTAACCATCGAGCGGGTGGGGCCGGAGCCGGTGAAGAAGAGGAAAAAATAGAGGACAATTATCGCCGCGCCAGCAGGGCGCCCAGCCAGACCGCCGCGTAGCCCAACCCGACGCTGCCCACGACATTGGCCAGACCGATCCAGAAGCCGCCTTCGCGCACCGCCGAATACGTCTCCCATTCGAAGCTGGAAAACGTGGTGTAGCCGCCTAGAAACCCCACCACCAGCGCCAGCCGCCAGTAGGGGTGCGGCTGCCGCTCGGTCAGCAGGGTCATGATGAGCCCGATCAGGAAGCACCCGGTGACGTTGACCACCATGGTGCCGACGGGGAAGCGGGCGCCGAGGCGGCTGGCGATGGCGCTGCCCGCCAGGTAGCGCGCCAGCGAGCCCGCGCCGCCGCCGAGCAGGATCACGAGGTACTTCATCGGGGCAGGTCCGCGCCCGCGCCACCATGGTGGGGCAGGCTTTCAGCCTGCCGGGACTTCTGCCACGCGCCCGCACCGGGGCTTACGAGGATTCCAGGCACTCCGCGATTTCCTTTTCCGCAATCGCGCCGCTTTTGATGACGCGCCAATAGGGCTCGGTGATATCGATGGTGGTGGCCCCCTCGCCGGCACAGTGCCCGCCATCCAGCACCAGGTCCACGCGCCCATCCATCATGCCGAAAACGTCGATGCCGCTATGGCAGGTGGGATGGCCGGAAATATTCGCGCTGGTGGAAATCAGCGGCTGATCGAGCAGGACGATCAGCCGGGTGGCCGTTTCGGAGCGCGAGTGGCGCAGCGCCAGGCGCCCCGTATTGCCGGTCACCTTGAGCGGGATCTTGGCGGCGGCCGGCACGATGATGGTCAGCGGCCCGGGCCAGAAGCGCCGTGCCAGGATGTAGAACCGGGCCGTAAGCTCGCCGGCCAGTTCTTCCGCCATCATGGTGTCGCGGACCAGGATGGGCAGCGCCCGGTCGTCTTCGCGCCCTTTGGCCTGAAAAACCCGGGTGACGGCGCGCAGGTTGAAGGGGTCGGCCACCAGCAGGTACAGCGCGTCGGTGGGGATCGCCACCACTTGACCGCGGCGCACGGCGGCGGCGGCTCGCTCCAGCGCTTCCGGCTGGGGATCCTGGGGATCGATTTCGACCAGGTCGGTTGCCATCTTGAGCTATTGTCCGTTCTCGATCTTAGCGGGCTTCGATGGCTTCGGCAACGTCGATTGCCATCTGGTAGCGGCCGAACGGCGCGCTCAACTGCACACCCTGCACCATCTTACTCACCCTGGAAACCATTTCCCTCGCGATGGCTACGCCCTCTTCGCGCGCCTTCTCGGCGTTATCCACGCGGCGCATGCGCTCCATGAAAACCTCCGGCACCGGCACGCGCAGCTCGTTGACCATGAATTCGGCGTTGCGGAAGCTGGTCAGCGGCCAGATGCCGCAGAGCACCGGAATCCTGACGTGCTCGATGCGCTTCAGGAACGCCTCCAGCAGGTCCAGATCGAAGACCGGCTGCGTCACCACGTACTCCGCGCCGGCCTCCACCTTCCACTCAAAGCGGCGGATCTCCTCATCCATACTGAATGCGCCCGGATTGGCGCCCACGCCTATCAACAGCGCCGTCTGCGAACCCATCGGGTTGCCCCCGATATCCAGGCCGTGGTTCAGATTGCGCACGATGTTGACCAGCCCGATGGCGTCCACGTCGAACACCGCCGTGGCGTCCGGATACGCGCCCATGCGCGGCGGATCGCCGGTGATGCAAATCAGATTGCGCACGCCCAGGCTGTGCGCCCCCAGCAATTCGCTCTGGATGCCGAGGATGTTGCGGTCGCGGCAGCAGAAGTGGTTGACCGCCTCGATGCCGGCCTGTTCCTGGATCAACTGGCAGGTCACCTGCGCGCTCATGCGCGCGCTGGCGCGCGGTCCGTCGGGGACGTTGATGGCGTCGATGCCGTGCTCGGCGCACATTTTCGCGCCCGCGATCTCGCGCGCCGCATCCACCCCGCGCGGCGGCAGAATCTCCACGAAAGAGACGAACTGCCCGGCCGCCAGCTTGGCGCCCACCTTCGATTTCTCGGCCATCGGAACCGGCGTCAGCGCCTGCGCCTTGACCGCGGGTTCCTCCACCGTAACCGCCAGCCGCTTTTGCAGCGGTTGCAGCGAGCGTGTTTCCGAGCGGATCAGCTTGATGTGATCCGGCGTGGTGCCGCAGCAGCCGCCGATGATCTTGACGCCCGCCCAGAGCAGGCGGCGCGCGTACTGTGCCATGTATTCGGGCGAGCACAGGTAGATGTTGCGGCCCTCCACCCGCATGGGGAGCCCGGCGTTGGGCATGGCGCTCAGCGGTTTGGTGGCGTACTCCATCATGCGCTCGACGGTTTCCAGCGTGGCCTTCGGACCCACCGAACAATTCAGGCCGATGGCATCCACCGGCCAGGAATTCATCTCACGGGTGAAGGTCTCGGTATCGGTGCCGCCGGGCAGGTAGCCGAAATCGTCGATGGTCACCTGCGCGATCATGGGTACGTCGCCGCCCGAGGCTTCGTGCCCCGCCATTACCGCCTCGCGCAGCTCATCCAGGTTGCCGAAAGTCTCGAAAATCAGCAGATCGGCGCCGGCTTCCAGCAGGCAATCGATCTGTTCGCGGAAGGCGGCGCGCGCTTCGGCGAAAGAGGTGGGCCCGAGCGGTTCGATGCGCAGGTTGAGCGGCCCCACGGCGCCGGCGACATACGCGCCGTTGGCCGCCTCGCGCGCCAGGCGCACGCCGGCCTGGTTGATGGCCCGCACCTTTTCGGCGAAGCCGAACGCGCCCAAGCGCTGCCGGGTGGCGCCGAAGGTGTTGGTTTCCAGGATCTCGGCGCCCGCCTTGGCGTACTCCTGATGGATCTGGCGGACCATGTCGGGCGCCGACAGGTTGAGCTCGTCGAAGCAGCGGTTGATGAACACGCCGCGCGAGTAGAGCATGGTGCCGATGGCGCCATCGGCCACGATCACGCGGCTGGCCAACTGGTCACGAAATTCCTGGGCGCGGGTACTGGTGGATGTAGTCATGAGAAGCGGTCGCAAATGCCCGTTCGAAACGTGGAAAATGCGATATGTTTCATTTTAACGCACGCCGGGGATGGGCGCGCGTCAGCAACGCCCGAAGGACGCCTGCGACCTGCAACCCGGCGCGCTGGGCCGCTTTGCGTCCGGTTGTGGCGTTCGAGCGTGGGGATCGCGGAATTGTCAGCGGCGTAATGCCACTAGCCCATATGCGCCCCTGTGCTCAGTACCACACTATATGACGTATGCGACATCTCAGACACTAGATATAGTATAGACCCTTGTTGAGCCTGCGATACTATTGGTTTGAGAAGTGCCGATAGACTGTCATGTGCCCAGCAATTCCGCTAGATCTGATTGGTACCGACGCATGGAACGCTACTGCCTACCGACTAGTATCGTTAGGATTCAAGATCTCGGCTTCGATCCACTCTCAAGTCGCGAAAGCCCAGCTTGCAGGTGCGTTATGGAAATTTGATCGCACACTTTCCGGCTTTCTCCGGCAGTTTTATGAGGACGTCGAATCGAACAAGAAATCAGAACCGGCGAACCGAGAACAGGTTCTCGCCGGTATTGAGACGCTGAAGTTGATTCATGTTGCCGCGGAAAAGATCGATACAGGACTGCGGGCGGCTGGGTTTTCCGACCATGGCCTCATCGCAGGTCCACTGACCTCATTGTGCGCCCACGCCGATGAGGTGCTTGATTTGGCGGAATCTGTGGAGCTAATGATGAACCCAGATCCCCTAAACAGGATCTTTGACCTATCGATTGAGGAACTCCGACGCGGTGAAACGGCTGGCATCGAGAGCATAAACTAGCTTGGCCCTGCAAGTACAAATCTCCTGCAAGGCGCAGAAGTATATAAACGCGCTGGATACGCCAACCCGCAAGCGAATTGCTGACAAGTTGCTGGAGTTGGCGCAAGATCCTTTTAATATCCGAAAGTCCAAGCCGGTAACATCGCAGGACCGACGTACCGCCCGGGTCGGCGGCTACCGACTTCTTTTTCTCGTAGACGGTGGAGTCTTACTGGTCTCTGATGTCGGTCCGCGCGGACAAATCTACCGCTGAATCCTGTCGGTCACGCGCCACAGCGACAGTTCCCCTTCTGAAGCCTGCATGCGCGCCGCGACGCCCCTGACTCCACGCCGCGCCCCGACCTGATACCATAGCCAGCGAAACCATGCGACGTCGTGACCTTCTTCGTACCTGCGCGGCCGCTCCGCTCGCGCTTGCCGCCGGCCGCCGCGCCTTCGGCCAGAACCGCTACCAGCCCACCTGGGAATCCATCGATGCGCGCCCCAGCCCGGCCTGGTATACCGATTCCAAATTCGGCATCTTCATTCACTGGGGCGTCTACTCGGTGCCGTCGTACGCCCCCGTCAATTCCAAGGGCGAAACCATGTACGCCGAGTGGTATTGGAACTCGCTCAACAAGGCGAATTCCTCCACCCGCAAATTCCACGACCGCAATTACGGCGCTAACTTCCCCTACTTCGATTTCGCGCCGCTGTTCCGCGCCGAACTCTACAATCCCGACCACTGGGCCGACGTCTTCGCACGCTCCGGCGCCAGGTACGTGGCGCTTACTTCCAAGCACCACGAAGGCTTCACCCTCTGGCGCAACGAGCAGGCCAACAAGACCTGGGGACGCCCCTGGAACGCCGTGGATATCGGCCCCAAACGCGACATCGCCCTCGACCTCATGGAGGCCGGACGCCGCCGCGGCCTGCACATGGGCATCTACTACTCGCTCTACGAGTGGTACAACCCGCTGTACCTCTCCGACAAGAAACGCTACGTGGCCGAGCACCTGTTCCCGCAGTTCAAAGACGCCGTCACCCACCTTAAGCCCAGCATCATCTTCTCCGACGGCGAGTGGGACCTCGACAGCGCCGAATGGCGCTCGCCCGAACTGCTCGCCTGGCTGTTCAACGAATCGCCCGTGCGCGAGGAAGTGGCCATCGACGACCGCTGGGGCAAGGACACCCGCCACAAGCACGGCGGGTATTACACCACCGAGTACACCAGCGGCATGCAGCAGGCGGCGCACCCCTGGGAGGAAAGCCGCGGCATGGGTTACTCTTACGGGTACAATCGCATGGAGACGCTGGCCGATTACCACAGCGACCGCGAACTGCTCATGATGCTGCTCGATATCGTGGCCCGCGGCGGCAACCTGCTGCTCGACATCGGACCCACCGCCGACGGGCGCATTCCGGTGGTCATGGAGGAGCGCCTGATCCAGATCGGCGATTTCCTGCGCCCCAACGGCGAGGCCATCTACGGCACCCACGCGCGCCCCTCGCCGCGGCAGTGGAGTAAGGGCGCCATCCCCAAGCTGGAAGAGAAGGAGTTCATGTCGGACTACGACATCACCAAGCTGGTGGATACGCCGCCATCCGGCTATGCGCGCGTGGAGGCCTTCTACACGGCGAAGAACGACGCGGTGTACGCCATTCTGCCGCGCCGCCCGATTGGGGAGGTGGTGCTGGACGATATCGAAGCTCCTTCGGGCGTGCGCGTCACGCTGCTCGAAGGCGGCCGGCAACTGGAGTCCTCACGCCAGGGTAAGCAATTGCGCGTCCGCATTCCCGACGCGGTGTCGGCCGGTTTGCCGGCGCGCCAAGCGTACGTCTTGAAGCTGGCGGGGGCCAGGTAGTTTAGACAGGCCAGGAGGCCTGTCCCACTTACGCCACGTCCGCCTGAACTTCGGGAATATCCACCGCCGGAGGCGTGAACGTGTACAGCACGTCCGCAACCGCCCGCCGCGAACGGCGACGCTCGCGCAGACCCAGGCGGTGCATGATGCGCCCCGCGTGATCGGCATCGTAACGCACCCCAAAACTTGCGAAAATCGTATCGGCGAAACGCGCCGTGGTCCAGCGGCCGGTCTCGAAGCCCGCTGCACGCGGTCCCGCCTGATAGGTTTCCGTCAGCGTTTTGAGTTGATCCGGAGTGAGGCGGCTGGGACGGCCCGGCGCACGGCGTTTGCGGAGCGACTCGACCCCTTTTCCGCTCAACGCGCGGTTCCACCGGGAGGCCGTCGTGCGGCTGACCCCGAATTTGCGGGCGACTTCGGACTGCGTCAGCCCCGTTTGCAGGTCCTGTGCGGCTAACAGGCGCCTGCTCTCCATTTCATCGCGACTCAGAAGGCCTTGTTCGGCTGTATCCATAGTCTCGCGCGGTTGTCTGAGTTACCAGAGCGTCTCCAGAATACCAGAAAACATTCCTATTGCAAATTGTTTTTTGCAGAATGTGCTGAATGTGTTCTCAACACCCCGGGCCGCTTCTCCTCATCTCATACAATGAGGTCAGATGTCCGCACCCCGCCTGGAACTCCGCGCAGTTTCCAAAACGTATTCCAACGGCGAGCAGCCGGTGGAAGTTCTGCACGATGTTTCGCTCACCGCCGAAGCCGGCACCGTGACCGCCCTGCTGGGCCGCAGCGGCTGCGGCAAGAGCACCCTGCTCAACCTCGCCGGCGCCATGGACTTCCCCACCACGGGCGAAGTGCTCATCGATGGCCGCGCCACCGCCGCGCTTTCCGATAGCGACTTGACCGCCCTGCGCCGCACCCGCGTGGGCTTCGTCTTCCAATCCTTTCAACTGCTGCCCACGCTCACCGTGCTGGAGAATGTCGAGCTGCCGCTGCTCTTGGCCGGTTCCGCCAAGGCCACCGCGGCGGCGCGCGAAAGGCTGCGCTGGGTGGGCCTCGAAGAGAAATCCGCCAGCCTGCCGTACCAGCTCTCCGGCGGACAGATGCAGCGCGTCGCCATCGCCCGCGCCCTGGTCCACGAGCCCGATCTGCTGATGGCCGACGAGCCCACCGGCAATCTCGATACCACCAGCGGCGACGAGGTGCTCGCCCTCCTGCGCGAGGCGGCCACGCGCTTCGGAGCCACCATCCTGCTCGCCACCCACAGCGCCGAAGCCGCCGCCATCGCCAGCGTGCGCGTCCGCCTGCGCGACGGCCGCATTCAAGCCATCGAGCGCCCATGAGCTCCCGCAACCGCCATTTGAGACCAGTCCCTCACACTCTGCTTGTGGGGCAGGGAATCTTGCCTGCAGCCGCCTTTCAGACGGCTCTTTCGGGCAGAGCGGGGGGCTTCGCTCACAACACGGGCCGGCTGACCGCCGTCCCCAAAGGGGATTGGCCCCACATCTTGCGATGAAACTCCTGCGCACCCTCATCCTGCGCCCTCTGCGGCGCGACCTGCTGCGCACCGCCCTCACCATCCTCTCCGTCGCCCTCGGTGTCGCGGTGGTGGTGGCCATCGACCTGGCGGGGGACGCGGCCACCGGCAGTTTCCGCTCGTCCATGCAAACCCTGGCCGGCAAGACCGATCTCCAAATCGTCGCCACCGGCGGCATCGAAGAGCGCTACATGGCCGCGCTCACCGCCCTTCCGTTCGACCTCCATTTCGCGCCCCTCATGGAAGCCCAGATCGTGCTGCCCGGAATCGGCGCCGTCCCTCTCTACGGCGCCGATCTCGCCGGCGCTCCCGAGGGCGCCGCCGTCTCCCAAGCGCTCGCCGCCCGCCTCGGCGGCAAGGCCGTCACGGGCACGCTCGCCGGCCGCACCGTCATTTTTCCCATCGGCCGGACCATCGATGCCGCTGGCGAATTCGTCGTCCTCGATATCGCCGATGCCCAGCAGGCGCTCCATCGCTACGGAAGACTGGACCGCATCGACGTCACCGTCGGCCCCAAGGAAGACTTCGCCCGCGTCCAGCAGGCCATCCGCGCCGCCCTGCCCGTTTCCGCCCTCCTGGAAAAGCCCGGCGCGCGCAGCGACGAGAACCAGCGCATGCTGCGCGCTTTTCGCTGGAACCTGCGCGTGTTGAGCTACATTTCCCTGGTGGTGGGCGCGTTCCTAATCTACAACACCATTTCCATCAGCGTGGTGCGCCGGCGCGCCGAAATCGGCATTCTGCGCGCCATCGGCGCGGCGCGCTCCACCATCTTCGCGCTGTTCCTAGCCGAGGCGCTGCTCTTCGGCCTCGCCGGCGCCGCGCTCGGCGTGTTGCTGGGACGCATTCTGGCCGGCGCCGCCGTGCTCCTCATTGCCGATACCGTCAACGCCCTGTATACCACCAGCCGGCCCGCGCCCGTCGCATTGACCGCCGGCGAAGCCTGCGCCGGCATTCTCACCGGCGCGCTGGTGGCGTTCTTCAGCGCCCTGGCGCCCGCGCGCGAAGCCATGAAGGTAGCGCCCACCGAGGCCATGAGCCGCGGCGCGCGCGAACACCGGGCGCGCCTGCGATGGCGGCGCGGCCTGGCGTGGTCCGCGCTTTGCGGCGCCCTTGCGCTGGCCGTATCGCAGGCCGGCCCGGTGTCGGGCTATCCGGTGGGCGGATACCTGGCCGCGCTGCTGGCCATCGCCGCCGCGGCCCTGGCTGCGCCGGCGGTGGTGATCGCCGTCAATCGCGCCACCCGGCGCGCCGTGCACTCGCACGTCGTAGGTCTTCTGGCGGGACGTAGCCTGACGGCATCGCTCTCCCGCACCAGCGTGGTGGTGGCCTCTCTCGCCACCGCCATCGCCATGATGGCCAGCGTCGGCATCATGGTGGCCAGCTTCCGCGAAACCGTGGCGCTGTGGCTCGATACCCAGCTCCGCGCCGATCTCTACGTCCGCCCGGCCGGCCCCTCCTCGGCCGGCGACTACCCGCCGCTCGCGCCCGAGGTCCCGCCGATTCTTGCCGCCACCCCCGGCGTGGCCGCGGTGGATATCTTCCACGCCCTACCCCTCCACTTTCGCGGCGAGCGCGCCACCCTCGGCGCCGGCGATATGGAGATCGTACGCCGCTACGGCCGCCTGCGCTTCCTCCCCGGCGAAGACCGCGACGCCATTCTCCGCAGCCTGCCGCACCAGGACCGCGCCATCGCGAGCGAGCCGTTCGCCAACAAACACCGCGTCCGCGCCGGCGACCGCCTCACCGTTCCCCTGGGAGAGCGCACCGTCACCCTCACCATCGCCGGCATCTACTACGAGTACTCCAGCAGCCAGGGATATCTGCTTCTGGACCGCGGCACGCTGCTGAAATATCTGCCCGGTCAGCCGGCCACCAACGCCGCCGTCTATCTCGCCCCCGATGCCGATCGTGAGCGCGTGCTGCGCGACGTGCAACTGCGCACCGCCGCCTACGGCGTGAGCGTCGCGCCCAACCAGACGCTGCGCCGCTCCGCCATCGAGATCTTCGACCGCACCTTCGCCATCACCTGGGCGCTGGAGGCGGTGGCCATCGTGGTGGCCATGCTGGGCGCGGCCAATTCACTGCTCGCCCTGGTGCTGGACCGGCGCCGCGAACTCGGCCTGTTGCGCTACCTGGGCGCGTCCAGGGCACAGGTCCGCGGCATGATCCTCACGGAGGCGGCATTCCTTGGCTTGCTGGCGCTCGTGCTTGGCCTGGCGCTGGGCTTCGCCCTCTCGCTGCTGTTGGTCTTCGTAGTCAATAAACAGAGCTTCGGCTGGACCATCCAGTTCCATCCCCCGTTCGCCTTGCTTGCCGGCGCGCTGCTGCTGGTCTGGTGCGTCACCGTACTGGCGGGCATCTACCCCGCCCGCGTGGCGTCGCGATTGAATCCCATCGACGTGGTCCACGAGGAGTAGCGTAGGTGGCATAAGGCTCTGCCTTGTGCATCCGAGCGAAGCTCGGACGGTCGCTTGGGATGCCGGGACGCGCACGTGCATAATAGTGACGGCGTAGGAGCCCCGGCCGGAGCAGTGGGAGCCGGGCTTCGGGAAACGGAGACAACAATGAACTGTGTGGCGTGCAAACACGGCGAGACCCGCCCCGGACAGGTGACCGTGACTCTTCAGCGCGGCGACACCACCGTGATCTTGAAGCAGGTGCCGGCTGAGGTTTGCCAGAATTGCGGCGAGTACTACCTCTCGGACACAGTAACCGAACAGGTCATGAATCGGGCCGAGGTTGCGGTGAAGAGCGGGGCGGAAGTAGAAATCCTGCGGTTCGCCGCGTAGTTCAGTCGTTATCCAGAGGAAGGCAATCATGGCTAGAGTCACCGCCCGAGGAGGCCTGACAACCATGATGGCGGGACAAGCGCTTTGCCGGCCAGACCCAACACCAACGCAACGAAGCCCGAGACCAGGATGGCACCGACACTCCACCGCCGCTCGATGAGTTTGCCATCCTTGTACTTAGATTCATATTCGAACGCTTTGTTCATCTGCCACCTCATACACTCTCGGCCAAGCGGTCATGTCGCTGAGATCCGTATTTCTGCCCTTCATTTTTGACAATAGCTTACAGCCCTCCGGTCGCCGCCCCCGCAGGCGACCCAAGTAGTTGAAAGCATTGGGAATAATTTTATAAATGTTCGCGAAATGATACTCTGCGTTCTCCGCCGCAGCATTGGTTCCAACTCGTGACCGGGCAGAGGCTTCGGAGATGAGCAATCCAGGCTGCATTACAATCTGTATACAAAATTGTATACGCCACCGCATACATGCTATAATTCTCTCTTGAAGCCCGAAAGCCGCACGCCCAACGTCCGCATCAGCCCGCACGCCCATGAACTGCTGCGGCAGCTCGCGGAAGAGGAGCAGGCCTCCATGCAGGCGGTTCTGGACCGGGCCATCGAACGCTATCGCCGTGAAACCTTCCTGCGCGCCGCCAATAGCGATTTTCAGGCGCTGAAGAGCGATCCGCGGGCGTGGAAGCACGAAGAATAGGAACGTCAACTGTGGGAGCAGACTCTGGCGGACGGGCTCGATAAGAAGTGAATACCGGCGAACCGTCACGCGGAGAGGTGTGGGATTTGAATTTCGATCCCACTACGGGACACGAGCAGGCGGGCACGCGGCCCGCGTTGATCCTCTCGGAAGATATTTTCAACGAAGGTCCGGCAGAAATGGTGGTTGTGGCGCCAATCACGCGGACGCAAAGAAAGATCCGCTGGCATGTTTCGGTGGCGCCCCCCGAAGGCGGCCTGAGTTCCGAGAGCTTCATCCAGTGTGAAAACGTCCGCTCGGTGTCCAAGCGGAGACTGAAGCGCCGGCGGGGCAGAGTGTCGCCCCCCGTGATGCAACAAGTAGAAGATCGTTTACGTATTTTGTTGGGCCTTTAGCCCTGAGTATCTATCCAACATGAAAAGCAGCAATCCGAACATTCGCAATATCGCCATCATCGCCCACGTCGATCATGGCAAGACCACTCTGGTGGACGCCATGCTCAACCAGAGCGGCATCTTCGGCTCCCATGAGGAGCACGTCGACCGCGTCATGGACTCCAACGACCTGGAGCGCGAGCGCGGCATCACCATCCTCGCCAAGATCACCGGCGTGCGTTACCACGGCGTGAAGATCAACATCGTCGACACCCCCGGCCACAGCGATTTCGGCGGAGAAGTCGAGCGCGCCCTCAAGATTGTCGATGGCGTCATGCTCCTCGTCGACGCCAGCGAAGGGCCCCTTCCACAGACCCGCTACGTCCTCAGCAAGGCCCTCGAAGGCAAGCTTCCCCCCATCGTCGTCATCAACAAAATCGACCGCCCCGATGCCCGCATCGCAGAGGTCCTCGACGAAATCTACGATCTCTTCATCGATCTCGACGCCACCGAGGATCAGCTCGATTTTCCGGTGCTCTACACCATCGCCAAGACCGGCCTCGCCAAGAGCAAAATGGAAGACACCGCCACCGATCTGCGGCCCCTCTTCGACGCCATCGTGAAGCACATTCCGCCACCCGTCGGCGACCCCGACGGCGTCCTGCAAATGCTCATCGCCAACCTCGATTACAGCGACTATCTCGGCCGCCTCGGCATCGGCCGCGTGGTCAACGGCACCCTCAAGTACGGCGACAACGTGACCATCGCCAAGCGCGACGGCACCATGCACAACACCAGGATCACCAAGCTCTATTCGTTCGAGGGGCTGAAACGGGTCGATGAAACCATTGGCCGGCAGGGCGATATCCTGGCCATCGCCGGCGTCGAAGGCATCACGATCGGCGAGACCGTCACCAGCGCCGAAACTCCCGAACCGCTGCTGCCCATCCAGATCGACGAGCCCACCATCGCCATGGCCTTCACCATCAACACCTCGCCCTTCGCCGGCCGCGAGGGCCAGTGGGTGACCTCGCGCAACCTGCGCGAGCGGCTCGACAAGGAACTGCTCACCAACGTTTCCATCCGCGTCGAGGAGTTGGGCCACGACACCTTCAAGGTGATGGGCCGCGGCGAATTGCAACTCGCCATCCTCATCGAGATGATGCGCCGCGAAGGGTACGAACTGGCCGTCGGCAAGCCCGAGATCCTCACCCGCACCATCGATCACAAGCTCTCCGAGCCCGTCGAACACCTCATCATCGATTGTCCGGAGAGCTTCCTCGGCGTGGTCATCGAGAAGCTCGGCACCCGCAAGGGAAAAATGGTGAAGATGGTCAACCACGGCTCCGGCCGCGTGCGCCTCGAATTCCACGTGCCCTCGCGCGGCCTGATCGGCCTGCGCAGCGAAATCCTCACCGATACGCGCGGCACCGCCATCATGAA